>Ga0163161_10001283_pt1 | contig 18731 bp, 14 predicted proteins | sample S45metaG_FD_129847 | JGI IMG/M metagenome (GOLD analysis project Ga0163161, IMG submission 129847) | Switchgrass rhizosphere microbial communities from Kellogg Biological Station, Michigan, USA - S4-5 metaG | ecosystem: Host-associated > Plants > Roots > Rhizosphere > Soil | place: USA... | reverse complement strand
GCAGTACACCCCGATGGAGGCGATCAAGACCGGCATCCTGCCGCTGATGTGGTTCGTCCTGCTGTGCACCGCGGGCATCAACATCTTCGGCATCGCGATGCAGGTGCCATTCGGCAAGGAGATGGGTTTCGCCGGCGGGATCGTCGCACTCGCGATGAGCTTCAAGGCAATCGTCAACGGCACCGGGCGCGGCGTGATCGGCTGGATCTCCGATCGGGTCGGCCGCAGGGACACACTCATAATCGTCTGCGTGGTGCTGGGCCTGGCTCAGTTCGCGGTCTACTTCTCGGGCTCCATCGGCAGCATGCCGCTATTCCTGTTGGCGTCGATGGTCTCCGGATTCGGCGGCGGCGCGATCTTCCCGTTGTTCGCGGCGATGACCGCCGACTACTTCGGCGAGAACAACAACGCCACCAACTACGGCCTGGTGTACAGCTCGAAGTTGGTGTCCGGTTTGGTCGGTGCCGGCTTGGGCGCGGTCGTGGTCGACACGTGGGGTTACGGTGCCGCGTTCGGGATCGCCGGTTCGGTCGGCATCGCCTGCGCCTTCCTATCGGTTCTGCTGCGCCAGCCCAAGCTGAAGGAGCCAACGCCCGCGCGGCCGACCGATCCGACGGAGTTCGACGCGAAGGTACTAGTGGTCGACTAGTCATCGGCGTCGTATCGCACTGCACCCCGGGTAAGGACTTCCCTCACCCGGGGTGTTTTGCGCGGCGGCACCGATAGGGAGCAAACGGGGTTTATTGCATACGAAAGCCTGTAAGGTACGGTCCGCAGGCAGCAACTTGGAGGAACGCGATGTCACTTCCCACCCCGAGTCGGAAGCGCGGTCACCCGCTGGCCGACGGAGCCGCGCGCCGGGTGCAGCGTCCTGCGCCCCTGCGTCAGGCCGTCCACGACGCGATCGTGGACCTGATCGTGCAGGGCACCCTGCAGGGAGGCCAGCACCTGGTCGAAAACGAACTTGCCGAATACCTCGGCGTCAGCAGGCAGCCGGTGCGTGAAGCCCTGCAGCGTCTGCAGACCGACGGCTGGATCGACCTCAGGCCCGCGCAGGGCGCGTTCGTACACACCCCGTCCGAGGACGAGGTGGATCAGCTGCTCGGCGTCCGCACGGTGCTGGAGACGTACTCGGCCCGGCTCGCCGCGGGGAACGCCACCCCCGGGGACGTCAACCGGCTATGGGAGTTGCAGCAGGACGGACTGGACGCGCTGGCCGCCGACGACTCGGAAGCACTGGTGACGGCCAACGTGAACCTGCACGCCGCGATCACCGAGGTGGCGGGAAACTCCGTACTGGCCAAGCACATTGGACTCGTTGAACGCCGGTGGCACTGGTACTACCTGCCGATCGCGCAGCCGCGCGGCCAAGGCGCCTGGACCGAGCACGCCGAACTGATCAAGGCCATCGCCGCGGGGGACGCCGATCTGGCGAGCAGCATCATGCAACGCCATACGGAGCGCACCCGGAAGGTGTACCACGACCAGCGGCAGGCCAAGTCCGACTCCGAGTGACGACTCACGTCAGCAGGGCACCGGCTCATCCGCCGGGATCCGCTCGACCCCGGAGTAGACGTTCATCGTCGATCCGCGCAGGAACCCGATCAACGTCAACCCCATCTCCCTGGCCAGGTCCACCGCAAGTGATGACGGCGCGGAAACCGCTGCCAGAGCGGGGATCCCGGCCATCACCGCCTTCTGTACCAGTTCGAACGACGCCCGGCCGCTGACCATCAGCGTGGTACCCCTCAACGGCAGGATGCCCTGGTCGAGCGCCCAGCCGATGACCTTGTCCACGGCGTTGTGCCTGCCCACGTCTTCCCGGACGCACCACAGCTGCCCCGTTGCGTCGAATAGCGCCGCCGCGTGCAGCCCGCCGGTGCGATCGAAGACGCGCTGCGCGGCCCTGAGCTTCTCCGGCATGGTGGCGATCGTGGCGGCGTTGAGCCGCAACGGATCACGATCGACCTGCCACCTGCTGATGGTGCGCACGGCCTCGAGGCTGGCCTTGCCGCACAACCCGCAACTTGACGTCGTGTAGAAGTTCCGCTCGACCGACACATCGGGAAGCGGAACACCGTCCGCGAGCAGCACGTCGAGCACGTTGTACGTGTTGCCGCCGTCAGCAGTCGCACCCGCGCAGTAGCGGATCGCGGCGATCTCCGAGTCGGCCGCCACCACACCCTCGCTGACGAGGAAGCCACGGGCGAGGTCGAAGTCGTTGCCCGGAGTCCGCATAGTCACCGTCAGCGGACGGCCGGCCACGCGGACCTCCAGAGGCTCCTCCGCGGCGAGGGAGTCCGGGCGGGCGCTCGCCACCCCGTCGGCCATCCGCACGACCCGATATCTGCTGGTTACGCGTCCCACACCCCTACCCCTCTCCAGTGGCGGCCATTCCGTCCAAAGGCTGGACAAGTGATCCACGTCATAGTTATGCTACTCGCATACTGTATGCAATCATACGGAGGCACACATGGCCAGCAACAGTTCGGAAATCGCAGTCGCCGAAGTTCGTGATCTCCATGGCCTCTCCCACCGGGTCGGCGAGCGGCCGCAGGACATCATGGGGCGTTCGCGGGCATGGATGCTCTGGCTTCCCTGGGCGGCCATGGCGGGGATTAGCGTGCTCCAGTACGGCTACAGCGTCGCCGCCACCGCGCTGCAGGGATCGAGCGGATGGAGCGCGACCGCGGCCTTCTGGATCCTCGCCCTGTGGGTGATGTTCCAGGCCGGGGCGGCCGCGCTGACCGCGGCGCTGCGCCATCGCTCCGCCGTAGCTCCGTCGCGCGCGATGCTTGTCGGCGCGCTGCTGTGCGCCGCAGGCCCCCTTACGCTTGCCTACACCAACGCTTTCGGCCTGGCCGTGCTCGGCTACTCCGTGCTGTGCGGTAGCGGCGCAGGCGTCGTCTACGCGACGTGCGGCTCCACCGTCGCGAAGTGGTATCCGGAGGCGCGCGGCCTGCGAATCGGTTTCGTCAGTGGCGCATTCGGATACGGCGCCGTGCCGTTCATCATCCTGTTCGCAGCCGGCCTGTCCCACGCCGACCATGCCGCGATCTTCGCCATCGTGGGTGTTGTCGTGTTGGCCGTTGTGGCGTTCTGTGGCTTCTTTTTCCGGGATCCCCCGCTGGGCTGGTGGCCGCCTCACGTCGATCCCAAACTGTGGGCCGTCGACAAGCGAATCAACCGCAGCCTGCTGAACAACGCCCCGGCGGTACGGCAGTACGCACCAGGGCAGGCCGTTCGGACAACGGCGTTCGTGGTCATGTACCTCATCATGGTCTTCGCCGCCGCAGCCTTTCTGCTCGCGGTCGCATACGTCCCAATCATCGCTGTTTCCAATGGTTTCAGCACAGTGGTAGCCGCGTCGGCTATCGGTTTGCTCGCTGTCGTCAGTGGCGGCGGCCGCGCGGTCGCCTGCCACATCTCCGACCGGTTCGGCCGTCGGCAGACGCTGAGCGCCGCTCTGTTGCTGGCGGGTTGCGCGGACTTGGGGCTGGTGTATTCGGCCTCGATTCATCAGGCCGCACCGTTCGTGTTGTTCGCAGCGCTCAGCGGGTTGGCGGGCGGCGCGTTCTACCCGCTGCTCGCGAGCCTGGTGGCCGACTACTTCGGCGAGCGCAACGCCGTACGAAACTTCGGCCTCGTCTACAGCGCAAAGCTGTTCGGCGGGCTCATCGGCATCGGGCTGCCGGCGTTTCTGGTGTCCTCCCCCGCGCTCATGGGGGTGTTCGTCGCCGCCGGCATAATCAGCTTGTTCGCCGCGGTCACAACACGTCTGCTGCACAGGCCCGGACACGTCATCTCACGTTTGCCCCGCTGACGCCGCGATTGCCGCCGCGCTCACAGCGCTGAAAGCCGTTGGGACGCCAATTCATTGCTTGCGGTGCTTAGGCCCATTTGTGTGCTGTTTACCGGGTGCGGAGTGCTTAGACGTATTCGTTCCGTGTGCACCTTCGCTGGATCTGGTATGGGAACCGGTGACCGGTTTGGTGTCGGCTGCGGTATCGCCGCCTTGTCGGGTCGGTACTCTGGCCGTCTTAGTGGCATGTCGCGGCGCTTGCTCAGAGGCTGTGGCGGGGTGAGTGGTTGCGGCATCGATTGCCTCCGGGTTGTGCGCCGTGGTGTGTCGACGGTCTGCACTCAAGGGTTTGGCGGCAGGCGCCGAAAATGCCTGTGCCGCTGACGACGAGGCGGCAGTCTTGGCGCCGACGAGGGAGGTGTTGGACGCGCCAACCGAACTCGCCGCACCGGCTTGGCCGGCCGTAGTGCCCGACGTTCCCCTCAACCGGGCCACGCTCGTCGCGATCCCGTTGAGATCGTGATCGAGCCGAGTTCGTGCTTCCACGAAGCCCAGACGCAGGTTGGTGGCGAAATCCTGTCTGGCGTCTTGAACTTGGCCAGCACCCAGGTCCAGCGCCGCTGCGCTCAGCGCATTGGTAAGCGACTCGGTGAGTTCAAACGGGGTGGCCGTGACGTCCAGGCCCAGGAGCACGGCGTCGCCGATGAGGGATCCGGTGGCGGCGGGATCGAAGGTGGCGGTGGGAGTCCGGGATGGTGCGATGCGGTCGACCGACGTCGATACGCCGCTTTGGGTGCCTGACGGCGGCGCGGGGTTGACGATCTCAGCGAGGTGGTTCACCTCATTGGTAAGGACGACGATATCGGCCGTGAGCAGACCGATCCGTGAGCCGATGCCGAATCTGAGGCTGTTGGAGACGTCTCCCAGGATGTCCTGCAACATACCGGAGCTGAGATCGGAAATCGCCAAGTCCCCGGCAAAACTCAACGCCGTGATGAGCGCGAACGGCGTGCCGAGCAGGTCGAAGTTGAACGCCGCCACGTCGAAGATCAACGGAATCAAGTCGGACGGAACGATGGTTCCGGCTGACGTCGTGATCGTGACGTGCGTTACGGCGTCGGATTGGTGGGCGGCCCCGACGGTGGTGGGGTCGACGATGGTGGCCAGTGCGCGTGCTTCTACGGCTCGAAATTTGCGCACCGTGGACGCGATTTCTGATTCCGCGGCCGCGAAGCGTACGTCAGCGGAGCGGATTTTTGGCAGGTTGACAGTCGGCCTTGGAGCCAACGGGACAGCGGCGACAATGCTGGCCGCTGTGAAGCCGGCAAGCAAGTATGAACGCGCAGTACGGTACACAATCATCCTTCGGAGAGGGTGGAACATACGCCAAGTAGGGGGCGTCGACGGTGTCAGCCCCGCGCCATCAGCTGTTGCATTAGAGGTAGTTCCTCTGACTATGAACGCCTGTCGCTCCCCACAACCACGCACGTCTCGGGTGCGAGTTCACTGCTGATTCCCTGGAACGATTCCGATCCCGAGATCGGTCAAAGGGCGCGGTCGCGGCTGCCACGACCAAGAGTGGCAATCCGCTCGACCCGAAGCGCTGCCAGCGGTAGCTGGCCGCCCGCGAGTAAATCTCAGCGCAGCAACGCCGCGGCGGCGACCGAAACCGGATCGAGATCCCGTGTGTCGGAAGCCGCAAGAAGGAGCAGGCGTTGCTTCATCCGTGGGTCCCAGAAGCGTTTGATGTGGTCGGCAACCGCAGCCGCGGCCTGCTCGGCGTGCAGGTAGCCGAAATGGCCGGCGATGCTGTTGATCATCCTGATCTCGGCGGGAGCGTTGAGCGACATGTCAATCCACCAATTCCACGGCCAGCACACCATCCTGCGCATGCGCCGTCCGGTCCCGAACCGCCGGACGGGCGAGCGCGACCTGGACGGCGGTCACCTTGTACTCCGGGCAGTTCGTCGCCCAATCCGAGTTCTCCGTGGTCACCACGTTGGCCCCGGTGACCGGGTAGTGGAACGTGGTGTACACGACACCTGTCGGCATGCGGTCGGAGATCTTCGCGCGTAGCTTCGTCTGCCCGACCCGGCTGGCCAATGTCACCTCGTCACCGTCTGTGATACCGCGGTCCTCGGCGTCGTGCGGATGGATCTCCAGCAGATCCTCTTGGTGCCAGGCGATGTTGGCCGTGCGCCGAGTCTGGGCGCCGACGTTGTACTGGCTCAGGATCCGGCCCGTCGTCAGAATCAGCGGGAAGCGGCGTGTGCTGCGCTCCTCGGTCGGCACGAACGGCGTCGGCACGAACCTGCCCTTGCCCCGTGTGAACGACTCGACGTGCATGATCGGGGTACCGTCCGGCGCATCGGCGTCACACGGCCACTGGATGCTGCCGGCCTGCTCGAGCCTCTCGAACGATACCCCTGCGAACGTCGGTGTGACCGTGGCTATTTCGTCCATGATCTGCCTCGGATGGTCGTAGTGCATGGGGTAGCCCATCGCGGTGGCGACCTGACAGACGATGTCCCACTCGTGCCGACCGCTCTTCGGCTTCATCACCGCACGGACCCGGTTGATCCGGCGCTCTGCGTTGGTGAAGGTGCCGTCCTTCTCCAGGAACGACGCACCGGGCAGAAACACGTGGGCGAACTTCGCAGTCTCGTTGATGAACAAATCCTGCACCACCACCAGCTCCATCGCGCTCAGTGCGGCGGTGACATGCCCGACGTTGGGGTCCGACTGCGCGATGTCCTCACCGTGGACGAACAGTCCCCGGAAGGTGCCTTCGAGCGCGGCGTCGAACATGTTCGGGATCCGCAAGCCGGGCTCTGGCAGAAGCGTTGTCCCCCAGAGATTTTCGAAGACCTGACGGACCGCGTCGTCGGACACGTGCCGATAGCCGCTGAGCTCGTGCGGGAACGACCCCATATCGCAGGACCCCTGCACGTTGTTCTGGCCGCGCAGCGGGTTCACGCCGACGCCGTCGCGACCGATATTGCCGCACGCCATCGCCAGGTTCGCCATGCCCATCACCATCGTCGAACCCTGGCTGTGTTCGGTCACCCCGAGGCCGTAATAGATGGCACCGTTCGAAGCCTGTGCGTAGAGGCGGGCAGCGGCCCGTACCTCGGCAGCCGGCACGCCAGTGAGCTGCTGCACTGCCTCTGGGCTGTTCTCTTCGCGCGAGATGAACTCCGCCCACTCGTCGAATCCCTCGCACCTCGCCGCGATGAACGACTCGTCAACAAGACCCTCGGTCACCACGACATGCGCAATGGCATTGACGACCGCTACGTTCGTGCCTGGGTTGAGCTGGAGGTGGTGATCGGCCGTGATGTGCGGCGAGCGAACAAGGTCGATGCGACGCGGGTCGATGACGATGAGCCTGGCGCCCTGGCGTATCCGCTGCTTCATTCTCGAGGCGAACACCGGATGACCGTCGGTGGGATTCACCCCGATCACCATGATCACGTCGGCTTGCGCGACCGACCGGAAGTCCTGGGTGCCCGCCGACTCACCGAACGTCTGCTTGAGCCCATAACCCGTGGGCGAGTGGCAGACTCGCGCGCACGTGTCGACGTTGTTGCTGCCGAACGCGGCACGGACCATTTTCTGGACGACGTAAACCTCTTCGTTCGTGCACCGAGACGAGGTGATTGCGCCGATCGCGCCCGCGCCGTGCAGGCGGCGGATCTCGAGCATCCGCCGGGCAACCGTGCCGATCGCCTCCTCCCACTCGACCTCGCGCCATGGGTCGGTGATCTTTTCGCGCACCATGGGCCGCAGTACGCGGTCCGGATGGGTCGCGTAACCAAAGGCGAACCGCCCCTTCACACATGAGTGGCCCTCGTTCGCCCCGCCGTCCTTGTGCGGCACCATGCGAACCAACTCGTCGCCGCGTAGTTCGGCCTTGAACGAACACCCGACGCCGCAGTAGGCACAGGTCGTGATCACCGAGCGCGACGGCATGCCCAGTTCGATCACCGAACGCTCCTGCAGGGTAGCCGTCGGGCAGGCCTGCACGCAGGCGCCGCAGGACACGCACTCTGAGTCCATGAAGGACTCGCCCGCACCTGGCGACACCTTGGAAGCGAAGCCCCGCCCTTCAATGGTCAGCGCGAACGTCCCCTGGATCTCGTCGCAGGCCCGCACACAGCGGGAGCAGACGATGCACTTGGACGGGTCGAAATCGAAGTACGGGTTGCTTTGGTCTTTGATCGCGTCGAAGTGATTCTCGCCCTCGTAGCCGTACCTGACCTGACGCAGGCCGACCGCGCCTGCCATGTCCTGCAATTCGCAGTCGCCGTTGGCGCCACAGGTGAGGCAGTCCAGCGGGTGGTCGGAAATGTAGAGCTCCATGACGTTCTCACGAAGTCTCGCGACCTTCGGCGTCTGCGTGCGAACCACCATGCCGTCGGCCGCCGGGGTGGTGCACGAGGCGGGGGTACCACGGCGGCCGTCGATCTCGACCAAACACAGCCGGCACGACCCGAACGCGTCGAGCCGGTCGGTGGCACACAGCTTGGGGATGTCGACGCCTGCGAGCGCAGCCGCCCGCATGACGGAGGTGCCTTCCGGCACGGAAACCGGCAGCCCATCCACCTCGAGCGAGATGGTCGCCGCGCCCTCTTTCGCCGGAGTGCCGAAGTCGGGTTCCTTGAGCAGACTCATGGCGTACCTTCCATCCTCGCAATCGGTTGTCCGGCAAGGAAATCGTCGGGGAAATGGGCGATGGCGCTGCGAACCGGCATCGGGGTGAGCCCACCCATCGCGCACAGAGATCCCTCGGTCATCACGTCACAGAGGTCCTCGAGCAGAGCTAGGTTCTCGTCGCGGTGCTCCCCCGCGGTGATCCGGTCGATCACTTCCACGCCGCGCACCGCACCGACCCGGCACGGTGTGCACTTGCCGCACGACTCCGCTGCGCAGAACTCCATCGCAAACCTGGCCTGTGCGGCCATGTCCACGGTTTCATCGAACACCACGACACCGCCGTGGCCGACCATCGCACCCGCCGCAGCGAATGCCTCGTAGTCCATCGGGAGGTCGAACCTCGACCTTGGGAGGTATGCCCCAAGCGGGCCGCCCACTTGCACCGCACGCACCGGCCGCCCCGACCGCGTGCCGCCGCCGTAGCCGTCCACGAGTTCGCCGAGCGTGATCCCGAAAGCCGTCTCCACGATGCCGCCCTGCTTGATGTTCCCGCCGAGCTGAAACACCTGTGTGCCGCGTGAACGCTCAACGCCGAGTTCCTGATACGCCTGCGCGCCGTTCGCAAGCACCGTGGGGACGGTGGCGAGCGTCAGCACGTTGTTCACCACCGTCGGCTTGCCGAACAACCCGTGGATGGCCGGGATCGGTGGCTTCGCCCGCACCATGCCGCGCTTGCCCTCGAGGCTCTCCAGCATCGAGGTCTCCTCGCCGCAGATGTAGGCGCCGCCGCCGACCCGCACGTGAAGGTCGAAGTTCAGCGACGAGCCGAGCACGTCGTCCCCGAGCCATCCTCGCCCATAAGCGATCTCGATGGCGGTGCGCATGGTGGCGACCGCGTCCGGGTACTCGGACCTGATGTAGATGTACCCCTCGCTGGCTCCCACCGCATAGGCGGCGATCGTCATGCCCTCGATGAGCAGGAACGGATCGCCTTCCATCACCATCCGATCGGCGAAGGTGCCGCTGTCGCCTTCGTCGGCGTTGCAGCAGACGAACTTCAGCTCGTCGACGCAGTCGAGCACCGTCTTCCACTTGACGCCCGCCGGAAAGCCCGCCCCGCCGCGGCCACGCAGGCCGGAGTCGGTGACCTCCGCGACGACCTCTGCAGGGGAATTCTCCAGTGCGCGAACCAGACCGACCAGACCGCCGTATCGCAGGTAATCGTCGGGGGACAGCGGATCGGTCACGCCCATCCTGGCGAACGTGACGCGATTCTGCGTGGCGAGCCAGGGCAAGTCGTCGACCACTCCGACACGTTGCGGCAGCTCGGCACCGTCGAACAAGCCTGCTGCGACAAGGCCGTCGACATCGGATGCGGCGACTGGCCCATAGCCGATCCGCCCACTCGTCGTCTCTACCTCGACCAGTGGTTCCAGCCACAACATTCCGCGGGAGCCGTTGCGGACCAATCGAATCGAGCGACCCTGCCGCTCTGCGGCCTTCGTCAGAGCGTCGGCCACCTCATCCGCGCCAACGGAGCGTGCCGCGGAATCCCCTGGCACGTAGATGCTGACCGGCGCCGTCAACGGGTTCATCGCGCGACCGCCTCGTCGAATATCGACGTCAATCGCGCCTCGTCCAGCCGGCCGCGCAGCCTGCCGTTGACCTGCGCGGCGGGACCCAACGCACAGTTACCAAGGCAGAAGACCTGCTCGACGGTCAACGAGCCGTCGGGACTGGTCTCCCCCAGCGACATGCCGCAGGCGTCTTGCAGGTGACTCACCAGCCGCTCCGCTCCGAGTGCCTGGCATGCCTCGCCACGGCAGATGCGGACAACGGTGCGACCGGCAGGTGCGGAACGGAAGTCGTGGTAGAACGAAACCACCCCATGCACATCCGCACGGGACAGGTTCAGCTCGTCAGCCAGCACCGGAATCGCTTCCGGCGGCACACATCCCAAGGCCTCCTGGACCGCATGCAGGATGGGAAGCAGGGCGCCGCGCTGCCCTCGATGACTCGCGGCGATATCTCGGACGAGGGCCACGCTCATAGCGCTCGCTCCTTCCTACAGGCAGGTGAACCGCCAAGAGAAAGGGGGAACCGCCCCAAGGGGTTTGGGGCGGTTCCACCCGGGGGCGGCCTTAGACGACGATCTTCTTCTCGTGCCACGCAGCGATGGTGTCGGCGTCGTAACCCAGCTCGGCAAGAACCTCGTCGGTGTGCTCACCCAGCAGCGGCGCGCCCTTGATGTCGGGCTTGAACTCCGAGAACTTGATCGGGCTGCCGACCGTCAGGAAGGTGCCGCGGCCCTTCTGCTCCACCTCGACGATGCTTCCGCTCTTGCGGAGGTCCTTGTCCTCGGCGAGGTCCTTCATGGACATGACTGGCGCACACGGCACCTCCCACTCGCGCAGGATGTCGACCGCCTCCCACTTCGTTTTGTCCGCCAGCCATTTCTCGATCTCGGCGAAGATGTCGAAGATCTTGTCCTGGCGGGCACGCGCGGTGCTGTAGCCCGGGTCATCGACCCACTCCGGCCGACCGATGGCCTCGGCGGTGCGCTTCCAGTTCTGCTCCTGGATGGTGAAGTAGATGTACGCGTTGGGGTCGGACTCCCAACCCTTGCACTTGACCACCCAGCCCGGCTGTCCACCGCCGCCGGCATTGCCACCGCGCGGAACGGCCTCACCGAACTCGCCGTTCGGCCACTGCGGGTACTCCTCCAGGTAGCCGACGCGCTCCAGGCGCTGCTGGTCGCGCAGCTTGACCCGGCACAGGTTCAGCACCGCGTCCTGCATCGCGGCCGATACCTTCTGGCCCTTGCCCGTCTTGTCCCGCTGGATCAGCGCAGTCAGGATGCCGATCAACAGGTGCATACCCGTGTTGCTGTCACCGAGTGCCGCACCGGCGACGGTCGGCGGACCGTCCCAGAATCCGGTGGTCGAGGCATTGCCGCCTGCGCACTGCGCGACGTTCTCGTACACCTTGAGGTCATTCCAGGACGAATCGTCGTTGAAACCCTTGACGGAGCCGAAGATCAGCCGCGGGTTCCATTCCTGGATCTTGTCCCACGACAGGCCCATGCGATCCATGGCGCCGGGCGCGAAGTTCTCGACCAGCACGTCCGCCCCGCGGATCAGCTTCTCCATCACCTCGAGGCCTTCGGGTGCCTTCGTGTTGATCGCCAGCGAACGCTTGTTGCTGTTGAGCATCGTGAAGTACAGCGCGTCCAGATCGGGGATGTCCCGCAACTGATTACGGGTTACGTCACCCCCGCTGGTGCGCTCGACCTTGAGGACGTCGGCTCCGAACCAGGCGAGCATCTGGGTGCACGCCGGGCCCGCCTGGACCCCGGTGAAGTCGATCACCTTGATCCCGGAGAGCGGCAAATCTGTCATGACACGTTTTCCTTTCGTCGGTTGTTGATCGTGTCGGTGCGAGCGAGCTCAGTGCTTTGCGGTGATGCCTTTGGGGTTGAGGTGCGCGATGTTGCCGCTCTCGGTGCCGTCCGAGGGGTCGATGACGCAGTCGATGAGCGCCGGACGGCCGGAGGCGAGAGCTTCCCGCAGCGCTGCGGCGACCTCCGCGGGCGTTGTGGCCTGATATCCCTTGCCGCCGAAGGCCTTGATCATGTACTCGTGCCGGGCTCGTAGCGCTGTCGGTGCCGGGTCGGAGGTCGTGGAGGCATCGTCACCGCGGTAGACACCGCTGTTGTTGAGGATGACGGTGACGATGGGCAGGTTGTAGCGGCAGACCGCCTCCAGCTCCATGCCGCTGAACCCGAATGCGCTGTCGCCCTCGATCGCGACAACCGGGTCGCCGGTCTCGACGGCGGTCGCGATCGCGTAGCCCATGCCGATGCCCATCACGCCCCATGTCCCGCTGTCCAGCCGGTGCCGGGGGACCGACATGCCAATCGTGTTGCGCGCCAAGTCGAGCGCGTTCGCACCCTCGTTGACGACGTAGGCCTGCGGGTTGTCGTGCAGGACGTCGCGGATGGCCTGCAGAGCGCCGAGGAACTTCATCGGGTGCGCGGTCAGTGCGGACTCGAGACGACCCGCCATCTTGGTGACGTTCGCCGTCGACTTGGCGTCGAGCTCTTCGCGCCACTCGGTCTGCACGGTGATCTGGCCGGGCTTCGCCCGCTCCAGCAGTGCCTCCATCACCGATTCGATGTCACCGACGAGCGGGGCCGCGATCGGCTGGTTGCTGTCCATCTCGTTCGCGGCGATGTCGACCTGGATGAACTTGGCGTCCGGGTTCCATTGCGGCGCATCGCCGTGTCCGAGCAGCCAGTTCAGGCGTGCGCCGACGAGCATCACCACGTCGGCCCGCTTCAGGGCCAGCGAGCGGGCGGTGGCCGCCGACTGCGGGTGGTCGTCTGGCAGCAGCCCTTTGGCCATCGACATCGGCAGGTACGGCACGCCGGTGGTCTCGACGAACTCGCGGATCTGCTCGTCGGCCTGCGCATACGCCGCGCCCTTACCGAGTACGATCAGCGGACGCTTGGCGTTGGCCAGCAGATCGATTGCGGAGTCGACCATCTCGGTTTCCGGCAGCTGGCGCGGTGCCGGGTTGACGACCCGCCACAGCGTGGCCGCCGCCTTCTCCGCGTCCATCACCTCGCCGAGCACCGCGGCGGGGATGTCGAGGTAGACGCCTCCGGGACGGCCGGACACCGCGGTACGGATCGCGCGGGCGATGCCCCTGCCGATGTCCTCGGCCCGGGAGACCCGGTAGGCAGCCTTGGCGAACATCCTGGCCGCCGCCAGCTGATCCATTTCCTCGTAGTCACCGCGCTGGAGGTCGACGAGATGGCGCTCGCTCGATCCGGAGATCTGGACCATCGGGAAGCAGTTGGTGGTGGCATTGGCCAGCGCCACAAGGCCGTTCAGGAAGCCCGGGGCCGACACCGTCAGGCAGATGCCTGGCTTCTTGGTGAGGAAGCCGGCGGCTGCCGCAGCGTGGCCGGCGTCGCTCTCGTGCCGGAAGCCGATGTAGCGGATGCCCGACGCCTGTGCGAGACGAGCCAGATCGGTGATCGGGATTCCGACGACCCCGTAGATGGTGTGGACGTCGTTGAGCTTGAGCGCGTCGACAACCAGATGGATCCCATCGGTGAGCGCGCCCGGCTCTTGCGGCTCGGGGGTGTGCTCTACCTCCGTGTCCGGCAGGGAAGCAATGGTCATGATGTGGGCCCTTCCTGGCTGTTCGCGCTTATTCCCTTGTAAGAGTTAACTTTCCGTGCAATGTGTGTGTGCGTCCAAGACTTGTCTCCAATCGCCTGATAGACCGCGGTTATCAAGGCGCGCCAAGGCGGACTTGCGTCCACGGCCCGCATCACGCGACGTGGACGAGGTCCTTTCCGTGGAGTTCGAAGATGTCGTTCAGCGGCGTTCCGACGGCCACGTTCAGGAACGCCCGAGCCGCGACCGAACCCGGTGTGCCCGCATGGATGGCCATCGAGATCTGCGCGCTGGTGTCCGGCTCGACGAGGCGGATGGCCCGCGCCGCTCCCGTCACCGGCATCGCGCGCAACCACGTGTGAGGCACCACGCTCGCCCACGCGCCCGTTGCCACATGTGCGTAAAGCGATGCGACGGAATCGGTTTCCACCTGCGGGGCCGCAGATGAGCCACTGGCGGCGAATGCCTTGTCGATGAACTGGCGGAAGCGCATATCCGGAGTCAGCAGCGCCAGCGGCAGCTGGGCAGCCTCGGACCAAGTTATCGTCCGCTGGGCGGACACCAACTGTTCACCCGATACGAGGAGCACGTACTGTTCTTCGTAGAGTGGCACGACTTCCAGGCCTGACTGGTCGTCTGGGCCGAAATGCGCAATGGCGGCGTCCAACTCGAAGTCACGCAGTTGACGGAGCAGCTCTGTAGAAGACAGCCGTGAGCAGACCTTGACCCTGGCCAGCGGGTGAAGCGCGCAGAAGGCCGCCACGGGAAGCGCCGCAGTGGTGGACACCGTGGGACCCGTCCCGAGCCGCAGTGTTGCGGAGATCCCGGACCGCATCGCGGCCGCCTCGGCCTTCAGCGCGTCGTGCTCGGCGAGCACACGCTTGGCCCAGACGACGAGCCGTTCGCCCTCGAGTGTCAGACCCTCGAAGTTCTGGCCGCGATTGATGAGGGTGACGCTCAGCTCGCGCTCCAGCTTGGCGATCGACGTCGACAGAGCGGGCTGCGACACGTAACAGCTCTCGGCCGCACGCGCGAAGTGTCGTTCCCTGGCCACCGCCACGAAGTACTCCAGCTGGCGAAGCAGCACAGGTCCCTCCTCGGCAAAATCCAGATTGTATTCAGTATTCGATATTGCGTATGCTAGAGGTCCGCTGAGAAGATGTCCAGCGAGCGATCGGACGAGGAACGGAGTGTGGCGTGTTCGAAGGCGGCAGCACTATGACCGAAACCGGCTCGAGCGTGGCGGGCGTGACGGAGGAATGGCTGGCCACGGCGGTCGTGAGGGAATCCGCCGAGGCCATCGTGGTGACCGACCCCGCAGGGATCATCCGCCTGTGGAATGACGGGGCCGCCCGCATGTTCGGCTACCCTCTCGAGGAGGCAATCGGCCAAAACCTGGACATCATCATCCCGGAGAAGCTCCGGGATCGGCACTGGAAGGGCTACTTCCAGACGATGGCCACCGGGTACACCAGCTACGGCGACAAGCTGTTGAGCGTACCTGCGACGCACCGCGAGGGGCAGCGGTTGTCGATCGAGTTCAGTGTGGCGCTGCTGCGTGACGACGCCGGCCAGATCGTCGGGATCTCGGCGATCATGCGGGAGGTCAGCGAACGCCGCAACGCCGAACGGGCTCTGCGCGCCAAGATCACCGAACTCGAGAACCGCGCTGGGCCGGCCTGACCGGCCCGCCAGCGACGAACGTTCCGTACCGCTCGAAAATTGGACGAAATATCGAGCGGTACGGAACGTTCGCGACGGTGGCTCATCAAGGTGTGCAGGCGCTGTCACTCGATGCGCAGCACACGCATCCGGTCGGTGTAGCCTGCCACCCCGCTGCGGCTTCCTGACACCACGACGACCAGGCTGCCCGGCTGGGAGATACCCAAGGCCGACAGACCCCGGCTCACCTCGGCGGGCATCGTCTCCGGCGTACTTGACGGCGCCAGCACAGCCGACTCGATCCCCCAGGAGAACGCCAACCGCGCCCTGACGGACTCGTTGTGCGCGAAGGCGATCAGCGGCAGCGGCGAACGTTGCCGAGCCAACCGCATGGCCGTGTCCCCGGAACGGGTGAAACAGCACAGCGCCACCGCTCCGATTCGCCTGCCGAGTTCGCAAGCGGCCGCCGCAACGGCATCGCTGATGCTCGCGTCCTCATCTTCCCGGAGGGCAGCTTCCGGCGCTTTCCGTTGACGTAGCGCGTCTTCGGCCGTCGCGACAATGCGGCCCATCGTCTCCACCGTGTGGGCGGGATAGGCGCCGACACTCGTCTCTGCAGAGAGCATCACCGCATCCGCTCCGTCGAAGACCGCGTTGGCCACGTCCGAAACCTCGGCCCGGGTTGGCCGCAGATCGGCGACCATCGAGTCGAGCATGTGAGTAGCCACGATCACCGGCTTGGCCGCTTGCCGGCACAGGGTGATGGCCCGCTTCTGAACCAACGGAACCTGTTCCAACGGCATCTCCACACCGAGGTCGCCGCGGGCGACCATCAGGCCGTCGAACGCGTCGACGATCGCGGGCAAATCCGAAACCGCTTCCGGTTTCTCGAGTTTCACCATGACGGGCACTCGCTTGCCTACCTCGTCCATGACCGCGTGCGCGAGCTTGATCTCCTCAGGCGCACGAACGAATGACATGGCCACCATGTCAACACCGAGTTCAAGGGCGAATTTCAAGTCTTCGATGTCCTTCTCGGACAACGGCGGAACGCTGACCGCGACGCCCGGCAGCGAGATGCCCTTGTTGTCGCTGACGGGCCCGCCGTGGATGACCTCACAATGGACGTCCTCGGTGTCCACGTCGAGCACTCGCAGTTCGATCTTGCCATCGTTGACGAGCAGCCGATCATTTGGTCGTACATCGGACGCCAGTCCGCCGTACGTCGTCGAGACCCTGTCATGATCGCCGGCACACCCCGCCGTGGTGATGACGATCTGCTCACCGTTGGCCCAGAACACCGGTCCATCGGCGAAGCGGCCCAGCCGGATCTTCGGGCCCTGCAGGTCGGCCAGCACGCCGACCGCCCGGCCGCGCTCGGCGGCGATCTGGCGCACGGCGGCATAGACGGCGGAATGTTCAGCCTGGGTGCTGTGGCTGAAGTTGAGCCGTGCCACGTCCATTCCGGCATCGATGAGTTCCACAAGCTGCGGCACGGTAGAGGTGGCAGGTCCAAGTGTGCAAACGATTTTGGCGCGTCGGTTCACGGTCGTCCTCTCTCAGCGCAGCGCGGGCTGCGGTTCACGCTGCGGGGTAGCGTCGGCCTGCCACGCCCCTGGCACGCTGGTGCGCGCAAGGAGGTCGGTGGCGGCGTGGACGGTGCGAAGTGTCGGCGCCGCGGCGCCGGTGAGGTCGGCCATCTCCACGACAGCGGTCACGATCGCATCGAGTTCCAGCTGCTTGCCCGCTTCGAGGTCCTGCAGCATGGACGTCTTGTGGTGACCGACGTTCTCCGCTCCGCGCAGTCGCTTCTCGATCGAAATGTCCGGATTGCTACCAACTCTCGCTGCGATGTCGAGCGTCTCCTCCATCAGCTGAGTCACGATCCGGCGTGTGTGCGGGTTCTGACAGATCTCGACCATCGTCGCCCGGGTGAGCGCGCTGAGCGGGTTGAACGCGACGTTGCCCATCAGCTTGATCCAGATGTCATCGCGAAGGTTGGCCTCGACCGGGGCCTTCAATCCGCCGGCAATCATCGCGTCGCTCAACTCTTTACAGCGCTGTGAGACCTCCCCCGACGGCTCGCCGATGGAGAAGCGGGTGCCCTCCAAATGCCGGATCACTCCTGGCGCCTCGATCGTGGTGGCCGGGTAGACCACGCAGCCGATGGCACGTTCCGGTGACAGCACGGCGCTCGTGGCACCCCCGGGATCCACCGCCTCGATCCGGCGGCCCTCGTAAGGACCGGCCAATTGGTGGAAATACCACCACGGTATCCCGTTCTGCGCGGGCAGCACCGCGGTGTGCTTACCGAGCAGCGGTTCAACCAGCGGCCCGCACGACGGGTAACTGTGCGCCTTGAGTCCGAGGAAGACGTAGTCGACGGGCCCGATCTCCGCGGGATCGTCCGTGGCGTGGGGATAGGCCACGAAGTCGCCTCGCGGGCTGAGGACCTGAACGCCGTTCTCGCGCATCGCCCGCAGGTGTTCGTTGCGCGCGATGAGATGTACTTCCGCACCCCCCCTGTCTAGTGCGGCACCCCAGTAGGCGCCGATCGCTCCGGCACCGACGACTGCAATTCTCACGGCGACTCCTTGCTGTGCATACTGTATGGACAGCCGCGTCCGGTCCTATGGCCAGCCGCGCCTTCATCGAATCTGGTTGCATACAGTATGCGATCTCCTCTACTGTGGCAATGGTCACCGCCTGGGCGTTGCCGCCGGAGGCGTACACACTTTCTGCCCGGCCATAGCCAGGAAGAGGAATATGACGCTGATCGGAGTGCCGCGGGAGACCGCTGCAGGCGAACGTCGTGTCGCGCTGGTTCCCAAGGTTGTTGAACGACTCCAGGCCGCAGGCCTCGACGTCGTCGTCGAAACCGGTGCCGGCACAGGAGCATTGATCCCCGACGCACAATACGAACAGGCCGGAGCGACGATCGGTGACCCATGGCCTGCGGACCTCGTGGTAAAGGTGAACGCGCCGACCGCCGACGAGATCGGTCTGCTGAAGCCGGAATCCACCGTCGTCGGTTTCCTGGCGCCGCGCACACATCCCGAGGTCGCCGACGGCTTGCGGCTGGCGGGGGTCAGTGGCTTCGCCATGGAGGCGATTCCACGGATCTCCCGCGCACAGACCATGGATGCGTTGTCGTCGCAGGCCAATGTCGCCGGGTACAAGGCGGTGTTGGTGGCGGCATCGGAGGCCACCCGGTTCTTCCCGATGCTCACCACCGCGGCGGGCACGGTGAAACCGGCCACCGTGCTGGTGCTCGGAGTCGGGGTCGCCGGCCTGCAGGCGCTGGCCACCGCCAAGCGCCTCGGCGGCAAGACCACCGGCTATGACGTGCGTCCCGAGGTGGCCGATCAGGTGCGCTCGGTCGGCGCCCAGTGGCTCGACCTCGGCATCGACGCGGCCGGTGAAGG
>Ga0163161_10001282_pt1 | contig 18770 bp, 14 predicted proteins | sample S45metaG_FD_129847 | JGI IMG/M metagenome (GOLD analysis project Ga0163161, IMG submission 129847) | Switchgrass rhizosphere microbial communities from Kellogg Biological Station, Michigan, USA - S4-5 metaG | ecosystem: Host-associated > Plants > Roots > Rhizosphere > Soil | place: USA... | reverse complement strand
TGTCCGATCAATAAAAATTTTCCGCTTGGATCAATGCTAAAGTTTCTTGGTCCTTTGCCCAATGTACTTACCGTTTCGATAAATTTCAATTTTCCTGTAGGTAAGATTGAGAAAGCCGAAATGCTATTGGCATCGCCACGGTTGGTTTCGTAAAGGAATTTACCATCTGCCGAAACGTGAATATCTGCCCCATCAACTTTCCCTGCAAAATCTTTAGCTGTGGTGCCGATTTCCTGGATTTTGGTTAAGCTCCCGTTCGAATACGCAAAGGCAGTGATGCTGCCATTAAATTCGTGGGCTAAATAAGCAAACTTCCCATTCGGACTAAAAGTAATGTGTCTTGGGCCAGTGCCAGCATTGGTTTTAAGTACTGATTTAGCTGTTAAGGTTTTTTCTTTTCCCGCTGAGTTGTAGTTATAGATATAAGTTTGATCTTCACCCAGATCGTTAACGATCAAGTATTTATGGTCGGGTGTAAATTTAACCATGTGTACATGGGCACTCTCTTGCCGGCCCTTCGGATCGATGCTTTTTCCGGTATGTTTGATTACCTGCGAGGCTTCATTTAAAGTGCCATCCGCTTTGCGTGGAAAAACGGCTAAACTGCCTCCGCTATAATTCGCGACGATTACATTTTTGGCATCAAGGGTAATAAAGCAAGGATCGGCGCCCTGGCTGTCAACCTTGTTTAAAAAAGTTAATTCGCCAGTTGTAGCGTTGTACTTAAAGGCGCTAACGGTACTGGTGGTTCCGGTTTCATTAACGGCATAAATAAATTTTTGATCAGGAGAAACAGCTAAATAACTCGGGTTAGCCGTGTTTTTTGTGATGCTTTTTATTTTTGTGGCGGCTGTTGCAGTGTTAAAATTATAGGTGTAAATACCTTCACTTTTGCCTGGCGCAGTATAGGTGCCGACAATAAGGTTATAATTGTTTTTCTGCGCAAAGGTTAGGGTTGATAGGATACTAAGTATGAGCACTGAACTGAATTTTTTCATGAAAAAACGATATTGATTTTAACAAATATGGGGAATTAAAATGTAATTCGCCACGAAGGCACAGAAGTGCAAGCCAATTTTATGCGCATTTGTAATGCATATTACAAGACTACGCCATCATCTTGCTCATTCATCCACTTTTCAAATATGGGCGATCATTCTGGAGAACTAAAGCAAAAAAAAGGCAACCATTGGTTGCCTTATATCTTATTTAATTAAATGTTTAATCTGGATCAGTTCATGATCTTCAAGATAACGCCACCTGCCACGGGGTAGATCTTTCTTGGTTAAATTACCATAAACAACACGGTCTAATTTTTCTACATTGTAGCCCAGGTGTTCGAAAATACGGCGAACAATTCTATTCTTCCCACTGTGGATCTGGATACCAACTTCTTTTTTAGTTCCACCTGCAACGTAAGAAATATTATCAGGTTTAATTAGTCCATCTTCCAGCTCTAAACCAAAAGCAATTTTGTTTAAATCGCCTTGTGATAAAGCTTTATCCAGCTCAATATTGTAAATTTTAGTGATACCGTTTTTAGGATGCGATAATTTATCCGCTAAATCACCATCGTTTGTCATTAATAACAAACCTGTGGTGTTGCGATCTAGGCGGCCAACGGGGTAAATACGCTCACGACTGGCTTTATCAACCAACTGCATTACGGTACGGCGTTCCTGTGGATCATCAGTAGTGGTGATGTAATCTTTTGGTTTGTTTAATAAAACGTAAACTTTTTTCTCGCGTTTTAATAATTCGCCGTTATAACGTACTAAATCTTTCGCGGGATCAACCTTATGCCCCAACTCGGTAATGGCTTCTCCGTTTACGGTAATAATGCCGGCAGCAATAAGCTCGTCTGCTTTACGGCGTGAGCAGATGCCTGCATTTGAAATATATCTGTTCAGGCGGATTAAGCCTTTATCTTCATTTGTTTTACGGCCTTGGGCAATTACAGTACGTTCCGGGCGGTTAAATTCTGTATCTCTCGGCTGTGCATCCTCGCGTTTTCTAAACGGACGGGTGTCGCCTTCCCTTGGTTCCCTGGGCTTTACATCTCTTGAGCTTCCAGCACTCGGCTTGAAATCATCTGATTTGCCTCTTGATTTAAAATCTTTGTAACTTCCTTCTCTAGGTTTGAAATCTCTTGATCCACCATCTTTCGATTTGAAATCACGCTCACCTGTTCTTGGTTTGTAATCTCTCGATCCGCCATCTCTAGGTTTAAAGTCGCGGTCGCCAGTTCTCGGTTTAAAATCTCTCGAATCTCCATCCTTAGATTTGAAATCGCGGTCTCCTGTTCTTGGTTTATAATCTCTTGCACCACCTTCTCTTGGTTTAAAATCCCTGTCTCCTGTTCTTGGTTTGTAATCTCTTGATCCGCCCTCTCTCGATTTGAAATCACGGTCGCCAGTTCTTGGTTTATAATCTCTCGATCCACCTTCCCTTGGTTTAAAGCTACGGTCTTCTGATTTTGCGCTACTATCTTTTGATTTAAATTCGCGGTCGCCAAATTTGAATCCCTTTGATTCTCCATCTTTCGATTTAAAATCACGGTCCCCCGTTCTTGGTCTGAAGTCTTTTTTGTCTCCGAAAGATTTTGATTTGAAATCTTTACCGTCTGAGCTTCTGGGTTTGAAGCCGTCTTTTGAATCGGATGATTTTTTGAATTTGCTGTCTTTGTCGTCTGATCTTCTTCTGTCAGACCCGGCCGAACTGCTTCTGCCTTCTGTTTTCCGACTGCCTGGTTTGGACTTGTCATCCCGACTGTTCCTGTTGTTTTTATTTATCATGATACGCTTTTAACCACATTAAAAATGCGGGTTGCAAATTTATGAAAAAATGATGAACATAACAATTTTAAGAGCGGAAAAATTAGCTAAAAAAATAGCCTCTAAAATAGGAAAAACCGGCTGAATTTCAAAATTTAAAATCCACGTTTAAAGCACTTTAGGGGGCGGTTTTCGGGCCTAATTCTGTAACTATTTGATAATGTGCTTATTATTTTTTACCTTTGCCAACGTTTTTATATAAGTTCACCAAAAAAAGGAGGAAAATGTTAAAGAAACACATCGTACCATTTGCGGTAGTGGCAACACTATTTATCTTGGCAAAAGTGTTCGCTTACCAAATGCCCTTAGCACAAAAAAGTCTTTTAAAAGAAGAAAAATTAAACACTACAATACCCAAATCTGATAGCCTAAAAGTCGAAAACGAGGAAAGCCCTCTATCTTTAATGGCACAGTTGAATTTCGCGGAAGAAACCTTGCCTTTAGGCGATAAAAAGGTAGAACGCAAAATGAAAAAAATCCTAGCAGCACACACTTACGGAAACACACAAACCAACCGCCTGCATGCAAAGGCAGCAAAATGGTTTCCCGTAATTGAGCCTATTCTTGCTGCATACAAAATTCCCAACGATTTCAAGTATTTGGCACTTGTCGAATCTGGAATGACGGAAGGTGTTTCTCCAAAAGGTGCAGCCGGAATCTGGCAGTTTATGCCTGGCACGGCCCGTACTTATGGATTAAGAGTAAACGGAAATGTAGATGAGCGCTATAATCTGCGCAAATCCACCATCGCCGCCTGCAAATACATTAAAGAAATGTATAAAGGTTTAGAAAGCTGGACGTTGGTAGCTGCGGCTTACAATGTTGGCGACGGGCGCCTGCGCAAGCAGATCGATAATCAAAATCAGGACAATTACTACAAAATGAAGTTAAACCGCGAAACCGGTGGCTATGTTTATAAAGTAATTTCCATGAAACAGATTATGGAGCATCCGAAACGTTACGGTTACGAAAAACCGAGAGTATTATTGGCTTACAACGCCGAGTAATATAATAATTAAGATAAAGACAAGCATTTGGTAAGGCGTCCCGTTTTAAATCGGGACGCTTTTTTTTTTAAGATGATTCACAGATCATGGGATTTCACAGATTTATATGCTGATCGTACTTTTTAACACAAAGTCACGAAGTTATTTTTATCGCTATGCTAACTAATGACGAATGAAACAATGGCCAATGAACTAATGACCAATGAACGATTGAACTAATAAACCATTTTCTTTTCTTTGCATTATGTTCAAACTGCGCATCAGTAAAATCATTAATCAACCAGGTGATAATATTACCTTTCAATTTGAGGAAGTGGATCATGGATATCCAAAGTATCTGGCTGGTCAGTTTTTATCGTTGGTTTTTCAGGGGAAACATAAAGAGGTAAGAAGGTCGTATTCATTTAACAGTTCGCCCGATGTAAATGAGCCTTTGGCTATTACTGTGAAAAGGGTAGAAAATGGAGAGATTTCGAGATTTCTGCACCATAAAACCTCGGTAAATGATGTGCTTTTGGCACAGGAGCCGCAGGGATTGTTCAGTTATCTGCCTGACGAAAACCAGGAACGTGATCTTTTCCTTTTCGCGGCAGGGGTGGGCATCACACCTTTGTTTTCCATTATGAAAACGGCTTTAGTACGTGAAAAAAAATCGTTGATCACATTAGTATATAGTAACCGGTCAAAAGAAGATACTTTGTTTTATGATGAGCTGAACGAATGGCAGGAAAAATTTCCTGATAGGTTAAAAATTGTTTGGGTTTTTAGCAACAGCAAAAACTTAATGACGGCCAGGTTAAATAAGTTTTACATCGAGAAGCTGCTCCAAGAACATTTACATTTCGACCGTAATGATGCGTTGTTTTATAGCTGTGGACCGATTATCTATATGGATTTATGCCGGATCACTTTATTGGGTATGGGTTTCGATATTAAACAGATTAAACGGGAAACCTTCGTATTGCCTGAAGATGAGGTAGATGAAGATGATAGTTCTGAAAAGATAATTGATAAAAATACCTATTCGGTGATTTTAAATTTTAAAGGAGAATCCTATAATCTTGAAGTGCCCTGGCCCAAACGGATTTTAGATGTTGCGCTCGAAAATAAGATCAAACTTCCATATAGTTGTCGCGGTGGGGTATGCAGTACCTGTGTGGCCAATTGTACCAAAGGCGGGGTAAGGATGGATTACAATGAAGTGCTTACGGACGATGAGCTCGAAAGGGGAAGGGTTTTGGTTTGTACCGGGCATCCTACTGAGAATGGGACGACGATTGAGTGGTAGATTAGTTCACTGGTTTGTTGGTGGCATGATGCTTATTGTTACATCGTCATCTCGAGCGGAGCGCAACGAAGCCGAGAGATCTTTGACGTACATTTACTCAGGTCTTTTCTGAAAAATTTATTTGTTAAGGTAGCAACCAAAACCGCCATCCATTCCAGTATTTGCTGTAATAAAAACCAAAAGTCTCATAAGTAGCTCCCTTATCTATTCCCTTTGATGTTAAATAATTATTGAAAGCTTCTTGCTGATCGAATGTCTGAATCACATCCGACTTTAGATCATAAACAAAATAATTTTGGTTGAGGTCAATATTATATTTATCTGATTTTCCGTAAACATAATCGTTAGTGATAGCAAATTCATTTATATATACAACGCCTTTGTTCTTTTGTTCGATATGCGACAGGAGATCTGTTTGCTGGATTTCTCTGTGATGACCTATTGGTATCCTGGCACTATCACCAAGTCCGTGGTCGCCATAGTAGGAAAACATGAAGCAGAATAATCCGAAAGAGATAAATATCCAGCTCGATATCCATGTTAACCCTTGTTCTTTCTTGAAAAAATTGGATAAAAGCCCAGCTTTTGGTTTAACAAAGTATGTTATACCGAAAAATATTATTGAAGAATAGATTGCGCCTTGGACGGAAATTTTAAATAATTCAAAGATAAAATGTATCAATGCCATTTTCTATGATTAACTGAGTGAGAATTTAGGTTAAAGAGGAAGGTTTTATTTAATCTCTACGGGATTAGGCTTGATAAATTTTATCGAAAAATAAATCATATTCAGCAATATACCCATCAGCAAGGTCATTCCCCATGTTCTAGGATGGCTAAGTGGGTGCATAAATCTATCCATAATGTCTCCGGCTAATCCAAGCGGATTGCTGATAATGTCCCAGCTGTTCCATCTGAGATAACGTCCGAGGTAAATCCCAAAACTTGCTAAAAATATAAACGAAATAATTAGCGTGCTGGTCAATTTTCTGTTTAAATATGTGCTTAAATGCTTTTCGATATCCATCAGGCTGATCAGGCCATATACCAGCCCTGTCCAGGCAAATGATAGAATAAGAACCAAATCAAACCATATTGGTGCAGAGCCTTTCAGTTTTAGATGGAAAAGATCGGTAAGGATATATGGTGAGTTGGGGAAAAATAATATCCAGGAAATAATCAGCAATATTAAGGGTAGCTTTTTATTTAATTCATAAACGACCATTAAAGAACTTATCGTCCATGGTATAATTGCCAGGAACAAATTCCAGTTCAAAAAGAGGAATACCTTTGTGTCTGTGATCAAATATCTGGTTATGGATATTGCCATGCAAAATAATGTCATAGCAATTAAAAGCATTGTAATCTTTAATCTTCCAAGTTTTTTAAGTTTCTGTACCATAAGATGAGCGTTCGATATTTTCTCTAAAAATACAAAACCGTTACCTCATTATCGGCGTTTATCTGGTATGACGAGATTTTTTTTTACACTTATAATCTGCCTCTTCTGTTTACCATTATTCGCCCAAGATCCTGTTGCTGTAAAAAGAGAGTTTGCAAATCGTGAATATATTCATTTGTATAAAGAAAATGCCGATCTGGCGTATACGGCGCCCGGCGGAGAATTCGGTGCACCTTCAAAATATGTAATTAACGGCAGGTTAACCACAACCTATATGCTGTTGGGTAGTTACAAATCGCCTGTTGCATTTGCCATTATTCCTGATTTTACCGTTCGCGTGAGGAAGGAATTTTCGGCAGCGGTGCGTACGCCAAGTTACCGGCTGGGTTTTGCCGTTTACGCCAGGTTAAACACCGATCCTGAAAATTATAAATACGGCGAATTGGCTTTTACGCATCACTCTAACGGACAGGACCAGAACGCATTTAATACCGATGGCACCATTAATACCCGTACCGGGAATTTCAATGCCAATTATTTAACATTATCTTATCGGTTTGGTGATTTCGCACCAAGCCATGCCGATGAAACTTATTATTCGCTCAATCACCGGGTAGGTTTGCAATGGTATAAATTCTTTAGGTATGAGCCCGCCCTTAACGAAGGTTTTGGTTTTACAAGGCTCTTGTATAATTTCTCCTGGCGGAGATACGATGAAGTTGAAAAGAACGCGAAAAATAAGCCGAAAGCGAAAACCGAAAAAGAAACCTGGCGTTTAAATACTGAGCTTTCGTATGCAATCAATAAAATTCCATCAAAAAATCTGGCCAATATCCAGAAAAGATTAAATGCCGAAATCAATTTTAATTACAGCTTTCCATTTATGCATAACGTGTTTTTGATAGCCGCGGTAGGTTATTATGGCGAAGATAATTATAACATTTATTTTCAGGATCATTATGGATATGTGCGCGTAGGCTTATCATCTGGTTTCCTACGGAATAGAAGTCGACATTATGACAATTAATAGGTAATCCAGATTGGTTTGGACTTTCTTTTTGATAAAATTTTTAGCATTTTTGCGGATTGAAATTCAGTCTTTTTTAAGGCTTAATTTTGCCCCCAATTTAAATAAAATATGAGCAATAAATCTATCGACCTCGGCGAGCAAAAAGATGTAGAAGTATACGGTGCGAGGGTACATAATTTAAAGAATATAGATGTCAGTTTTCCGCGCAACCAGCTTGTTGTGATAACAGGTTTAAGTGGTAGCGGTAAATCTTCATTGGCTTTTGATACCATTTATGCCGAAGGACAACGCCGCTATATGGAAACATTTAGCGCTTACAGCCGTCAGTTTATGGGTGGAATGGAGCGTCCTGACGTGGATAAGGTTTCGGGTTTGAGTCCGGTTATTGCCATTGAACAAAAAACCACCAGCAAAAACCCACGCTCCACCGTAGGTACCATTACCGAGATTTACGATTTTATGCGTTTGCTTTATGCCCGTGTTGCCGATGCCTATTCGTACAATACCGGCGAGAAGATGGAGCGCATGAGCGAAGACCAGATCCTGCAGAATATCTTTAATAAATTTGATGGGGCAGCGGTGAATATCCTGGCACCGGTTGTTAAGGGTAGAAAGGGCCATTACCGCGAACTTTTTGAGCAGATCCGTAAACAGGGTTACGTAAAGGTGCGTGTAGATGGTGAAATAAAGGATATTTCTGCGAAAATGCAGGTAGACCGTTATAAAATCCACGATATTGAAGTGGTGATCGATCGCCTGATTATTGACGTAAAAGATAAAAAACGCCTGCTCGATTCGTTGCAGATTGCGATGAAAATGGGTAAGGGCGTAATCAAAATCAGCGATAAAGACAATAACGTAGCCCACTTTAGCAAGTTTTTAATGTGCCCAACAACGGGTATTTCTTACGATGAACCTCAGCCGAACAGCTTTTCATTCAACTCACCTTACGGTGCCTGCGAGCGTTGCGATGGTTTAGGTTATATTTTCGTGGTGGATAAAGAATCGGTAATCCCGAATCCAAAGCTGAGCATTTTAAATGGGGGGTTGGCCCCATTGGGCGAGTACCGCGATATCTGGATGTTCCAGGTATTAAAAGCTTTAGCCAAAAAATATAGTTTCTCGCTTTCTACCCCGATCGAAAAGTTAAGCGATGAGGTGGTAAACATCATTTTAAACGGTACGCCTGATCTGATCAAAGTTGAGGTAGAGTACAATAAATGGAACGTTCAGAATTATAATATCACTTTTGATGGCATAATTAAAATGCTCGAAGAGCAGAACGAAAAGAGAAGTGAATCTGCATCTGATGATATGGATGAGTTCAGGAAACTGAAAACCTGCCCGGAATGTCATGGTGCCCGTTTAAAAAAGGAAAGCCTGCATTTTAAGGTTGACGGGAAGAATATCTTCGAACTTTCATCAATGGATATTAACAACCTTCATCAGTGGTTTGAAAAAGTTGATGAGCGTTTATCCGACCGTCAGAATATTATTGCCAAGGAAATTTTAAAGGAAATTAAAGCCAGGATCGGTTTCTTAACCGATGTGGGTTTAACCTATTTAACTTTAGATCGCACAGCCCGAACACTTTCAGGTGGTGAGGCCCAGCGTATCCGCTTGGCCACGCAGATCGGTTCGCAGTTGATGAACGTCATGTATATCCTCGATGAGCCAAGTATTGGTTTGCACCAGCGTGATAACGAACGTTTAATCAATGCACTTAAAAATCTCCGTGATTTAGGGAACACCGTTTTAGTGGTAGAGCACGATAAGGATATGATTTTGGAAGCCGATTGGGTAATTGATGTGGGGCCTGGAGCAGGTATCCATGGTGGAACTGTGGTTGCTGAAGGAACTGCTGCACACATTCTCAAATCAAATACTTTAACGGCTGATTACCTTAACGGTAAAAAGAAAATTGAAACGCCAAAAGTCCGCAGAAAGGGCAATGGACATAAATTATCGATCGTTAAAGCAACCGGACATAATTTAAAAGAGGTGTCGGTAGATTTTCCTTTGGGTAAATTTATTGCTGTAACAGGTGTTTCTGGAAGTGGTAAATCGAGTTTGATTACCGAAACTTTATACCCGATTTTAAACCACCATTTCTTCAGGGCTAAAAAAACACCATTGCCTTACGAGAAAATTAACGGATTGAAGGAAATCGATAAGGTAATTGAAATTGATCAGGCACCTATTGGCAGAACACCACGTTCAAATCCTTCTACCTATACGGGGGTTTTCTCCGACATCAGGAATCTATTTGTTCAGTTGCCCGAAGCAAAAATCCGTGGTTACAAACCTGGCCGTTTCTCTTTTAACGTAAAGGGGGGGCGTTGCGAAACCTGTCAGGGTGCTGGTTTAAAGGTGATCGAAATGAATTTCTTACCAGATGTGCAGGTGCCTTGTGAGGAGTGTGGTGGAAAAAGATACAATCGGGAAACTTTAGAAGTCCGTTTCCGCGGAAAATCCATCAGTGATGTGTTGGATATGAGTATCGAAGATGCCTGTAACTTCTTCGAAAATATTCCGATCATCTACAGGAAAATAAAAACCTTGAAAGATGTTGGTTTAGGTTATATCACTTTAGGGCAATCGTCGGTTACCTTATCTGGAGGCGAAGCACAGCGTGTTAAACTGGCTACTGAGCTTTCTAAAAAAGACACCGGTAAAACCTTCTATATTTTAGATGAGCCGACCACCGGATTGCACTTTGAAGATATCAATGTGCTTTTGGGTGTATTGCAAGAGCTGGTTGATAAAGGAAATACCATTTTGGTCATCGAGCACAACTTGGATGTGGTTAAGGTGGCCGATTGGGTGATCGATCTTGGTGAAGAAGGCGGTGCAGGCGGCGGAAGGATTTTATTCGAAGGCACACCAGAAGGTTTGATCCAGAACCCGATCAGCTTAACCGGAAAATTTTTGAAAAAGGAAATGGAATATGGTCAGGAGTTCGAAGTCGGAAGTCCGGAGTTGGAAGTTAAAGCGCCAAAGAAAAGCAAATCTGGAAAGAAATAGAATTCCTACACCAGTATCGAGTATCAAGATTTATCAAGTATCAAGATTTGAGTAGCTAGTATCAAGAACCCGCAAATCCATTTTGATACCCGATAATTATTACTTGATCCTCAATACCTATAACTCGATACTCAATACTATAACAAGACAAAATATGATCTTCACCGATACCCATACCCATTTATATTACGAGCAGGATGCCGAAAAACAGGCGCTATTAATGGAACGCTGTTTTGAAAGCGATGTGAACCGTTTGTTTTTGCCAAATGTGGATGTGAAATCAATTGCGATGATTGATGATCTGGTAGCGAAATATCCTGCGAATTGTTTTGCGATGGCAGGTTTGCACCCTTGCGATGTGAAGGAAGATTATCTTGGACAATTAGACGAGATATACAACAGCATCTCTGGACGTAAAATTTATGCCATTGGTGAGATCGGTATCGATCTATATTGGGACAAAACAACTTTGGCCATTCAGCAAGATGCCTTTCGTAAACAGATTGGCTGGGCAAAAGACTTGGGTTTACCGATCGTAATCCATTGCCGTGAGGCCTTTGATGAAGTTTTTGAATTATTGGAGAGCGAACGTGACGAAAAGTTACGTGGAATTTTTCATTGCTTTACCGGAAATGTAGTACAGGCAAAACAGGCCATCGACTTAAATTTCTATTTAGGCATTGGTGGCGTTGTGACCTATAAAAAAGCAGGGTTGGATCTTGTTTTGTCAGAAATTCCCTTAGCTAACCTGGTTTTAGAAACCGACTCTCCTTATCTGGCACCGGTTCCTTTCCGAGGTAAACCAAACGAAAGCAGTTACCTGGTGTATATTGCCCAAAAGCTGGCTGATATTTATGGTGTTTCTATTGAAGAGATTGCTGACCTAACCACAGAGAATTCGAAAAAGATTTTTGGGATTTAGCGTCACACCAATTGATATAGGGATTTTTTGCCCCTTTAAGTTATTATCGATTTTTTAAATTAATAATATTTAAATTATTGAATTGATAATTTATAGGCAAAATTGTCTTATTTTATTGATAATTTAATAATATACCCCAATCATTTGTAAATTTTTGCTTTCTTTGCGGTGAGCAACCTTCACTAAACCAAATGACCAAAATACTTATCATCTATACCGGTGGCACCATCGGTATGGTTAACGATCCTACAAATGGGATGTTAGTTCCCTTTGATTTCGAGCAGATAAAAGTAAATGTTCCTGAATTAAGCCGTTTAGATTACCATTTAGATGTGCATTCCTTCAATCCGGTATTGGATTCATCAAATATGGACCCTGAAATCTGGAAAACTCTAGCCGAACTCGTTTATCATAAATACGATCTGTACGATGGTTTTGTGATCCTTCACGGATCAGACACCATGGCTTTTACCGCATCGGCATTGAGCTTTATGCTCGAAAACCTAAACAAACCCGTTGTTTTAACCGGATCGCAGCTTCCTATCGGTGAAATCAGAACAGATGCAAAAGAGAATTTAATTACCGCTTTAGAGATCGCTGCAACAAAAGAAGATGGCAAAGCCTTATTCCCTGAAGTTTGCATTTATTTTGATGCGCAATTATTCAGGGGCAATCGCTCTATTAAATACAACAGCGAGAAGTTTGAGGCTTTCCGGTCGCCAAATTATCCTATACTCGCCGAAGCTGGAGTTCATCTTCAATTTTACAGGAATTATGTTTTAAAAGCTACCGGAGCGGAATTAAAATTGCATACCAATTTTAATTCGAACATTGGTGTGCTAAAATTATATCCTGGAATAACCCCACAGGCCGTTCAGGCCATCACCGATTCGAAAGTTGACGCCATTATCTTAGAAACTTTTGGTTCGGGCAATACCACAACGGCACAGTGGTTTTTGGATAGTTTACGTCAGGCCATTTTAAATGGAAAAATCATTATCGATATTTCACAGTGCAAAAAAGGTTCTGTACAGTTAGGCCGTTACGAAACCAGCAGAGAATTACTGAAAATGGGTGTTTTAAGCGGCTACGATCTAACTTTCGAAGCCACGGTAACCAAACTCATGTTTGTAATGGGTCTGGGTTTATCGGTTGAAGAAAGCCGTAAGCTCATGGAAGAACCGCTTAGAGGGGAATTAACTAAAGATTAATGATGGTTTTAAGCTTTAGTCGGGATTTGTAATCCCGTCTCTCGAACCAGGGATTTCAAATCCTTTAAACCATTGAGGTCGAGATTGTAAATCTCGACCAACAAAAATCTGCGCGGCCTATTTTAAAGTAAAACTTCTGCAATTATGACCAACATCATTTCGGTTATAAGTATTTAGCCCTATTTTTGCTGTAATAGATCCGTCATGCTGAACTTGTTTAGCATCTTTTAAGACCCTGAAATAAATCCGATAGCTATTGGATCAGTGTGACGTTGCGAAGAAAACATGAAAATAGAACAGATATATACAGGTTGCCTGGCCGAAGCCGCATATTACATCGAAAGTAATGGCGAAGCTGCAATTATTGATCCGCTAAGAGAAGTGGGGACTTATTTAAAGAAAGCTGAAAAAGCAGGGGCAACCATTAAATATATTTTCGAAACACATTTTCATGCCGATTTTGTATCCGGTCATGTTGATTTGGCTGAGAAATCCGGTGCCGAAATTATTTATGGTCCAACTGCCAAAACCGAATTCAAATCGCACATGGCCAAAGATGGCGAGCAGTTTAAAATCGGCAATGTAACCATTACTGCCTTGCATACGCCTGGCCATACCTTAGAATCGACCACTTATTTATTAACTGATGAAAACGGTAAAGATCATTGCATTTTTAGCGGTGATACCTTGTTTATTGGTGATGTCGGTCGCCCGGATTTAGCACAAAAAGGGCATTTAACGATGGAAGATCTGGCCGGAATGCTTTACGATTCGTTAAATGAGAAAATTAAACCTCTGGCTGATGATGTAATTGTTTATCCGGCCCATGGAGCGGGTTCGGCCTGTGGCAAAAGCATGAGTAAAGAAACTTTTGATACCTTAGGTCATCAGAAAGAAGTGAACTATGCTTTAAAGGCGGAAACAAAAGAACAGTTTATAAGCGAAGTAACGGATGGCATCATGCCCCCACCACAATATTTTGCTAAAAATGCAGCCATTAATAAAGGTGGCGTAGAAAGTATTGATGAGGTTTACGAAAAAGGATTAAATGCCTTAACCCCTCAGCAATTTGAAGATACGGCCAACCAAACGGGCGCAATTATGCTCGATACCCGCGATCCACAGGTTTTTGCCAAAGCTTTTATCCCAAATTCGATCAATATCGGCCTCAACGGACAGTTTGCTCCCTGGGTTGGTGCTTTGATTACCGATTTACAGCAACCTATTTTATTGATTACCGACGAAGGGAAAGAAGAAGAAACCATTACCCGCTTAACCCGGGTAGGGTACGATAGTACCATTGGTTATTTGGATGGCGGTTTCGAAAGATGGACCGATGCCGGTAAGGAAATCGATACGATTGAATCGATCTCTGCAGAGGCATTTGAAACGGCCAGTATTAACGGAGAAATTACCGCGCTTGACGTGCGTAAACCAGGTGAATATGAGTCAGAACACCTGGAATTTACCCTTAGCCGCCCTTTAGATTTTATAAACGACTGGACTGGGGAGATCAATCCCAAAGCCACCTATTATATTCATTGCGCAGGTGGTTACCGCTCGATGATTGCAGCATCCATTTTGAAATCGCGTGGGGTAGAAAATGTAATAGATGTGGCTGGCGGTTATGGTGCCATTAAAAATACCGGTTTAAAAAGAACCGATTTTGCCTGCCCAAGTAAAGCAATGAAAGTATCATAACTCGTCATTGCGAGGAGGAATGACGAAGCAATCTTAAAGCGAACAATAAACATCTGGATGTCTGAAAATCAAAATCATTACGACGTATTCATTATAGGTGCCGGCCCGATAGGGATGGCCTGTGCAATTGAAGCCCAAAAAGCAAACTTAAGTTATGTGATTGTTGAAAAAGGTGCTTTGGTGAACAGTCTGTTCAACTATCCGGTATTTATGACCTTCTTTTCTACTTCTCAAAAACTGGAAATTGGAGGTGTACCCTTTGTAACCATCAGTCCGAAACCCAACCGTAACGAAGCGGTTGAATATTATCGCCGTGTGGCCGAAAAGTTTGATTTAAACATCCACCTTTTCGAAAGCGTAAAGCAGGTTGTTAAAAATGGGGATAATGTTTTCGAAATCAATACCTCTAAAACCAATTATACGGCCAAAAATGTAATTGTGGCTACAGGTTTTTACGATGTACCCTTATTGATGAATGTTCCGGGCGAAGATTTGCCAAAGGTGACCCACTATTATAAAGACCCCCATTTATATGCCTTTCAGAATGTGGTAGTGGTTGGTGCGAATAACTCAGGTGTAGATGCCGCTTTAGAAACGTATCGCAAAGGTGCAAACGTAACCATGGTGGTGCGTAGTGGCGAGCTAGGCCCCCATGTGAAATATTGGGTTCGCCCTGATATTCAGAACAGGATCAAAGAAGGAGAAGTTAAAGCACTTTTCAATTCCGAATTGGTTGAAATCAGAGATGGGGAAGTGGACATTAAAACACCAGATGGGATAAAGACCATTCCTAACGATTTTGTAATCGCCATGACCGGCTATCAGCCAGATTTTGGCATGTTGAGGAAATTCGGCATCGAACTGCCTGAAACGCTTTGTCCTGTTTACAACGAAGAAACCATGGAAACTAATGTAAAAGGTTTGTATCTGGCAGGCGTGGTTTGCGGTGGATTAGATACCCACAAGCTTTTTATCGAAAACTCGAGGGTACATGCTGAGATGATTGTAAAGAATATTTTGGGCTAAATTACTTACGAAGTTTAACTGCAGCCTGTGCATGGAAAACTTCGTAAGTCTCTAATTTAAAACTTTCGGATTTATTGAATTAATCCTTTTTAGAAAACACAATTTCCAGTCCTTTATACGCGCTGTTATGTAAGATAGTGAGGTGAGTTTCCAGCATCAACGGAACAAATGTTGTTTTTACCTTTTTGTTCATTTCAATCAGATCCGCCAGATTTTTCGCATCATCTTTCATTTGTTTGCCTTCCTCGCCAACAGAAATATAGATTTTAGTGCCGGGTTTAATGTTGGGGATGAATCTGGTTGCATCTGTTAAAAGCGACTCGTTGTTCCACCACAAACTTGGACTAATAATGATATAGTTCTCGAACAACTGAGGCTTTCTTAATAAAATTTCGGTAGCCAATAAGCCGCCTAACGACTGGCCAATGATCGTTTTTGAGGTGTTTGTTTTATATTCTTTCGCTATAAAGGGTTGTAGTTCTTTTTCTATAAAGGCAATAAATTTTTCTGATTTACCGGTAGTTGGAAAATCAATTAAATCTTGTTTAACGGTTGTTGGAAAGGTGAAATCACGTTTTCTGTCGACATTGGCAATACCTACAACTATCGCTTTTGGCATTTTTTCGATCATGGTTAAAAATTGAACCAAGCCCACCATATGAATAAAATCTTCGCTTGCTGAGCCATCAAGCAAATAAATTACGGGATAAGTGCTTTTAGCATCTGGCGAATAGCCTTCGGGAAGGTAAACATTTAATTTACGCGTTTCATTTAATTCTGTAGAATGAATCTGTTCCGTTTTGCCTAAAACAAAAGGCTTTGAATTGCTTTGTTTTTGCGCAAAAGATGTGGGATTTAAAAAAATCAGGTAGCCAGCTATTAAAAAGTAAAATTTCATAAAATTATTTCTTTGATTTCCCCCATTTATAGGTTACGGATAACATCATTATAACCACTATGATCTGAAGTATAAGTACAGCTTTAGATATGATCGTTAAAATAATGAAGTTTTGTTGGAATTGATCGATTTTGGGCTGTACAGATGATGGAGGGTAAACCGTCCAGCCGTTACTGTTGTGATATGGATTAAAGAAAGGCAAAAGCTGTACGGCCAGTGATGCAAGCAGGATTAAAATAAAACCTAAAAGGAAAATAAATGAGCGTTGAAATTTTCTGCAAAATGAGTATTTAAATTCCTTAAAATAGTAGACGAAAAAGCAGATAACGATAAAAAAAGATACCAATAAATGCTGTTTTTTAATCACGAAGTAGGTATCGTGAAGATTGATATCCATTGAATCATTAAAAACAGTTTTCCCAAATATGCAGAGACCGAAAATTATAGCAACTGCAATACAGCCTAAGAGCCATAAAATTTCTTGTAAGAATAGTTTGTTTTTCATGAAAGTGAGATTTAGATTAATATTGGTCGTCATGTTGAATGTATTTCAGCATCTATCTTTCAACATATACCCTGAAATAAATCCGATAGTTATCGGATCAGGGTGATGATCACAAAGCAGGAATATTAAATTATTGAACAGGCACTTTCAGCGTACTCCCAACAAAACCTTCAATAGCCGCATTTACAGTCGGTAAGTCCTTTGAGGTAATGTAAGATCCCATTACGTGGTTGCCTGCATTGGGTATAGCTTTTTTTCTTTTTAAATCATTCGGTGTGCCCAGTTCATCAAACATTTTCAGCATGGCATCTACACGCACTACAGGATCTTGCTCCAATTCATTTTTGTAATAATAGAGTAGTAATACGGGCTGTTTCACCTTTTTGAAGGTAGATTTTACCATACTGCTCTCGATAAATTCTTCCAGCTCGACCAGCGATTCGAGCCGGTAATTGGTGTACCAGTATTTTTTGTATTCGTCTGTACGGTCGTCTACCTTGCGTTCATCGCCCCCAACCACTTTTCTGGCGATCTGTAATCCCCATGGGTTATTCAAAAGCCAGGCATTTTTATCGTTAATGGCTACATTTGGTGATAGTAAAATTAAACTGTTAATTTCCGGATAGGTTGCTGCCAGTTTTAAAGCTACAGTTCCACCAGTAGAGGTACCCACTAAAATCACCTTTTTGCCCAATTTTTTACCTATAGCGTAAGCCTGTTTGCTGGTCTCCCATAGACGATCGGCGGTAAAATATTGCATGGGTGCCAAAGTATCGATACCATGATCGGCCAAACGTGCCAGATATAAATTGGCATTTAATTCTTTGGCTAAATTTAAATATACGGGATTGCCTTCTGTTTTTGATGCGGAAAAGCCGTGCAGATAAACGATGGCATATTCGGTTTGCTGATGTACAGTATCAGCCCAGATAATTTCTGCTTCATTGCCCGGCTTTATCTTGTGCATCGATTCGATACTGGCCACATAACGGTCTAAATCTTCCAGATCGGGAACTTCGGTCAACTCTTCATTGAAAACCGGTTTTTTGGGCTTTGGACCCAATAAATAGCTTGCAACAATTAATGCCGAAAGACCGATAATTACTTTGTAGCGTTTTTTCATGGATGACTGATTGTTTTTTGACGTTAATGAAGCAATCATCAGCTGTTTGAGCCTTATGATGCCTCCTTTGGGCCCAGCTAATATTGGTTTAAATGTAAAATTTGAAATTAAATAAAGCTAATATTTTTGAGGAATTAATTATTCGTTTTGGGGCATTTGCCTGCATCAACCCCTCTTGTTAATCTGATAGCGTCAAATAGCGCACAGTACGAAGCATAAGGGTGAGGAAATGCGCAATAGCAGAATGAAAGACATTAAAGATTGCTGGCCCTTGCTTTTCAAATCCTGAATAATAAGAATTACAGATTACCTTTTTATGGGAAATTAGCTTAAGTTTGCAATCAAAATTTTTCGACTTAATGCCGGGAATCGAACAGATAAAAACACCTATAGCTGCTGATATTAAAGCGTTTGAAAAAACCTTTAAGGAATCTATGCATAGCGACGCACCGTTGCTGGATAGGATTACCCATTACATAGTAAAGCAAAAAGGCAAACAAATGCGGCCAATGTTCGTATTTTTTGCAGCTAAACTGTGCGGTGGAATTACAGAATCGACCCATCGCGGGGCTGCTTTGGTAGAGCTTTTACATACAGCTACCCTGGTACATGATGATGTGGTAGATAATGCTTACGAGCGCCGTGGCTTTTTCTCTATCAATGCTTTATGGAAAAATAAGATAGCCGTATTGGTTGGCGATTATCTCTTGGCGAAGGGATTGTTGCTTTCGGTAAACAATAACGAACACCGTTTGTTACAGATTGTATCGGAAGCGGTGAAACAGATGAGTGAGGGCGA
>Ga0163161_10001281_pt1 | contig 18774 bp, 14 predicted proteins | sample S45metaG_FD_129847 | JGI IMG/M metagenome (GOLD analysis project Ga0163161, IMG submission 129847) | Switchgrass rhizosphere microbial communities from Kellogg Biological Station, Michigan, USA - S4-5 metaG | ecosystem: Host-associated > Plants > Roots > Rhizosphere > Soil | place: USA... | reverse complement strand
TTGTAAAGTGAAACATTTACCAGTTTTCAACTTAACCCAATACGCGCCTACAGGAACACCTTGAATCATTTGAGTTGTTGCACCTGTGCTCCATTCGTAACCATCAAATCCTGGTCCTGCATCCAGAGTCGTTCTGTCTTCAACGCAAATTGTTTTGTCTTTTAAAACAGTGGATTTTACAGGAGGTAAAACCTTCAATGTAACTTTTGCAATAGAAAAACAACCATCACTATTAAATACTTTAATAAAAACTTCACTATTTGTAGCAATATGTAGCGAAGGATTTGAAATGGGATTAGTCTCTGCAGTTGCGTCCGCTAAAGTAGTGTAGTATTTTTTTGTAACCCCGGTTTGAGCCGTTACGTTTACTGCAGTAAGATCAAAAACTGCATTAGTAATATTAGTAGGTATATAACAAGATTCTATTGTTGCTGCATTGACAATTACTGTAGGATAAAATTGTAGTGTAATTTCACCATTACCTGTACAGCCTGCACTATTGATAACTTTTACATAGATTTTTTTAGGAACACCAGAAGTGAAAGCTGCAGGGTTTTGAATCTCATTTGTTCCTGTAGTCAGATCTGCTAAAGTTAGGTAGTATTTTTTAGTAATATTTGTTCCGGTATACACATTTGCTGATGTGAGGTCAAAAACCCCACTTCCTGTAATATTATTATTACAAGCAGTAACTGTCGCATTTGTAACGGGAAGAGCCGGTAAAAATTGTAATGTTATTTCTGCTATATCAGTACATCCTTCAACAGAAGTTACCTTTACAAAAACTGTTTTTGGTGCTGCAGAAACAAAAGCTGTAGGGTTTATTATTTCATTAAGTCCCGCATTCAGATCATTTAATGTTTGGAAATATTTTTTTATTGCAGTTGGATCTCCAAACACATTTGCCGTCGTGAGATTAAATGTTCCGGTTCCAAAACCATTTGTATTACATGCTGTAATTGTGGCGTCAGTTGCAACGATATTTCCCTGTTTAAATTTAAATACGCCTATTTGGAAGCATCCGTTTATGGGATTATTTGGATCTGCAGGATCTGTATATTTAAGTCTGTAATAATATATTGTAGTTCCATTTACAAGTGCGGTAGTCAGTGGTGAAGCTCCTGTGATGGCATTGTTTTCAGTATCATGGTATGTAACTGTAAAGTTAGTATTTCCATTGATGATACCTGCAGAAAGTGTTGTAAAGTCAAACTGCATGGGTAATGCACACTTTAATATTTCGTTGGGTCCATTAGGAGTTGCACTTGGTGTCCCAGGAGTTATGAAAGGATTTGGAGTAAGTGCAGGATTGTTAAATGCTGAAGTTAAAGTAGCTGTACCTCCCCAGTTTAATGAAAAACCATTAGATGTACTGAGGTAATTATCAATGACTAAATAATAAGTTTGTCCTGCTACTACATCCATATAACTGCTCCATTGGGTACCCGCACCATTGGGATCGGTTGCTGTCAAAGAAAGACCAGTTGGCCCATCTGCTCCGGAGAAATTACATCTTATAGGAGCGCCCAAAGTACCACAAGTAAGATTAGGACCGTAAACGCCGAAATCATAATCGTCAGCAAAAACAGCAGGATCAATAGTGAAAGTAAGTGTTCCTGAAGTTGCTATAGTAAAAGAATACCATACAGAGTAATTTTCATCACTAGATAAACAACCTTGCAAATCTTCATCAACTAATCCTGGACCGGTAGGTGTATATGAAAAGGAAGAGTTTCCACAAACCGGAATTGCTGTAACGCAATCTGATTGCGAATAAAATAACTGTGAGGTTATTAAAACAAAAATGAATAATAATTTTTTCATGTGAAATGAATTTAAGCAAATTTAAACAAAATAATGCATTAAGGCCTAAAATGTAAAGAAACCGCTCTTAAGCGATTTCTTTACTGTTATTATCGCAGAGATTAATCTCTGTTTTTTACCATTACCCATCCTGAGAACTTGATAGGTGTTTTATTTTTATTGTTTTCGTTCCATGTTACAGTATACCAATATGTTCCTGTAGGGATTTTTTTACCAGCTATTGTTCCGTTCCAACTATAGTTGTTATTAGACTTGTCTGCCTGATGAATTTTAGTACCATATCTATCGAAAATTGTTAATACCAAATTAGACTTATTACCAAGAGCAGAATAATCTATAACGTCGTTTATACCATCTCCATTTGGCGTAATTACGTTGATAATGTTTGGTACAACGATATTCACTTCCATCGGATTACAATCGTATGAATCTTTTAAATAAACTGTGTAGTCACCTCTTGTAAGACCTGTAAATACATTAGATTCCTGCCAGTGTACATTGTCTATTGAGTATTGGTAAGCAGGCGTTCCTCCGATTGCATTTACTGAAATTGAATTGTTGGTAATTTCAACACTTGCAACTACGGGTTGTTCTGTTGCATAAACTTTCACTTTTTGAATTGAAATACAATCTCCTGTCTTTAGTTTAACCCAATAAGTTCCTACTCCGACATTTGAAATGGTTTGAGTTGTTGCTCCTGTACTCCATTCGTATCCTGTGAATCCTGGTCCGGCGTCTAAAGTTGTTTTGTCTTCTATACAAATCACTTTATCAATCAATACAGTAGAATATACAGGTGGAATTACAACCAAATTAATTTTTGCAATATTATAACAACCGTCTGCGCTCACTACTCTCACATAAACAACGCCATTTGGTGCAGTATAATTAAGGAAATTTAAAATTTCATTCGTTTGATTGACCGCATCAGTAGCAGATGGATAGTACTTTTTGATCGCTCCAGCTAAAGCAGTAACATTAGCATTTTGCAGATTAAATAAACCTGTCGAAGGATTTGTTTCGATAAAACAAGTTCTCAATGTAGCTTCAGTTACAACAACTACCGGGAAGAAGTTCAATTTGATTTCAGCAATATCTGTACATCCAAATTGTGATGTTACCAATACATAAACAGATCCTCCTGCAGATAAATACTGATAAGGATTTGTGATCTCGTTGGTATTTCCATTCAAATCAAACATTGACGGGTAATACTTCTTCGTAACATTGGGATTGTTGATAATATTTGCAGTTGTCAGGTTAAAGACAGCAGTTCCCTCATTATTATTGTTACACTCAGTAAGTGTAGCATCGGTAGCAACTATAGATCCGTCCTTAAATTTAAACTCACCGGTCTGCTTACACTTATTGATAGGGTTGCTCGGGTTTGTAGGATCTGTATATGTGATACTGTAATAATAAGTATCTGTCGTATTGACAACAATCGGAGTTGTGATAGGATTGCTACCAGTTAAAAGATCATTTGTATTATAATGATAAGAAACCGTGAAATTTGTATTACCATTAATAATTCCGGGAGTTAATGAATTGAAATTAAAAGTTGCAGGGTTTGTACAAACCACAACTTCGTTAGGCGAAGTAGGATTAGCATTAGGAAGTCCCGGTGCAATAAAAGGATTGGTAATCAATCCCGGATCGTTAAACGGAGAAGCCAATGTAGCTGTGCCTCCCCAGTTAAGACTGAAACCATTCGGGCTGTTTGAATAGTTATCAATAACAAGATAATATGTTTCTCCAGGAAGTACATTCATAAAACCACTCCATTGTCCGTTTACGGCAGGATGTACTGTGGTTAAATTCAGACCAGTGGGACCATCTAATCCTGAAAAGTTACATCTGATTGGTGCTCCCAGTGATCCGCAAGTTTTATTTGGACCATAGACACCAAAATCATAATCATCCGCAAATACATTCGGATCGATAGTAAAAGTTAATGTTCCTGCTGTGGCAATAGTAAATGTGTACCACACAGAAAAGTTTTCGTCGTCAGTAAGACAACCGCCAAGATCTTCAAGGATGCTTCCCGGACCAGAAGGTGTGTATGATATTCCCGAGTTTCCACATACTGTAATAGCTGTAGGACAGTCTGATTGTGCAGAAAACACTTGCGAAAGTATCAATAAAAAGATGAGTAAAGTTTTTTTCATTATCGAAAAATTTTTAATACAAATATAAAAAAAATATTAACCTTAGGTTAAGGTTTTGTAAGATATTTAAATACAACGTTGATTATGTCCTAATATTGCATTTTTCTTAGTTTATGATTAGTGGCTCCCACAATCAATGCGATAAGCACAGTCATGCTTCCTCCGAATATTACCGAACGCACAACTCCGAGAAGTTTTGCGGCAAGTCCACTCTCAAATTGTCCCATCTCGTTGCTTGACATGATGAAAATCGAATTTACGCTTAAAACCCTTCCCCTAATATGATCCGGAGTTTTCAATTGAACAATGGTCCCTCGGATAACAACAGAAATTCCATCAAGCATTCCGCTTAAAACCAAAAACATAAATGACAGCCAATAATAATGAGACAGCCCGAAACCGATAATACAAAGACCAAATCCTGCCACTACAGCGAGTAAAACTTTACCCTGATTTTTTCTTAAAGGAATAATTGACAATGTAGTGATAATGATCATCGAACCAATATCAGAAGCGGCATTGAGCAATCCGAAACCTTCTGCGCCGGATTTTAAAATATCCGTAGCAAAAACAGGAATCATGGCAACTGCACCACCAAAAAGCACTGCAAACATATCTAAACAAAGCGCTCCTAAGATTTCTTTAGTCTTAAAAATATAGGAAATACCTTCACGCATACTTTCCAAAACCTTGATTTCTTCTTTTTTATATTCTGAAAACTGCTTATTTAATTGCCAGAAAAAGATGGAAGCTATGCAAATTAATGAGATAATGACAACTAAAGTCCATTGTACACCAACAATCCCAATCAAAAATCCTCCTGCAGCATGTCCGCAAACCGATGAAATTAAAAACGTTCCCTGATTCAATGTAATTGCACTCGGAAGATTTACTTTCTGTACGATTTTTGGAATCATCGACGGAACAATCGGGCCAATAAATGCTCTCACAATTCCCGTGAAAAAAATAACTCCGTAGATGTAATAGGTGATTTCATGACCTGTAAAATGAAGTTCAACATTGTAAAAAGCAGGAATTAATAATAAACCTATCAGAAATACATACAGATAAGTGCATATCATCAGTAGTTTCTTTTTTTCGTTCATATCAATCACATGACCTGCATACAAAGCACAGCTCACAGCCGGAATTACCTCCGAAAGCCCGATCAAACCGATAGAAAACGGATCTTTTGTTAATTGATAAACCCACCATCCGAGTAATGTTGCGAGCATTCTGAAAGCTAAAACAATAAAAAATCTTCCCGTAAGAAGATTTCTGAACTCTATATTTTCTAAAGTTTTGAGCGGGCTAAGAGAAATCATTCCGCAAAAATAGCCCTAAATATTCATTCAGGGCTATTTGTATGGGGGCTTTTTAAAAGAATTTGATTATTTCTTCCGAAAGATAAAATCTATTTTAGTCGGCTCTCAAAGAACTGATCACGATTGCAGCAACTCCGGCAGCACCGATAACAACCGCTCCGCCTACAACTCTTGCTTTTGATCTGTCTTTTACAGATGCAATATTTGATTTAGGAATTACTACTTCAGCACTGTCTTTTTTTCCTGCAGTCCCGATAATGTTGTCACCACTGATATTTCTGAAAAGAATGGTCTGTTTTTTAGATCCGTCTCTTGGTGTTACAACATACATTTTTCCTGCTTCAAGATTAGAATAATTATTTGTTGAAATGTTTTCGCTGTACTTTGTGGTAGCACAAGATGAGATGACAAATAAACCCGTTAGTAAAGATGATTTTAAAAGTACAGATGCTTTCATTATAAAATTTTAGTTTTTCAAATTTATCAATTTTTTTGAATATATGTTTTTATAATCCAAAAAATGTGTTTAAATTTTTATAATTCAATAGTTTTTTCTCCGAATTTTATTCAATATCACGATATTTTAATTCTTATTTTTTTCGATTCTATCCGTATTTCATTAATCCACTTGATACTTATAGTCGTTAAGTGAAGAAGTCTCTGAATCTACTCTTATCAAATTAATAAGAGTCACAGTAATAAGTGTAACTCCAGCAGCAGCACCTCCTGCAATCAACACAGTTCCCGCAGTATTATTTTTCTTTATTCTTTTAATGTCATTTTTGGCGATGGCAAAAGGAAGATTGTTTTTATTTCCTCTAATGCTGTCTTTTTCGACAGATGTTACATTTAAAGAAACCTTTTTGTTGCTTGTATCAAGAATTGTATATTTATTTCCTGCACGCACTTTATCAAAATTACCGTGATGTTTTTCTGCAATATACTGAGTCGAAAAACATGATGTGATGCAAAGCATGATTAGAACTGCAATTAAAAATTTCATAAAAAAGTTTTTTCTAAATATACATGTTTGATTTAAAGTAAAAGTTAAATGACGTTTTGTGACAATAAATCCGCAATTTTTCTATCATTTGCCAATCTCGGAATTTTATTTTGACCGCCTAATTTACCTTCCGATTTCGCATATTCCTGAAAAGCATTTTTTGAAAGTTTGCTGATCTTTAACTTCTGAAGAATATTCCCTGAGATCAGATCATCATAATAAGTATTGCGTTTTCTCAGCTGATCATCTAATTCATTTTTAAATAAATCTAAATTTTCCGGCTCTTTTTCAAACTCAATAAACCACTCATGATAAGGCAAACCTTCTTCTGGGTTTACTTGCGGAGCAAGATGAAATTCTGTGATTTGCGCAGGAAATTTCTCAACGGTTGCTTTCATCGCTTCTTCCACTTCAAAAGCAATCACATGCTCACCAAAAGCAGAGGTAAAATGTTTTGTTCTTCCGCTTACCAAAATTCTGTGCGGATTTTTATCAATAAATCTTACGACGTCACCAATAGAATACGCCCACAATCCTGAATTGGTTGTTAAAATCAATGCATAATCTTTATTAAGTTCAATCTTTTTTAAAGTTAATCTTTGAGCATTCGGTTTGCCATATTCTTCCAGCGGAATAAATTCATAGAAAATTCCATGATTGGTCAGAAGTAAAAGCCCTTCTTTGGTATAATCATCCTGAAATGCAAAAAAACCTTCCGAAGCAGGAAATGTCTGCACAATGTCAACTTTTCCTCCCAGAAGTTCTTCCATCTTTTCACGATAAGGTTCGTAATTGACGCCGCCTGTAACGATCAATTGTAAATTCGGGAAAAGTTGTTTTATTTTCTTGCCGTTTTTCTCAATCAGTTTTTCAAAATACATAATCAGCCAGGGTGGAATTCCGGAAATCAAAGTCATGTTTTCTTTTTCCGTTTCTTCGACGATTTTATCGACTTTTGCTTCCCAATCTTCCATCAGATTGGTTTCCCAGCTTGGTAGGCGGTTTTTCTGAAGATAATTTGGAATATGATGCGCAACAATACCCGAAAGTCTGCCGGTTTTTATCCCGAAAACTTCTTCCAGTTCCGGACTTCCCTGAAGGAAGATCATTTTTCCGTTAACGAAATCTGCATTTCCTTTTTTTGAAATATAATGAAACAGTGCACTTTGTGCTCCCGCAACCTGATAGGGCATTCCTTCTTTTGAGATCGGAATATATTTCGAACCAGAAGTTGTACCTGAAGTTTTGGCAAAATATTCCGGAGTTTCGGTCCACAGAATATTACGCTGACCTCTTTTTACTTTTTCGATATAGGGTTTGAGATCTTCATAGTCTGCAATCTGTACATTTTTTTGAAAATCTTTGATCGATTTAATGTTTTCAAACTGATGTTCTCTTCCAAAGAGCGTTTTCTCGGCAGTTTTTACCAACTCTAAAAGCAATTTCTCCTGATTCTTTTCTGCATTTTGCTTAAAATCATTTGATTTCTGAACATGTTTATTTGCCCAGATCAGTGCCGCGTTTTTCTTGAAGAAGTTTAACATGGTTCAAATTTATAAATAAGTACAGAATTGCGTCAAATATTTTGCAGTTAAATAGTAATTTCTGAATTTTCAATCGCTTATTGAATGAAAATTTTAGTTTTAAATTATTTCAATCTCGTGCAGATTGAGAAAATTAGGAGATTGTTAGGTGAAATAAAATCTGCGTAATCAGCTAAAACCGCGAGAGATTAAATTTTAAATATTACTAGAACAATTAAGCACAAAAAAACCGACAAATAAATTCATCGGTTCTTCGAAATTTGATTATGAAAAGACAACATTTTTTAATGTTGATTATTTGTTTGTTTTATACCTTTTATCAGGCGTTCCGTCTTTTTTCAATTTTTGATTTTCTTTGAATCTTTTGTCTGGCGTTCCGTCTTTTTTAAGCTTCATTGCAGGTTTTGCAGCTTCCGGTTTTACAGCTTTTACTGTTTTAGTTGTTTGCTTAACCGTAGCTTTTGTAGCCGGAACAGCTTGTTGGGCATTTGCAAGTCCTAATCCTAAAACGATGGACATTGCCGTAAGGAATTTTTTCATTCGTAGATATTTATTGTTTTTTGTTTAAGTAAATTTATGCAAAATCTTAATAGAAAAATCAATATTTCAGGACTTAACTAAAGTTTATTACAGATTAAAAAAAGATTAAACTTATTGCTAAAAAAAAACCTGTTTCCCAAAAAGAGAAACAGGCTTCAGATATATGTGAATAGTTTGTTATCTTGTACAGTTGGCTGTCCAGATTTTTCCATCCTTTGCGTATAAAATCTTCAAATCGTTATTGTCGATTCTGATGTAAGAAGTTGCAGAAGAACCTACACTTACCAAAGTGTTGTCACCCTGCTGCTCAAATTCCACCCCGTTTAGATCAGGAATACTGTTTGAGAAAGCAAAATTATACTTTGTTCCACTAGCAATCTTTGTTACAAATACACTTCCGTTATCCGTAGAGTTTGTAGTAGATCCGTCATTGTAAGAAATACTCCCCTTGTATGTTCCTGCGAAGAAATCATTGTTTGCCGGATCGTCATCATCACTACATGAAGTGAATGATATTGCTGTGAACATGACCAGCATAAAAACGCCTAAAATTTTGATTACATTTTTCATAATATTTAATATTTCGGTTTATGGGAGAAGACTTTTCAAACATTGTGCCGCAGGTTTGAAATTGATTTATTTTTAACTTTTTTTTAGGTTTTTAATGAAAAATTGTGATCTGTAATAGTTTATTGTCTATGATTTCTGATTTGAATATTTTCTATTCAGCTTAAAGAAAAAAATAGCATTATCTTTGTAATGGTAACACGGTTTCGGAATTTTCCCGAAATCGCTTTTGTCGTTTATACCTATATTATTTTTATGCATTTAAAAACCATAAAAGAAAGCTTTCTTCCTGATCTTTTGAAAAAGGAATTTGGAAAAGAAATTTTTGTACAATTTGAGAATCATCAACATCTTTCAATAAAAGGAAGTGCAGGTTCTTCGGTTTCTATTTTTATTGCTGAACTTTTTCTCACCCAAAAAAAGACCATTCTTTATCTTGTGGATGATAAGGAAGAAGCTCTATATATCAATACCGAAATGGAAGATTTGCTGGGAAAGGAGAAGGTTTTATACTTTCCGGCAACACATCTTGAACCTTATCAGGTTGAGAAAACTCAGAATGCAAATTTGGTTTTACGAACCGATGTTCTCAATAAAATCAATTCTGAAAAATCTCCGAAGATCATCGTTGCTTACATGGGAGCTTTGTCTGAAAAGGTTTTGAAGAAGGAAGATTTTAAAGCGATTTCCCATCATATTAAAGTTGGTGATCAGCTTGATTTTGATTTTGTGGACGAATTGCTTTCGCATTATCAGTTTCAGCAGACAGATTTTGTTTCTGAGCCGGGAGAATTTTCTGTGCGTGGAGGAATTGTAGATGTTTTTTCGTATTCCAACGAGAAACCTTACCGAATTACCTTCTTTGGAAATGAAGTGGAAAACATCAAAACTTTCGATATCGAAACTCAGCTTTCTGTTGATAAAGTGAAAGATTTTCAATTGGTTTCGAATATGAATTTTTCAGTATCGGGAAGCCGTGTTTCTTTGCTGGAGCTTTTGCCGAAAGACAGTTTTGTGATTTCTAAAAACGCTGTTGTAGGTTTAAATAAGATCAGAAGTTTTTATGAAAAATCGTTGGAGAAATTTGGAGCTTTAAGCAAAGACATTTCGCACAGAACTCCGCAGGAATTATTTATTTCTGATGAAGAATTTTTGTTTGATTACAAAAAATTTAAAACCATAGATTTCAGTTCGCAGACTCTCGAACTTACCAACTCTGAAACCCTCCAACTCAATCAAACGCAGCAACCTTCCTTTCATAAAAATTTTGAATTATTAATTGAAGACCTGGAAGAAAAACAAGAGCAGGGTTTTGATACTTGGATTTCTTTTGCAACCGATAAGCAAAAAGAAAGACTTGAATCTATTTTTGAGGAAATCGACTTTTCGCAATCCGGTTTATCTAAAATTTCATTTAAAAGTTTTAAATCTGAACTTCACGAAGGTTTTGTAGATTCTGATCATAAAATTTTAGTTTACACCGACCACCAGATTTTTGACCGTTACCAAAGATATAAAGCCAAAAATACTTTTGCCAAATCTGAACAGTTGACGCTGAAAGATCTGATGTCATTGAAAGTCGGAGATTATATTGCTCACATCGACCACGGAATCGGGAAATTCATGGGATTGGTAAAAGTGAATAATGACGGGAAAATTCAGGAATGTTTTAAACTGACTTATAAAAACGGAGACTTATTGTATGTAAGTATTCATTCGCTTCATAAAATTTCAAAATACAACGGTCCGGATGGAAAAGAAGTGGTTTTGAGTAAACTCGGTTCACCCGCCTGGAAATCTTTGAAACAGAAAACAAAAGCCAAAGTCAAGCAGATTGCTTTTGATTTAATTAAATTATATGCGGAACGTAAAACCGCAAAAGGATTTGCTTACACACCGGATTCTTATCTACAGAATGAGTTGGAAGCAAGTTTTATCTATGAAGACACTCCCGATCAGGAAAAAGCAACCATCGATGTGAAAAATGATATGGAAGCTGAGACGGTAATGGATCGTTTGGTTTGTGGAGATGTAGGTTTCGGTAAAACAGAAGTTGCGATTCGTGCTGCATTCAAAGCTGCGACTGATGGAAAACAGGTTGCGATTTTGGTTCCGACTACGATTCTGGCATTTCAGCATTACCGAAGCTTTAAGGATCGATTACAAGATTTCCCGGTAACGATTTCTTATCTAAACAGATTCAGAACCGCAAAACAAAAATCTGAAACAATAGCAGGTTTAAAAGACGGAAAAGTTGATATCGTTATTGGAACGCATCAATTGGCTTCTGAAAAGGTTAAATTTAAAGATTTGGGTTTATTGATTATTGATGAAGAACACAAATTTGGAGTCGCTGTAAAAGATAAATTAAAAACATTAAAATCAAATATTGACACACTGACTCTCACTGCAACGCCGATTCCGAGAACTTTACAGTTTTCATTGATGGCGGCGAGAGATTTGTCGGTGATAAAAACGCCACCACCAAACAGACAACCTGTGGAAACTCATATGGTTGGTTTTAGTGAAGAAATCATTCGTGATGCAGTTTCTTATGAATTGCAACGTGACGGACAGGTTTATTTCATCAACAACAGGGTTGAAAATCTGAAGGATATTGCAGGATTGATTCAGAGATTGGTTCCTGATGCGAGAGTCATTACCGGTCACGGTCAAATGGAAGGCAAACAGCTTGAAAGAAACGTCCTTGATTTTATGGAAGGAAAATATGACGTTTTGGTGGCAACAACCATTGTGGAAAGTGGAGTAGACGTTCCGAATGCGAATACCATGTTTATCAATGACGCACAACGTTTTGGAATGGCTGATCTTCACCAGATGAGAGGAAGAGTAGGACGAAGCAACAGAAAAGCTTTCTGTTATTTGATCACGCCGCCTTTGGATATGGTAACTTCTGATGCGAGAAAAAGACTGGAAGCGATTGAGCAGTTTTCAGATTTGGGAAGTGGTTTTCAGATTGCAATGAAAGATCTGGAAATTCGTGGAGCCGGAGATCTACTAGGAGGTGAACAAAGCGGATTCATCAACGAAATGGGCTTTGAGACCTATCAGAAAATGATGCAAGAAGCTTTGGAAGAACTGAAAGATGATAAAGATTTTGAAAATCTGTTTGAAAATGAAGCCGACCGTCAGAAATTATTTAAAACAGTAAAAGAAGTCAATATTGATACAGATCTTGAATTGATGTTACCTGATTCTTATATTTCTAGTACAGAAGAAAGATTGTTGCTGTACCAAAAATTAGCTGAAATTGACAATGAAATTGATCTTCAGAAATTTGAATCTGAGCTTACAGACCGTTTCGGAGCTTTGCCTTCAGAAGCAATTAATTTATTAAAAAGTGTTGCGCTGAAATGGCTGGCTGCAGCTATTGGTTTTGAAAAAATCGTCATGAAAAACGGAATTTTCCTCGGTTATTTCCCGAATAATCCTCAGGATAAATTTTATCAGACCGATAAATTCAGACATATTATAAGTTATTTAACGCAAAATCCATCACAGGCTCAGCTTAAAGAAAAAATCGGTAAAGAAGGTAATCAGCTGATGATGAGAAAGGATGGGGTGCAGAATGTGGATGAGGTAAATGTTTTACTGAAGTCGATTCTTGATATTTAAAAAATTATACTTGTATTTTTTGCTTCTGAAGCATTTTAACATAATCTAAATCTAAAAGCGAAAGTTTTTAGATTTTTTTTGATAAATATTTAAAATAACTCAAGTGATATTGAAAATTAATTATATTTGTGCGACTAAAAACTAAACTATGAACAGAAAAAACTTTTTTAGAGTAGCGACAGCGTTACTTTTTGGCTTAATGCTTTCTTGTGATAACACTACAGACGATCCCATCAATAACAACAAAAATAATCCCAACACAGGAAGTGGAGGAAATGGCGGAAGTGGTCCTACTATCACAGGACCAAGAATTTTACATAAAATAGTTGTCAATAATGTGACTAACCAAGAATTTGTCACCACTGGAAATGTTCTTCAGAAAGCTATTTTTCAAGAAGCAAGTGGTCCAACTTCATTTTTTATAGGAACACCAACGTATACCTCCGGAAAAATTACAAAAGTGAAATTTGGACAGGAAATCAATGGTGCTGTTCCGGCTAATAATATTGCATATGATTTTGATATTACCTACGATTCTAGCGGGAAAATAAATTATACTTCTTGCCAAACAACTTTGGGAGGTGCTCCACATTTCGGTATGGAATATACCTATACCTATGATAGCTCCGGAAAAATGACAAAAATTGTTGAGAAGAAAAAATCGGGGACTACCTATATTCAGTTTACCAATTATACCTTTACCAATACAGGTGATAATATCACAAAAGTGGTAGCAGAAAATGGAACGACAAGCGCAACAGGTGTTCCGAATATGTCTACTTTAATGTCGGCTGGCACATATAATTATCCTCTGTACGATGATAAGATAAACCCATATACAACTTTACCAAAGGCATTTTTTGTAATGTGGAGTTTGGTACATCCTGCTAATTTCCAATCGTTATCGGCTAATAATGTAAAGAGTTTCAATATTGTATATCCACCCATCGGATCTGTACCAGCTCCATTAGTAAGTGGCGATTTTACTTATCTTTACGATTCTATGAATTACCCTACTTCAAATCAGACTCAAACTCAAAAATATATTTATAAGGCTTTATAAGGTGTTTTTGTTTGATAGTTTTGTGAGAATATAAATAAAAAGGTGCTTTTTATTCAAAAAAAAATTATATTTGTGGAAAAATAAATAATCCCCTTCGGAAATGAAACAACTTTTCTATTTTATTTTACTTATTGCTGGTATTTCGTCTGTTCACTCTTGTAAAGATTTGGTTGATGAAGAAGGTAACCCTTTGATCGACCTTAATCAGTCAAGCGGCTTCAATGGTCCAAGAGCATTGTTCAGAGAAATTACAGATTCTGATACGATTGCAGAATACCGTTATAATGGCCTTCTGTTATCAAACGTTATCACAGATAAATATTCTGCAGCAAATGTGATGTGGAGCGGTGACAAAATCAGTCAGATTGATTTCAAAGGTCATTTAGATAATGATGGTGACGGAATATTAGATAAAGACAGTATCGTTTATACTCAGCTATTTACTTACGGGAATTTTGGAAGATTGACGATTATTTCAGAAAACAGATCTACATATAAAAGAGCCGCACCAGTACCCCCTTCAGTTATTCCGGGACCTTATGCGTTGAGTTCTAAAGTAAAAATTTTATATGATCTGAATTACAATACAGTAAATGGAAAATTGAATGTTATCAATATGAAAAATGGTCCGGATGTAGTAGGAGTTCCTTTTGAATATAAAGATTATTCTAAAACCACTTATACTTATTTAGGAGACAATGTTTCTAAAGCAGAAAGAAATTACGGTAAAATCACTGCCGGTGTTAATGGAACTGCGCTTGAAAAATATGCGTATGAATTTTTGAATTACGATTCTCAAATCAACCCTTACACACTTCTTCCGTTTGCATATAAAGTTTCTACCATTTTAGCAACTGATTATAATGATGATGCATCTTGGATGTTATCTCCAAATAGTCCGAAGAGAGTATCTATAACAGATTTGGTTCCACCAATTCCAACTGCGGTAATTTTCTCTACGGATTACAGATATGATGCTCAGACTTATATGATACGAGGTTTTGGAGTAAATTATATTTACAAGCCATTGTAATTCTTCATAAAAAAAATATTTAAACTCAATTCTTCGCAGGATTGAGTTTTTTGTTTAATATCTATTAATTTTGCAAAAAATTTCTCATGAAATATTTAATTGTAGGTTTGGGCAACAAAGGTCCGGAATATGAAAATACACGTCATAATATAGGTTTTAAAGTTGCCGAAAAAATAGCTGAAAGTCTTGATGTATCTTTCAATACAACCAATTTTGGCTGGATGGCAGAAGGAAAATATAAAGGAAGAAAAGTTTTTATCCTAAAACCGGATACCTATATGAATTTATCTGGAAATGCTGTGAAATTCTGGATGCAGAAGGAAAATATCCCTTTAGAAAATGTAATGATTGTTACCGATGATTTAGCTTTGCCATTCGGAACTTTAAGAATGAAAATGAAGGGTTCTGATGCCGGTCATAACGGGCTGAAAAGTATTCATGAAAGTTTGCAGACTCAGAATTATGCAAGACTTCGTTTTGGGATTTCTGCCGAGTTTTCTGAAGGAAGACAGGTCGATTATGTTTTAGGAACCTGGAACGAAGAAGAGACAGAAAAATTAGGTGAGAGAATAGAAAAATTCTCAAAAGCATGTCTGTCATTCGTTTTTGCAGGGATCGGAAATACGATGTCTGCCTTTAACGGGAAATAATTTTTTTTGAATTAAATTTAAAAATTCCGGCGGGAGCAAAGCTCCCGCCGGAATTGCATTAATTAAGGAAAAAATATCTTATAACCAGGTTACTATACCGGTTTCTACGTCATAATTTGCTCCAACGATTTTTATTTTACCTTCTTCTTCAAGTCTCTTGAGAGTTGAGCTTTGTTTACGAATGTCGTCAATTGCATTCTTTACGTTATGCTGATTGAGCCTTTCAAGAAGTGCTAAGTTGGCAGAAGAACGTTCCTCACCGTCTTCAATGATTGTATTGATGATCGGATTAAAATGATCGATAAGGTGATTCAGATTATCCATCCCCATTCCTTCGATTTTGGCAGCGTCTAATCCGCCTTTTAACGCGCCACATTTGGTATGTCCTAAAACAACAACAAGCTTAGAACCGGCAACATTGCATCCAAATTCCATTGAACCTAAAATATCCTGATTAACAAAGTTTCCGGCAATTCTGATGCTGAAAACGTCTCCTAATCCCTGATCAAAGATCAATTCTGCAGAAGTACGGCTGTCAATACAGCTTAAAACCACTGCAAACGGCCACTGACCTTCACGGGTAGCATTTACCTGTTCCAGAAGATCTCTGTTTGCTTTCAGGTTTCCTACAAATCTGTGATTTCCTTCCTTTAAAAATTCTAATGCCTTTTCAGGAGTTATAGTTGACTGTGTTTCAGAAGTATGTGCTTTCATATAAATTTATTTTTTATGAATTATTTTTAAATTAAAATTAATTATTATTTACATTGCTCTCTTGTGGGTTATAATCACATGAGAGTCTTCATCGGTTTCGTAATCTCTGTATGAAGTTTTGAAACCCATTAGTTGTACAGTGATGTCTTCTTCTTTTGCACGGATATTGGCAAAATCCTGAATCATTTCCAATACATCGGTTGCAATATATGATGTCGTTGTGGCATCAATAATCACGGTAGAGTTTGCTTTAATATTTTTCAACGTCTTTTTGATCGCTGCTTTATTCAGGAATGAAACTTCTTCGGCAAGTTTGATCGAAATTTCATCTGCATCATCCAGCTTTTCTCTGCTCAGGTAATAAGCACGTTTCATATTTCCCTGAAGAATATAAAAAATTGAAATGGCTAAACCGATTCCTACACCTTTCAATAGATCAGTTGCAACAATTGCGACTACAGTTGCCACAAAAGGAATAAACTGGAATTTCCCAAGATGCCAGAAATGCCAGAATGTTGAAGGCTTTGCCAATTTATATCCCACCAAAAGCAATACCGCAGCCAAAGTTGCCAAAGGAATTAAATTTAATAAAAAAGGAATAGACAAAACGCAAATCAGCAATAGAAAACCATGAATCATCGCCGAAACTTTTGAGGTTGCTCCTGCGTTGGCATTTGCAGAACTTCTTACCACTACTGATGTCATCGGCAGTCCGCCAATAAAGGAACTAATCAAGTTTCCGATTCCCTGAGCTTTCAGTTCGAGGTTGGTATCTGTGATTCTTCTCTGAATGTCTAATCTGTCGGACGCTTCAATGCAAAGAAGTGTTTCAATGGAAGCTACAATGGCAATAGTTGCTCCAGCGATCCAGACTTTTGGGTTTGTAAATCCATTAAAATCCGGCATTGTGATGAGGTTTTTAAAGTCATCAAAACTTTGAGGTACGGGAAGTGATACCAGATGATTTTTCCCTATTGCCAGAGAACTTCCGCTCATTTTGAAAAGTTCATTCATTAAAATACCTGCAACTACAGCTACAAGAGCTCCCGGAAGCATTTTTATTCTTTTTAAAACTGGAATTTTATCCCAAGCTAAAAGAATTCCAACAGAAACCAGCGTGATTACAACAGCTCCCGGATGAATCGCTTCAAATAATTCTGTAAAATATCCGAAATTTAAACCTTTATCAAAGATCGATTCGTGACCTTCATAATCTTTATCAAATCCCAGTGCGTGAGGAATTTGCTTTAAAATAATAATGATGCCTATTGCTGCAAGCATTCCTTCAATGACGTTATTAGGAAAATAATTGGAAATACTTCCGGCTCTCACAAAGCCTAAAATAAGCTGAATCAGTCCGGCAATAATACCTGCACAAAGGAAAAGTTCAAATCCACCAAGATCTGTAATGGCGGTTAATACAATTGCAGTCAATCCCGCTGCAGGTCCCGAAACAGAAATATTGGAGTTGCTGATTGAGCCGACTACCAAACCTCCGACAATGCCCGCAATAATACCCGAAAGTGGCGGTGCACCAGAAGCTAAAGCGATTCCTAAACAAAGGGGTAAGGCCACCAAAAATACGACCAGACCCGATGGGAAATTCTCCTGGATTCCTCCAAAGAAAGATTTTGATTTTTTCATAACAATTGAAAAATACGTTGATGTAAATAGTTGATCAATTAATATCAATCACAAAAATGATTGGAAATTAATTGAATGTAGAAATGTTCAAAATCGAAGACGATCTGAATATGGAAATTGAGAAATAATTATGCTTCCGGAGGAGGAGAAAATATGGTGAGTAAAGGGGAAAGATGAAAATCATCATCTATAAGAGTGAAGGAAGTACCTTCAATATCGGGCTCAAAAAACCTCAGATAATCGTAAACATCTAAAGTTTTTGGAAGCGTTTTTTCGTACACTGAAAAAAGTGATGAGTAATGGGAATGTGTTTCTTCTTCGTTTACGATTACATTGGTTTTGATAAGATCCCAGTCGGCAATAGCAGCAATGCTTGGCAATGCTGTAAAGTTGAGGACGATCATCAATGTAATAATACTCCAGAATTTCATTCTAATAAAATTTAACGAAAGCTTATTTCGTCTTTCTGCTCATCACCCAGTCAGAACTTGTAAGATTGTAGATTTTTTGGATGTCTTTTAAGATTTTCTCAAAGTCAATTTCCAAATCAATAATTTTTCCTGTTCTGAGGTCAAATACCCAACCGTGTACAACAGGGTATTCTTCTAAAATATAACGTTCCTGTACACAGGCCATTTTAATCACGTTGATGCACTGCTCCTGAACATTAAGTTCTACAAGCCTGTCATATCTTTTTTCGTCTGCGATGGCATCCAGCTCAACCTGGTGAGTTCTGTATACATCACGAATATTTCTTAACCACGGATTTAATAATCCTAGATCTTGAGGAGTCATCGCAGCCTTTACACCACCACAATTATAATGTCCGCAAACGATAATGTGTTTCACTTTTAAATGTTCTACTGCGTACTGAATAACAGCAGTAGAACTCATATCTAAAGTGTTGACAACATTGGCAATATTTCTTGTGACAAAAACTTCTCCCGGCTCGGTTCCCATTAATTCTTCTGCAGTTACTCTACTGTCAGAACATCCTATATACAAATAATCAGGATGTTGAGTTTTTGCTAACTCTTCAAAGAATTTCGGGTCTTTTTCAATT
>Ga0163161_10001280_pt1 | contig 18776 bp, 18 predicted proteins | sample S45metaG_FD_129847 | JGI IMG/M metagenome (GOLD analysis project Ga0163161, IMG submission 129847) | Switchgrass rhizosphere microbial communities from Kellogg Biological Station, Michigan, USA - S4-5 metaG | ecosystem: Host-associated > Plants > Roots > Rhizosphere > Soil | place: USA... | reverse complement strand
CGTCGAACGGATTGTCCACGGCGAAGCGCTCGGCGGTGGCGGGCATCAACTGCATCAGCCCCTGGGCGCCGGCTTCGGAAATGGCGTTGGGGCGAAACGCCGATTCGGCATGCATCACCGCGCGGATCAGCGCCCTGTCGACACCATAATGATCCGAAGCAGCTTCGATCTCCCGCCGATAGGAATGGGTGTCCAGGCGCAGTGAGGCGACCTTGAAATCCTTCGGCGCCATGCACAGATAGCAGCCCTTGATGTAATAGAGCTCAAGGACATCGACCCGTGCGGAGATCCCGACGGGGCGCCGGCTCACATATTGACGAATACCCTTGTGGATGAAGGTCCACACCCGAATCCGCACCGCGTCCGGGTTGTCGTCCCGCACAAGCCGTGGCAGGGCCATTGCCTTGGCGCCGACACCGGCGCCCGCCATGCCATTCAGGCGAGTGCAGCGGGCGCTGGCGATGGCTTGGCTGGTGTAGCTGATGGCTCCGTCCCTGGCCTGGCACTTGAACATGGCACTGGCGCACAGTGGAGCGACCAGCAAGGCCAGCTCTATGCAGCCAACAAGAAGGCTCTTGCGAGCCCATCGCCATGTTCTGGAACTCATCACATCGCTCCGCGCCGCAGGCGCCGATCAGGCTTGGGGCGCCTGGCCCGGGCGCTGCCTTTGGAGGGCCTGTTCCGGGTGACCCGCCTTTTGTTCTGATAGTTATACCCCTTGTAACCGGCCTTGGAACTTGCGTTGACGTACGGGCTGCCGGCGTTCCCAGGCGAGGCGCAGGCCTGATTGCTCGCACGACGCATCGTCCCGGCTTGCCAGGGCCGAACGCATCCGCGAATGAAATACACCTTGCGCCCCCGCGTGATGTTTTCCCGGGTTCCCTTGAACCCCGCCGCCACCACGAACGAATCCCCCCGGCCCGAAGGTCTTCGCCACGCCGTCCGCATCGGTCAGGCGCACGGTGCCTTCGAGGATGTGGCACATCTCGTCGTAGTCGCACTCGCATCTCGGTCTACGCACTGACCGAAACACGGCTGCTTCCTGCGAAGCCCCGGCGGTTCATCGAGTTCATACGCGACCATCTCAACAGTGCTTAATGCCTGACGACTGAATAGGGGGCATCCCGACGCAAACGAATGTCTCCTTCTGGCCGTTTTCTGCCTGTCATGAAGGGCGGCAAACAGCCGTTTTCTGCCTGTCATGACTAACAGAAATCGACCCAAAGGGACCAATACCGCGTCGACCGGCGACAAGGCCACAACGGCTAAGTCTGCTAGCGTTGAGTGCTTTGGGAGCTAATAGAAGGACTGATGATGCAGATGTTTAAAATCGAGGCGAGCGGATTGAGTCAACTCCGTGAGGCTCTGAGTCAAGCCGCATTGCCCTTTGATGATTTAAGCGAACCGGGTAGGCAGTTTTTCCGTTTTGAGATGGACGGAAAATGGATCGCGTACGGAGGACTGGAGGGTTGTGATCAAGACATGCTGCTTCGCTCACTAGTCGTTAGTGATTCGCATCGCGGGAAAGGGCTTGGCAAAGCAGTGCTGTCAGAGCTGGAGCGATATGCTGCCTTCCAAGGTGTGCTTCGGTTGCATTTGTTAACTCAAAGCGCGACTGGACTTTTTACAGCCAACGGGTATGAAATTTTCGATAGGGGTGAAGCGCCGGTCGCTATCAGTCAAACCCTCCAGTTCAAGCATTTGTGTCCTGCATCGGCAACCTATCTACGAAAGTCGTTAGGTACCGCGGTTGTTACGGAGTAGTTCGTCGATTCGCGCTAATGGACGGAATCCGTGTGTTCGCACTTGGTCGATTTCTGTTGCGTCGACCGGTTGAATCCACAACCCAAAGCTGCCTGTCATATCAGGCATCAACCGGCCAAAAACAGTCACCCCTTTGTAGTAACACGCCTATCTGTTACAGATTTCAAGACTGGCGATTGGGCTGCTCGGCCTTTTTACCGAAGGTCGCGAGTTCAACCAGATCCTTTGTACAACAAGCAGATAGACATGCCAGGTGGGGTTCGACCTTGCCTGTCTCTATAAGCTATGAATTTTCGCTGGCTCACAACGTCGAGGGAAAACATGCGGAGCCCCGATTCTCTCCTTGAGCCTGGTTGCATGGTCCTGAGCACTTTTTTCATGCCGAAACTGCACTCGTCGGATGCCAAGCCATACAGACCTAAGAGCTTTGCTTTGACTGGATAGAAGCTCGACCTTCACTGACATGATCATGTCTCCAGGGCGTAACCCGAGGGTTAAAAATGGATTTCAGCGGTCTTGAGTCCCAAGTCTCGAAGTTCGGCGATCAAGTCATCCAGATGCCCGAAAGACTCGACCTCCTCGTTGTCATCAACCAAGAAATAACTTCTGCCGGCGTCCTTCTTGAAGAACACAATCCACTCTTTGGGGTTGGTCGGGTTTGCGATCACATGGGTGTCAAAGGTCACGCCTTCGGCATGTTTGCTTTTCACAGCTTTACGATTCATGTCAGTCACCACGCTACACGCGCTCTCGAATTTTCTATTTGCAGTGCGCGCCCGTTCAGCCTCATGCGAGTCTTCGCTATAAACATTTCCAGCCGCACGACGCAGTGGGTCTAGGGTATTTCAATTAACACTGCATGTTAATATTATGCACATGCATCCACTGAGGAGCTAGCCATGATTGCGATAGGCGAGGCATGGAAGGCGGGGTTGTTGGGGCGAGGACACTGGCTTCGCAATATGGTGTCTGGCGTGATCGTAGGGGTAGTGGCACTCCCCCTGGCAATGGCGTTTGCCATTGCGTCTGGCGTCAAGCCAGAGCAAGGCATCTACACCGCAATCACCGGCGGCCTGCTGGTTTCACTCTTTGGGGGAAGCCGCCTGCAGATTGCCGGGCCGACAGGTGCGTTCATCGTGATTCTGGCGGGAGTCACGGCCAAGCATGGCGTTGACGGCCTGCAAATCGCCACGATGATGGCGGGGGCCATGTTGTTTTTGCTGGGTATTTCCCGGCTCGGTGCAATCATCAAGTTTATCCCCGATCCAGTGATCGTCGGATTCACCGCGGGCATCGGCGTGATCATCTGGGTCGGGCAGTGGAAAGACTTTTTCGGTTTACCGACGATCAGTGGAGAGCACTTCCATGAAAAGCTCTGGCATTTGCTACAGGCACTCCCGGATCTTCATATGGCCACCACCCTGCTGGCTGCGCTCAGTCTTTTCCTGGTAATCACCGCTTCCAAAATTCCCGGTCTCAAACGGGTGCCTGGCCCGCTAGTCGCAATGGCGGTCGCTACAGCGATACAGACAACCTTTCATTTCGAGGGAGTCGCCACGATTGGCAGCGCATTTGGTGGCATACCTCAAGGTCTTCCCGCGTTTAGCCTGCCTGAAATCACGTTGTCCCGCGTCATCGATTTGATTGGTCCGGCGTTCACTATCGCCATGCTTGGAGCAATCGAATCGCTGCTGTCCGCAATGGTGGCCGATGGTATGGCGGGCACTAAGCATAATTCCAATCAGGAACTGATCGGTCAGGGGGTGGCCAACCTGGTCACGCCATTGTTTGGCGGCTTCGCAGCTACCGGAGCCATTGCCCGTACTGCAACCAATATCCGTAACGGCGGCACGAGCCCGCTGGCCGGCATTACGCACGCGGTCACCTTGGTGCTTATTATTCTGTTCCTGGCACCTCTAGCCTCAAACATCCCACTGTGCGCCCTGGCCGCCATTCTTTTCGTGGTCGCGTACAACATGAGCGAGTTGAAACACTTCAAGCGCATGGTCCAGCGAGCCCCACGCGCAGATGTATCCATCCTGCTCATCACCTGCAGCCTCACCGTGTTCAGTGACTTGGTGATCGCCGTGAATATCGGCGTCATTCTCGCGATGCTGCACTTTATGCGCCGCATGGCCTCATCTGTGGAGGTGCAGCAGATAGTCGAACACGAACTTGAAGAAGAGCTGAGGGCCAACGGGCATGCTCGCCTGCCGCCAGGGATACTGATTTATACGATTGAAGGGCCATTGTTCTTTGGCGCGGCTGAGACCTTCGAGCGTGTGTTAGCACAGACCCATACCGACCCACGCCTGCTGATTATTCGTCTGAAGCGCGTACCGTTCATGGATATCACGGGCTTGCAAGTGCTGGAGGAGGTTATTCAGCAGCTGCACAAGCGGAATATCGTGGTGAAACTCTGCGAAGCGAACACAAAGGTGCTCGGCAAACTCGATAGGGTGGGGATCCTGCAAGAAATCGGCCCGGAGCATTACCACGCCGATTTCAACATCGCACTGGCCAACGCGGTCAGTCACGTAGAGGGTACGTCGACTCTCTAGAGGCTAACTGTCCGTGTTGGATTATGACTTGGTGTTGGTGGCATGCTTACTCTTGGTCGAATAGCTGGCACCGTGAGTATCCAGGTAGTCACGAATCAGTTGACGGACCACCTGTGAAGGCGTCAGGTCTTGTGCTGCACAGAGTTCCTCGAAAGCTTTTTTCTTGATGGGGTCAATGAGTACAGTGAGGCGCGCAGTCTTGCTTTCCATGGGGTATTCAATCGCTTAAGTCGCTGGATGTTAATCAAATTGTAATTGCCTTGTTCTGTGCTGTCACTGTACAGGCGGCTTGCTGCTCGGTAGCTCGACTTTACTCACAAGTAAAGATTTGGTTCTCACGGTGGGTGATGAGCCGGATCTGCTTCGACTCAGCATGGATCCCCATCCGCGAGAAAGGGAACAGATTCATTCCACGCTGGCCGCCTGCCTGCACCGGGTCGACTGTGATCAGTCACGAGCGACCGGAAATGGCCGTTTTCTACCTGTTGCGACAGACTGAAAACGGCCAATTGCCGCTTGTTGCGAAGGGCAGCAAGCGATTCATCTGTCGATATGCGCTGAGACTCTTTTCAACGCATACAGAAATGCTGGTTGCCGCTTTCAAGGCAGGGCATAGAGCTTGAACAGCATCCGGGATGTGTCGCTGGTACCCCCTAAATGTTTGTCGTATGCGTGCTCAACCTCACCCGAGCGATACATCTCGCTGAGCGCGGTATCGACGAGCAAGCGGAAGTTTTCATCGTCTCGATCAACCATCAGCGAGGTCGCTGAATACTCAAATATTCGATCGAGCAGTACAATTTTTTCGTTGGAATATTTGTCGGCCAGGTCATGCGTGAGCATCGTGCGTTCGGCAAAGAAAACATCCGCCTTGCCATCGGCAACACGCTTGAGACCCGCGCTGGCGTCTGCCACCGTGACGAGTGTAGCGACCACGCCCAAGGACCGCATTTGTTGATTGATCCACTGCTCGGTTACCCCGCCAGCGATCGTGGCATAGGTCATGTTGGCCAGTGCGCGGTTGATGTCTGTGCGCCAGGTCGGGCCGGTTTTAGATACTTCACCTTTGAGAACCCTGAGCAACGCGTTGGGCGCATTTTTGCTGACAACGGCTGATAAGCCGGCAGTGTAGACAGGAATCGAGTAGCTGACTGTTTTACGGCGTTCCAGCGTTGCTGGCGTCGGTGTGCAGAGAATGTCGATTTTTCCCGTACTGACGGCGCTGGTTTCTTCGCCCAATTGAACGGGTTGGTAGCGCACTTGCAATGAAGGCAGGTTCAGCTCGGTCTTTATTGTGTTGACGATGTTCAAGCAGAGATCAATCGCATAACCGTTGGCTTTGTCACCCTGCTGGATACTGAAAGGGGCGAAGTCAGGCACATACCCCAGAACGACTGACTGATTGTTTCGTATCCGTTCAAGGGTCTCGGCGCCGGCGATCGCTGGCACGAATGCCAGCAGGCACACAAGAAACCGATGGGTAGCTTTGGTCAATTGAGCGTTCACTCCTCATTCTCCCGTTACCTGTTTTGTTGAAACGCGCTTTATCCATCGTTCAGATTTTTTCTGGGGAAACCACCCACACGCTGCAGGGTAACTTGTACAGCAGATGTTCCACCGTACTGCCAACCAACCGCTCCATGCCGCGGTGTCCAACGCGCCCCATGACAATCACATCGGTGTCATAGGCCCCCGCGTAGCTGGAAAGCACCTTGGCCGGATTGCCCATGATCATGTGCTGGTGTTCCGGCGGGATGCCATTGCGTTCAGAAAGGTCGCGAAACGCATCAGTCTGCGCATCGAATAATGTCTTGGCTTTTCCCGAGGAGAAAAACGCCGAGCCATTACTGAAACCGAATTCGTCCGCACTGATACTGGAAAGGTCATGGGCGTAGATCACGTCCAGTTTTGCGTTACAGGTGCTCGCCAGTTTGGAGGCCTCACGCAGAATTCTGTCGTTGAAGCCTTCGTATTGGTCATCAGAATGAAAAGGGTCAACGGCGGCGACGATCTTGCGCGGCAAAGCGTTGTGTAAATGACTGACAAAATGCAGGGGCACCGGGCATTCACGTAGCAGGTGGATATCCAGTGGCGTAAACATCAGGCGTGACAGCAGCGATTCGTGTTCCAACGCCTTGATCAGTACGGCCATCGGCTGTTCTTTGAGATGAATGAGGATTTCCTGCAAGGGCCTTTCGACCCAGATGACTTCCGTGGTGACATGCACACCGATCTTGCGCAAGGGGCGGGCCTGGTCTTCCAGCCACTGACGATGGCGCTCGACATAGCCCCGTCGCATCTGTTCCAGCGCCTGTTCGTTGACCATTCCGGCAGTCGCCAGCCCTTCAAGATAGTCGAACGCCACGATGTGCAGGGCAGCACCTGAAGCCTTGGCCAAAGCAGCGGCCCGGTCGACGGCGGGGCTGTTTTCCATCAGCGGCGAGACGACCAGCATGAAGCGTAATTGATCAGACATGACGGATCTCCGGTAGGTAATCGCGCAATCGCATTGCCCCAATGCTGCGGCGTTATTGGGCAGTAAAGCCTTGCTCTTAGCCTGCCGCTGATTAGGGCGCCGGGTTTGATCTTTGTCAAAGGGAAGGGAATGGATGGTGTTGCCCGACGTGCGGTTGTCCGGGCTTTGTCCAGTGACGAAATTGTTGACCATTATCAATCTTTCGCCTGGCTCCCCGGTGCAGTCTTTGGGCTCGTGCTGAACTTTGGCTTACGCACTTAAAGAAGGGATCACCGTGGCAACCATGAGAGCGGCTGTTTTCGTTGAAAAGAACCGGATCGTGCTGGAAGACAAACCCGTCCCTGAAGTCGGACCGCTGGATGCATTGATCCGTATCACCACCACGACCATTTGCGGCACCGACGTGCACATCCTGCGCGGTGAATATCCAGTGGCCAAAGGGCTGACCGTGGGCCACGAGCCAGTGGGCGTCATTGAGCGACTGGGGTCGCAGGTGCGCGGTTTTTTCGAAGGGCAGCGGGTTATTGCCGGCGCCATCACGCCCAGCGGACAAAGTTACGCTTGCCTGTGCGGCTGCGGTTCCCAGGATGGGCCAGATACCCGCCATGGCTTTCGTGCTACCGGCGGCTGGAAGTTCGGCAACAGCATTGACGGTTGCCAGGCCGAGTACGTGCTGGTACCGGACGCACTTGCCAATTTATGCCCGATTCCCGACGGACTCAGCGACGAGCAGGTATTGATGTGTCCGGACATCATGTCCACCGGGTTTTCCGGTGCAGAGCGGGGCGAGGTGAATATCGGCGATACCGTTGCCGTGTTTGCCCTGGGTCCCATCGGCCTGTGCGCGGTGGCGGGAGCACGGCTCAAAGGCGCGACGACAATCATTGGCGTGGATGCCGTGGCCGAGCGGATGAGCGTCGCGCGACGGTTGGGTGCGACCCATGTCGTCAACTTCAAGGACGGCAATGTGGTCGAGCAGATCATGGCGCTGACCGATGGCCGTGGTGTTGATGTGTCCATCGAGGCATTGGGTACCCAGGGAACTTTCGAATCCGCGTTACGCGTGCTACGCCCGGGTGGTCGACTATCCAGCCTTGGCGTTTACTCCAGCGATCTTCGCATTCCCCAGGATGCCTTTGCCGCAGGATTGGGCGACTACAGCATTGTCACCACCCTGTGCCCGGGGGGGAAAGAGCGCATGCGCCGCTTGATGGCCGTAGTGCACAGTGGTGGTGTGGACCTGTCGCCACTGGTGACCCACCGCTTCAAACTCGATGATATTGAAGCGGCCTATGAATTGTTTGCCCACCAACGGGACGGTGTGATGAAGGTCGCAATCACCCCTTGAGGATGTCCGCGCTTACTCGAAGCAGTACGGAGGTATCTATGATCATTGATATCACGGAGAAGCCGGCAAGCCATTGCTGGGTCGTGTGCATGGATGCCTTGAAAGTGAACTTCAACAGCTTGGGAGAAGCACAGGCGTTTGTTGGCCTGCTCAAGGCACGTATCGAGGCGCCCCATGTCTGGCCAGTTGGTGCTCGCCTGGCAGACGACACAAGACGGATGTCTGGCTGTCAAATGGCTTATCCCAATGGCAAACGGGTTTGCGCCGACCGCATGGAGTAACAACGTGGACCAGTGCGGGGCGCAGTTCAAGCAGATGAAGATCCAATGAACGGAGCCATTGGGCTGACAGGAGCAGCCGCAGCGCTGGGGATTGGCATGCTCATCGGTCTTGAACGCGAACGGCATAAGGATCAGGGCGAGACCCGCGCTTGTGCCGGTTTACGGACGTTCGCCATTACGGTGTTGCTGGGTTATGTGGCGATGCAGGTCGGTGGCGGTTTGCTGGTGGGCATCGTGGTCATCGCTCTGGGATTGCTCGTCACTGTGGCTTATTGGCGAAGCCTGAGCGACGACCCCGGGGTGACCAGTGAAGTAGCATTATTTACGGTGCTGGTATTGGGGGCGTTGTGTGGCATGAACCCTGAGCTAGCGATTGCTATCGGCGTGGTGATGGCAGGGCTACTGACTTATCGAGAGAAGCTGCACCACTTTGCCCGCAGCCAATTGACTGATGCGGAATTAGGCGACGGCCTTATCCTCCTGACGGCTGCTCTTGTCGTGCTGCCCTTGGCACCGGACCGCTTTATCGGTCCCTACGTTGCCATCAATCTACGCACCATTTGCAGCCTGACCGTATTGCTGATGGCGGTGGGGGCGATTGGACATATTGCCGTTCGGACCCTGGGGACGCGGTACGGATATGCGATCAGCGCGATTGCCTCCGGTTTCGCTTCCAGCACCGTGACGATCGCTGCCATGGGCCATCTCGTCGCCCGGCAGCCCGACAATATCAAGGTCCTGAGTGCGGCAGCGATCCTGTCCAATATGGCCACCGTTACGCATGTCGGCTTGATTCTGGGGGCGGTCGACCCCGGTTTACTGAGCCATATGTGGGGGCCATTGATGTCCGGAGCGGCCGCCACGACGTTGTATGGGGTATGCCTGATGTTTCCCAAGTCAGCGACCGAGGCCAACCAGCCGATCAAAGTCGGTGGGGCGTTCAACCTCAAGTTGGCCCTGATCGTCACATTGACCATGACCGGCATTACCTTTGTTTCGTCTGTGATGCTCAGCCATTTCGGCCAGCTGGGGGTGATGTTGACGGCCACATTCAGCGGTTTTGCTGATGCGCATGCTTCCACGGCGTCGATTGCCACGCTGGCCAAGTCCGGTCAGTTGCCCTTCGATGCCATTGTCGGGCCTGTGCTGATTGCGATCAGCAGCAACTCCGTCAGCAAATGCGTGGTGGCGTGGGTAAGCGGCGGGCGACGCTTCGCCGCTTACGTGATCCCGGGCCAGGTGTTGCTGACCCTGGCGTTGTGGGCGGGGATGGGGCTGCTCTGAAGGATATCGCGTGCGCAACTGATAAAAATCAAGTGGTCGGAACAAGGAGCAATCAATCTGTGGTTCTACTCCTGGATTGAAATGGCCGTGTGCCGAGGTGCCCTATGTCGCAATCTCAGCGTTTACTCTTGATTGCTCCTTCAGCCATGACTCGGACACCGGCATTCGACCGGGCTGCCGCGCTTGCGCTTGTGATGCAATTGCCGTTACACATCGTTGCGTTCGACTATTCACAGGCCCTGGCGGTGGCCGGGCTGTTCGCCCCGGAACAATTCAGTCTAGCTCGGGACGGCTATCTGCAAACCCATCGCCAATGGCTCGTGGAGCAGGCCGGACTGATGAGCAAGCACGGCGTCGAGGTCACCAGCGAAGTGGTATGGGTACAGCATCCTTATGAGGAGATTCTGAACTTCATCAATGAGATGCCGCTGATGCTGATCATCAAGGACGCCCAGGAAGAATCGGCGCTCAAGCGCGTGTTTTTTACACCGCTGGATTGGCAGCTGCTGCGCGATTGTCCTGTGCCGGTGCATCTGGTGACTACTCCGCTGAATGCCCGACCACGCAACGTACTGGCCATCATTGATGTGTTGCGCGATGAGGATCAGCACCGTGTGTTCAACGACCAGATTATCGACGCTGCGGCGAAACTGGCCGCGGTCTGTGATGCCAGTCTTGAGTTGCTGCATGTGTATGACTGGACGGCTGTATACGTCCAGGACATGGGCTTTGCCGCATTGCCGTTGGACACCGGAACTTATGAAATGTTGGGAGCGGTTCAGCGTGAAGCATTTGCGGCCATCGCTGAACGCCACGGCGTGTCACCGGAGCGTCGTCACTTCATAGAGGGGGCACCCGTGCCGAGTATTTGTGAGTTTGTCTTCGAGTACCGCAGCGATGTCATTGTCATGGGCACGGTGCAGCACAAGGGCTTGAGCAAATTACTCGGAACCACGGCCGAGCAACTCCTGCATCGGGCGCCGTGCAGTGTGCTGGCGATCAAGCCAGGAAGAATACTGCAATCCTGAGGGATTGATCGCCCCTCGATGAGCCGTTGGCCGGAACATCGCGGGGGCGATTTTCTACAGGTAAAGACGATGAATCACCTGACGGCTGTCGTCGGGATCATTGTGCGTCTCGAATCCGAGCGCCTTGACCAGGTCGCGCATTGGGGTATTGCTGGAGGCGTCCACCGAATACATCTGGCGAAAGCCGTTTTTGCGGGCCGCCTTGATCAGATGTTCCATCAGCAATGTGCCCAGACCCAGGTACTGCCATTCATCGGCGACCGTTACGGCACATTCACATTCACACTCACACTCATGCTCGCGAGTGGCCGCGTAACGGCTGATGCCGATCTCGACCAGATGCCCGTTGTCATGGACCAAAGCGATGTAGGCCACACGCTGGTTATGATCCGTGTCCATCAACTGATTGAGCATCGCAGCACCGGGTTCGTTGATCTGCGCGAGAAAACGCATGTGGCGGGACTCGGGAGACAGCCGTTTGATGAATGCGTATTCACGGTCGCGATCCTTCTCCGCCAGTGGCCGAATCAGCAGGTATCGCCCGTCCCTGAGCGCTTCGATCCAGTATTGGCCGTCGACCGCGGCGGAGGGTGCCGCGGCCCGATCATTGTGGTCTTTGACGGTAAGCATGGGGTGTTCCTCCTGTGCGGTTTGAAAGGTTGGCATGCGGCAAAAGAACCGCGTTTGAATCCTTTTCTGCACCGCTGTCGATGCTTGAATCTGATCTGGATCAGACAGCTGTGCCGGCGGCACTGGTTTGCGTGTGCTTGATGTAAATCAAACCGCACGAGGTGATAGAGCGCAGTCTTGAAAGCATGCTGGCACTGTATGACCGGAGTCGAACGGAGGTGTGTGATGGGTCAATATCTACGTTTTCTGCTGATCTCTGACCAAACCCTGCATCAGTCTCCCGCCCAGTTGCGTGCCGTCGCATTGGCTAAGGCAGCCGGGGCCGTACTGGATGTGCGGGCCTTTGTCGAACCGGCGCCGGTGGTTCATTTATGGCAAGAAAAAGTCGACGACGCAGAGCAACAGCGGTACTTGCGTCACTACCGCCGCTGGGAGGCCGAAGAGCTCGATCGACTCAGCGACCTGGGGCTGGACGTGACGGTCAAAGCCGTCTTCACCACCCATCCGCTGCTGGATATTTTGAAGACGGTCGGAGATCTCAAGCCCGACCTGTTGATCAAGGATGTGACCTTTGAACCTGTGCTCAAGCGGGTGTTCATCACCCCGCTTGATTGTCACTTATTGCGTGAATGCCCGATCCCCGTGCATCTGGTCAACCATGTCCGGTACAGCTTGCCGCACCGAATCGTGGCAGCAGTGGATCCGTTCGATCCGTCGACACAAATCAGCGGATTGAACGACACCATCATTCAAACCGCCAACGCCCTGGCTCTGCAATGCGATGCGCCGTTACACCTGCTTTACGCCTATGATTTATCGCCCGCTTTCAACAGCGACGCGCCATTGGCCGGGGGCGGTTGGGGCGTGGATCTCAGCGAAGAGCTGCGTCAATCCTTGCACCAGGCGTTTGTTGCACTGGCGGAGCGCTACGGGGTGCCACCGGAGCGACGGCATTTCGTCATGGGACTGCCGGTGCCGGTGATCAGTGAGTTTGTCGAGCAATACCTGGCCGATGTAGTGGTGATGGGCACTGCGCATCGGGTGGGGCTCGACCGGTTGATCGGTAGCAACACAGAGCGAGCGCTGTACTCTGTGGCGGGCAGTATTTTGGTGGTCAGGTCGCGTGTCAGGGAATGAGCACTATTGCGCCGTTGAACTGACCTGTGCGCAACAGCGCCAGCCAGAACCATGGCACGCATGAAGGTTCTCCAGTCAACAGGTGTCAGCGGAGATTGCGATGGCAGCCCATGATCAGTTGCTTAAGCTCGTCCATGTTCAGGATGTTGACGTCGCGTCCGTTTATTTCCACCACTCCCTGGTCACGCAGGTGCGCGATGCCCCGACAGATGGTTTCAAGGCGCAGGCCCAGGTAAGAGCCAATTTCCTCCCGACGCATTTTCAGCACAAAGCTGCTGGACGAATAACCGCGGGTATTCAAGCGCTGCGACCAATTCAGGAGAAAAGCGGCCAAGCGTTCATCCGAGTTCATGTTACCCAGCATCATCAGCATGTCGTGATCGCGAACGATTTCCCTGCTGAGGATTTTGTTCAGGTTGTGCTGCAATGAAGGCAGTTCTCGAGCAAGTTTTTCCAGGTGAGAAAAATGGACGGGGCAGACCTCGCTATCTTCCAAGGCAACTGCATTACATGCATGCAGATCGGTGCTGATGGCGTCTAGACCAAGCATTTCGCCGGGGATCTGGAACCCTGTGACTTGCTCGCGACCATCGACCGAAAGCACGCTGGTCTTGAACGAACCGATTCGCACCGCATACAGCGAACGCAAAGGGTCGCCTGCGCGGTAAAGCGCCGCGCCCTTTTTGACCTTCAATCGTTGCACGATCAGTGTGTCCAGGCGTTCGATTTCCAGACCGGTAAGGCCAAGCGGCAGGCACAGTTCCAGGACGCTGCAGTTGGAACATGCAGACTTGAGGTTTTGACTTTGAAACGGCCTGGCTTCAGACATGACCTAAATGCCCCGAAATGGATGGGATAAGCATAGGTGCTACCTGCCCAAACCACCTTTTGTTCCAAACTATTGTGGGCGTAACAGACAAGCGGGTAAAAAACCGTTCCGTCGGCTGGCTCACATGCGCAATTCAGTTCATATGCAATCTTTGAGACTTGATGCAAATCAAGTCATGAGCGCTTCAGACTCTCAGAATCGAGGAAAAACCTGCTGGTTGCCTGATCCTCTGGCGGAGAAGTTCATGAGCGATTATCTAAGTGCCGAGCAACTGTAGGGACATGAAGCCTAGGCTGAGCCGGCAATGGACATTGATGGCCAATCACTGACGTCTACACAGAGTCGGCCTGCGTCGAATATCCACCCCACGGGAGATTTATCATGAGCCAGTATCAAAGCCTGTTACTGATCATCAACCCGGCCTTGCGCCATTCTCCAGCCATGAATCGTGCAGCGGCGCTGGCCAAGGCTAGCGGTGCAAGTTTGCATATCGCGGCGCTTATCCCCTCGTTCAAATGGTTATCGCTGCTTGAAGAGGGCGATCGAGAATCGGCTCGGGAGCGATACCTGCAGGACCATCGCGGCTGGCTTAAGGCTCAGGCCGAAAATTTGCGTGACAGGGGGATAGAGGTGACCTCCGAGGTGGCCTGGGTTGAAGACATGAAGCAAGACATCATTGATCACGTCACGGACATGCAGCCCGACTTGTTGATCAAGGAGGTTCAGCATGAGTCCGTGCTCAAGCGAGCCTTCTTCACCCCGTTGGATTGGCACTTGTTGCGTCACTGTCTGGTGCCGGTCTATCTGGTAGGCGGGAGCAGCTTCGTTTTGCCCCGCAAGGTTGTAGCAGCGGTCGAGGTATCGGATATCGAGTCAACCGACAATGGACTGAACGACCGAATCATCAAACAGGCTTGCAGCCTTGCGATGCAGTGCAACGCCGAGCTGCATTTGCTATACGCCTGCGATATCTCGGCCGCTTTTCTGGCGGACATGGGCGGCCTGACACTTGCTGACCTGACCAAAGCGCTTCGCAGAGACCTGGAAAATTCTTTTCTGGGGTTGGCAGGTCGGTTCGGAGTGCCCTCCGATCGTCGACATTTCATTGAGGGAAACCCGGTCACAGCGTTGAGTGAGTTTGCTAATGAACACAATGTGGATGTGATCGTGATGGGCAGAGTTCAGTCCCACGGTGTGGACAAGCTTCTGGGCAGCACGACCGAGCATATTCTGTATCAGGTGCCATGCTGCGTTCTGGCCGTCTAGATCGAGTCTATACCAGGCTTGATGGCACACCGTCAGTTCGACAGTTGAGTCTGATACGAGTCAGAAAGGGGATTATTTGCGCTTCCAGTACTTCTGCATTTCCAGAAACAGGAAGGATGCGGTCCACGTGATGAGCACCAGCCCGGTAAGGGCTTGTAGACCGGTCAAGTATTTGAGGTTACCCACAGGCGAAATATCGCCGAAGCCGATCGTCGTGTACGTCGTAAAGGAAAAGTAAACGCAGTCCATCAGCGAACCGTCGAAGTTTCCCGTCAGGCTGCCCCATCTCCCTGAGTGCACCATCAGGTAATAGACCAGCGCAAAGCACCAGACCTCTATTGCGTGGGCCAGGAGGGCGCCGAACACTCCAACTACGATTCTGAAGCGGCTCCACAGCTTGAGCCGGGGTAGCCAATCATTCAGGCGTAACAGGCATTCATAGTGGATCAATACGGTGATGATGACCACCAGCGTATTGATCAGCGTGACTGCAAGCATGGCAAATCTCCAGTGAAAGGGGAGACGGTGAATCAGAGTATTTCTACGCCAAGAAGCCGGAAAATCGTTGAGCTGAATCAACAAGGGTTTTAGTAATCGAGAGCCAGTCGTTCCGTTAACGATAGCTGCTGATTAGTTGATAAAAGTCAGGTTCCCCACGGCATAACTCCAAATAATCGAACTACCGCTTTCCAGTCGTAACAAGTCGACGGGACGATTATGAAAACGTACTTGTTCGTCGTATTGCCGGATATTTTGCTGGCTGCAGTCACGAGCTCACTCGAAGTAACAGGCGTTTGATTCAAGGCCCCGACAGCCAGGCGGGTTCGCACTCAGGCAGGTTTCAGGGCGAGGTATGTGATGCTCAAACTCAAACGCATTCTATTGATAGCCCCCAGCGAAATGACCCTGACCCCGGCGTTTGAGCGTGCACATGCCTTGGCTGGTGCAACCGCTGCCTTATTGCACATTGTCGCGTTCGATTATGTCCAGGCACTGGCGGTAGCCGGTCTGCTTGACCATGATGCGATGGCTCAGGCACGAGAAGGCTACCTGCAGGTGCACCGTCATTGGCTGGAGCAGCAGGCCCGGTTTCAACGATGTGGAGGCATACAGGTGACCACCGAAGTGGTCTGGGCCAAGTCGAGCCTGACAAACCTGCTTGAGTACGTGAACGACTTTCTTCCGGACCTGGTAATCAAGGACACCCATTATGTGCCGGCACTTGACCGTGCCTTTCACCGGCATGTGGACTGGCGACTGCTACGCGAGTGTCCGACTCCCCTGCACCTGGTTACCAGCGCCAAAAATCCTAAACCCTTGAAAATTCTCGCGGCGATCGATTTATCCCATCTGGAAGAGCTGACTCGGGGATTAAATGACCGAATAATCGACCTGGCATCTACTCTGGCGGCCAGTTGTGGTGCCCAGTTGCACTTACTTAACGTCAGTCGTTGGTCAGAGATAAGCGATGTGCCGATGAGTGTGCCGACAGGCAGTCTTGATAACAGTTTGAGGGACGCAATTGAAGATGCCCAACAAGAGGCTTTCGATGTGCTTGCCGAGCGCTATTGCATCAGCAATACACGCCGACACTCACTGACAGGCGTCCCCCACAAGGTCATCGGACTTTTCGCTCAACAGAATGCCTTTGACATGGTGGTGCTGGGCACGGTTTATCACCGTGGGCGTGACCGGTTTATCGGCGATACTGCCGAGAGCGTGTTAAACCGGGCACCGTGCAGTTTGATGATCGTCAAGCCATTAGTCTTGCCCGATTGAAAGGAACGCCGTCGAGCTTGCAGTTGATAAAAATCAACTGTCTGAATCGCCCCTGATTTTGTAGACAATGAATGACCGTTATTGGCTGTGGATTACTGCCCGTCACCAAGTGCAGAAATCGACCCATTGCAAGCGATCGCAGCCAATACAGTTACGGTCAGTTTGCCCGCGCCGAGAGTCGCGTCGTGCAAGATCTACCCGGTTGCGCCGCACTAGAGCATCACGCTGCGTCAATGCCTGTTGCAACCGCCGAGCCACTGCTACGCCAGGACAATACGTTTGAGCTTGGCGTTCAGTGCGGCGAACGCCGCTTCGGTACTGGCCTTGTGGTTGGTGATGAGCACGTCGATGCGTTCTGGCGGGCAGAAAGCGACGCGGCTCTCCACGCCGATCTTGCTGTAGTCGGCGAGGATGACCACGCCTTCGGCATTGTCGGCCATGGCGCGCGCCACTTCGGCTTCGCGGTGGTCGTAGTTGCTGGCACCGCGCTGGGCGTCGATGCCGACGGGAGATAACAGCGCGAGGTCGGCCCGATAGCGGCCAATTTCCGCCACCGTGGTGCCGCCAACCGTAGCGGGAGCTCGGTCGTCGAGCGAACCGCCCAGTACGATCACCTCGTTGTGCTGGCCGCCTGGCACAGCGGGATTACGCAATTGCAACGCCACGTTGAACGAGTTGGTGATCACGGTCAGCCCTCCCAGCTTGGCCAGCTCTTCGGCGAGGATGACGGTGGTGGTGCCCGCGTCGATAAACACAGTCTGTCCGTGCGACAGCAGACTGACCGCTGCGCGCGCGAGGTCACGCTTGAATTTGACGTTGATGTTCGCCCGCTCGGCGATGGGCGCTTCGTCCTCAACGCGGATGGCGCCGCCGTGTATCCGCTTCAACTCCCCCTGTTCTTCCAGAGCGACCAGGTCGCGTCGCACCGTCTCGCGTGAAACGTTCAGCTCCGTGACGATGCGGTCGGTGGTGACGCGCTGCAAAGTCGATAGCAGTGCGCGGATCCGCTGGTAACGCTCTTCTTGCCACATACCGGGTGTCCCTGCTGTTCGAGTCGCTGTCCGAGCACGCATTGTGGAGGGGCGTCAGTCGCTGTCAAGTTTGGCGCGGCCTCATGATCATTGGGCTGGCGCAGCCTGCGCGTCATATTTGTGGAATGCTGAGGCATCATTGTTTTTTTGTGTATTTGGAGCTAGCCTCGTGGCCGGACGATTTCTTCCCCTCGTCCGCATTTCGAAACACGCTTTCGCCATCGCCTCGGTTGTAACCTCTCATCTAGAAGTAGGAGCTATGCCATGCAGCGTCGCCAGTTTCTGAACACCCTCGCCACCGTTTCCGTTGTCAGTCCGCTGTTGTTGTCATCCCGCATAACGCAAGCCGCCACGCCCCCGGCCACACCAAGTGCGCTGGACCCGGCGCGCTGGTCGCCGCTCAACCAAAAGCGTCTGCAGGCGGTGATCGATGAGCACGGCGTCAAGAGCGCGTCCTACCGTCCAGAGCAGCGCCCGTACGCGGTGTTCGACTGGGACAACACCTGCATCATGAACGACTGTGAAGAAGCGCTGCTGGTCTACCAGATCAATCATCTGCAGTACAAGCTGACGCCCGATGAGTTCGCTGAGGTGGTGCGTCAGGACGTGCCGAACGGCGCATTCATGAAGGACTACACCACGGTGGACGGCAAGCCGGTCAAGATGGAAGACATCGCCAGCGACGTAGAAGCGGATTACCGCTGGTTGCACGCCAACTACAAGGGGCTCGCCGGCGACAAGAGCCTGGAAGAGATTCAGGCCAGCGAGCAGTACAAGGATTTTCTCGCCAAGCTCTACTTCATGTACGACGCAATCTGCGACAGTTACCCGGTGGAGATCGGCTATAAGTGGATTCTGTATTTCTACAAGAACATGACCACGGCTGAGTTGCAGGCGATGGCCGAGGCTTCCAACAATTACGCCATCGGCGACGCGCTGCGCAAGGTCAAGTACGAGAGCTCACGCACGTTGCCGGGCAAGGCCGGGGTGGTGGCGGATACGCACTTTCATGGCATCCGCATCCATGAGGAAATCCGCGGCCTGATGCACACGCTGCGCGCCAACGGCATCGACGTCTATGTCAGCACAGCCTCGATCGACGATGTGGTACGCGTGTTCGCGGGCAATCCTCATTACGGATACGGCGTGCCGCCTGAGAACGTGATCGGCCTGCGCATGGCGATGGAAGGCGGCAAGTACACCACTCGCTATCAGCCGGACTGGCACTTCAACTACGGGCCGGGCAAGACCGTCGGCATCAAGAACGTGCTGGTTAAACAGAAGGGCTATGGCCCGGTGTTGGTGGCTGGCGACAGCGATGGCGATGCCTGGATGCTGCGCGACTTCAACGATACGGCGGTG
>Ga0163161_10001279_pt1 | contig 18777 bp, 14 predicted proteins | sample S45metaG_FD_129847 | JGI IMG/M metagenome (GOLD analysis project Ga0163161, IMG submission 129847) | Switchgrass rhizosphere microbial communities from Kellogg Biological Station, Michigan, USA - S4-5 metaG | ecosystem: Host-associated > Plants > Roots > Rhizosphere > Soil | place: USA... | reverse complement strand
CGCACCGTGCGCCTGCCCGCCCGCATGCTGGCCGATCATGGCCAGAGATACCACTTCCATCTTAAAGGCGCATGCGTGGGAGCGGGCGTGGAGATCGCTGCGTTCGGAGGCTTTGTCTCGGCCACGCCCACAACCTTCCTGCGCTTGCCCGAAATTTCGATGGGACTGATCCCCGGTGCGGGTGGGTGCGTCAGCGTCACGCGCAGGATCGGCAGACAGGCGGCAGCTTGGATGATGCTGACCGGCGCACGGATCAGTGCACGCACCGCTTTGAAATGGGGCCTGATAGATGCCATAGAGGCCTGACCGCGCCCTTGGATAAACATACTGAGTGGAAACGGCCTGTAATCCTGCCGGGCGGCTTGACACCGCCCCGCCCGGGACTGGTTGTTCAGTCGCGGGCGAGCAGCATGGCCATCGCCAGCGGTCCGCCGCCAGCGCCGGTCACCGCGAGCTTCAGGTCGCGATCGATCTGCGTCTCTTCCGCTTGGCCCCGCAGCTGCCGCACGGCTTCGCGGACATAGCCAAACGCGTGGGTGCGACCGGCGGCGATCTGCCCGCCATTGGTGTTGATGGGGAATACGCCATCCCGCGCGATGCGATGGCCGCCTTCCAGATAGCGGCCGCCTTCGCCGACGGGGCAAAAGCCCAGCGCCTCGATCCACTGTAACGTCAGAAAGCTGAATCCGTCGTAGAGCTGGCCGATATCGACGTCCTCCACCGTGAAGTCGCTCAATTCCCAAAGGCGCTTGCCTGTGGGATAGCAGGCCGCCTCGACGGGCTGGTCCCAGCTGTACCGGCCCGGCAGGCTCTGCGCGATGGCATCGATGCGGATCGGGACATTCTTAAGGTCGCCGCCGGTTTCCGCTGCCGACACGATGATGGCCGTGGAAGCGTCGGACAGCGTGTCGCAATCAAACAGGCATAACGGCGAGGAGATCATCCGGGCCGACAGATAATCCTCCATCGTGATCGGATCGCGGAAAATCGCTCTGGGATTGAGGGCGCCGTTGCGCCTTGCGTTGATCGCGACCTGGCCCAGTTGCTCGCGCGTCGTTCCATAATCATGGAAGTGGCGCGACGCCATCTGCGCCGTCCAGTTCGCGGCGGAATAGGCATGATAGGGGATGATGTGCTCCATGCCCCCAGACAGCCCCGCGGGCTGGACCGAGGGAAAGAGTTCCGGTTTCCTGCGGGCGGAGCCCTGGCAAACCGTGCGAAACACGACGACATGGCGCGCCCAGCCTTGTTGGACGGCAGCAACGGCGCCTGCAATCGGGCCGTACTGCGCAGCGCTTTCAAACGCCCCGTTATACCAGGTGGCCTTGATGCCCAAGGCGTCGATGACCGCGTCGCAGCCGACCGGCCCCATGTCGAGCATCGTCTCTACTCGACCGGGCCAGGTCGCGACCCCGTCGATGTCCGCGACCCTCAGGCCCGCATTGTCCAGGGCATCTTTGATGGCATCGATGGTGAGAAGTAGCGGCAAGCGGTCGACGAATTTGCCAACGGCGGATTGACCAACGCCTGAAATTATCGGGTCAGATTTGCTGGACATGTTTCATCCTTGGTTCAAGCGCGCGGTGCGCGATCGGAGGCTCGGCAAGCGTCTTTCCGATCCGGCCCTGCCAATGCATCGGCCGCGCCTTATCGCGAATGCGTGAATAGGGGGAACCAGAGCCCGTCCTGCTCCTCGAACGTCACGCGCACGGCATCGCCGATCCTGCTTTCCAGCGCCCGCTCGCCAACGATATTGGTCGTGAGCAGAACATCGTCCACGCCATCCAGCGAAACGCGGGCGATGACATAGGGCACCTTCAGACCAGGCACCCACGGCTGATGGTTCACGGTGACGCTGTACACGATGCCGGTACCCGAAACCGTTTCCGGCGCCACCTCCTCGCTCAGACATTTCGCACAAATCGGACGAGGTGGATGCAGCCATGTCCCACATGCCTGGCAGCGCAAGATCTGCAGCTGCCCAGCCTTGCCGGCTTGCCAGAAGAACTGGTTCACGGGATCGACAAGGGGACGTGGGCGAGGGGTCATTGCAGGAACCGTCCTTCAAAAGGAGGCGAGGATCATCATGGCGATAGAGCAAAAGCCAGTACGACAGGGCAAGCATCACAGGTAGGATGTTGCCGCAAATCGCAGTCCCGACTTTGGCCAATTGCCGCTGAAAGCTAAAGATGGTTACGAGAACCTCTGCTATATGAGGTCCGTCATATAAGATAGCAGAAGTTGAATACGACTTCTCAAAAATTCAGGGTTTCTAGTTATGTATAACGAATCAATGCCAGATAAATCTTATACAGAAACCACGATAAATGTCAGATTTTCTGATACGGATATGCACGGACACGTCAACAACTCCAACATTTCCACTTATTTCGAGATAGGTCGCGACACCATATTACGAGATAAATTCGAATTAATGTCCGTTGAAAACAGAAGTTTCGTTTTGGTGCAGTATAGCGTCATCTTTTCAAGAGAAATAAATTTCCCAGGATGTGTGAAAATTATTTCAAAAATCAGTAGAGTTGGCAGATCATCAGTAACTATAGAGCAAGTACTTTATCAGGACGATGTCATTTGTGCAAAATCAGATAGCACCATAGTATATTTCAACACAGAAATTCGTCGTTCAGAACATTTGCCTGACTGGATGGTGACATTGTTGAAAGGAGCCATCTCCGACACAGAATGAATTGGTTGTTCCGAGCTTTTCTGAGTCGATCTCCTATGTGGCGCCTATTTCCGTAACCCCTTCGGCGCCAGCCGGCCGGACTTCATTCGGAATGCCGACGCGCCACCTTCTCGCTCCACCTTCTATTCGCCTTTGCGGTTGGCCTGTGTCATTTCGGCCAGGCCGGCGGTCGTGACCTGTCCATGGGTGGCCCATGCGTTTGCATGGCCAAGTGAATGGGTCTGGAAGGCGAAATCGAGGGCGGAGTGCATGCCTTGGGCGTCCAGCGTCGCGTTGACGGCGCGTTTGGCCATGCGCATGGCATGGGGCGGCATTTGCGCGATCTGGCTGGCGAGGGCAAAGGTCGCTTCGTCCAGTTCGGCGCGAGGAACGATGCGGTTGATCATGCCCAGACGATGCGCTTCCTCCGCGCCCATCCATCCGGCGGTGAACAGCATTTCCTTGGCCTTGCGAGCGCCCCATTCCCATGCGTGGCCCTGATATTCGACCCCGCCAATACCCATCCGGGCGACAGGATCGCAGAAGCGGGCATCGTCGGCGGCGACGATCAGGTCCATCGGCCAGCACAGCATCAGGCCCGCCGCCACGCAGGCGCCCTGCACCGAGGCGATGGTGGGCTTGGGAATGTCGCGCCAGCGACGGGAATAGCCGAAATAATGCTGGGACTCCCAGTCGTACATGCGCAGCAGGCCGGTCTGGGAGACGTCGTCGAACATGCTCTTCCACGGCTCCTGCTCCAGCACGGCAGGAGCGATGTCGTGGCCGGTGGAGAAATGCTTGCCTTCCGTACGGAGAACGATGACCCGTACATCTTCATCCGACACCGCTTGCGAGAAGCGGCCGTCAAGTTCTTCAAGGAGAGCCGCGTTCTGGGCGTTCCCGGCGTCGGGCCGATTTATGGTGACCAGAGCGACGCGGTCGCGCACCTCGTAAACAATATAGCTCATTCCCATACTCCTCGAATCTCGCGGCCCGGCACCTTCATGAGTGCGGGCGCAACCGGCGCCCCGCGCTCGCGGCCGGATGTCTGATCTACGTCAACCCATACAGAATCAATCGCGCCATTGTCTTTCCGAAAGATCCGCATCGCACTCATCGCATCTGCGATTGGTTGCGCCTTCTTCTGGTAGAGTGACTCCGCATCGGCCATCTGAGCGGCCGGTTTCAGACGCATGCCATTCGGGCATGCCGGCAACCCCGCCAACAGGGATGGCTTAGTGCAGACTTTCACGTTCAAGCCGTTTGACATGCCTGCCAATGCGGCGGCGCTGCGCGAGCAGGTGCGTGCCTTTATTCGCGACAATATGACCGATGGCGACATCGCCCGCCGCGCCAATTGCTGGCAGGTCAATGATCCCGATTTCAGCCGCGCCCTCGGTAAGGCGGGTCTGATAGGCCTGTCGCTGCCCAGGCAATATGGCGGCCACGACCGTAGCGCGCTGGAACGATACATCGTCCTGGAGGAGCTGCTCTCGGTCGGTGCCCCGGTGGGCGCCCATTGGATCGCGGATCGCCAGACTGCGCCTTTGCTGCTGCGCTACGGCACCGAAGAACAGCGCCGTCGCTGGATACCGGGCATCGCCGCAGGCGAAGTCTATGGCTGCATCGGCCTTAGCGAACCCAATGCCGGCTCCGATCTGGCATCCGTCCGTTCTTCGGCCCGGCGCGATGGTGATGGCTGGGTGTTGAACGGCCAGAAGATCTGGACCACCAACGCCCATATCGCGCACATCATGATCGGCCTCTTCCGCAGCGAGGAGGGGTCCGAGCGCAACGCCGGACTTAGCCAGTTCCTCATCCCGCTGGACACCCCCGGCATCACCATCCGCCCGATCATCAATCTCACCGGCGAACATGACTTCAACGAGGTCTTTTTCGACGACGTGAAGCTCCCCGCCGATGCGTTGATCGGTGAAGAGGGGCAAGGGTGGGCGCAGGCCACGGCGGAACTCTCCCTAGAGCGCTCGGGCCCCGAACGCTATCTGTCCAGCATGGTGCTCGTCACGGAACTCGTCCGCCATGCCGCCAAGGGCGGCGATCCCGCCGCGATCGCGCTGGCGGGCCGCTTTACCAGCGAAGCCTGGACCCTACGCCAGATGTCCTTGGCCGTGGCGGGGCGGATGGCCATGGGCGAGGACCCGGCGCTGGAAGCCACGATCGTCAAGGACCTTGGCAACAGTTTCGAGCAGGCCGTTCCCCAACTGGTGCAACAGGTGATCGACCTTGATCTGTCGTCGGACGATCCGCTGGCGCTGCTTGCGGCGCAACTGCTGCAAGTTTCGCCCAGCTTCTCGCTGCGCGGCGGGACGCGCGAAATCCTGCGCGGCATCGTGGCTCGGGGGCTAGGCTTGAGATGAATGAACAGCAGACCATGCTGGCCGACATGGCCAGCGCCCTCTTCGGCGACCTGTCGCACGGCGCGACGCTCGCGGCGGATTGGGGGCGGATCGAGGACATGGGCTTTACCGGCCTTCTCCTGGACGAGGAATCCGGCGGTTTCGGGGGCGGATGGGCGGATGCGGCCATCCTGTTCCGCCTGGCGGGCTATCATGCCGTGTCGCTGCCGCTGGTCGAGGCGGTGGTCGCCGCGCGCCTGGCGAACGATGCCGGCTTCGCGCAGCATGGCTTCGGCACGATCGCGGAGAAAGCGGAAGGGCAGTTCGAGCAGGGACGCTTCACGGGGGTCGTGCGCGGTGCGGCATGGGGCAGGAACGCGGCATTCGTGGCCGCGCCGGCGCCCGGTGGCGGTGCGATGCTTCTCTCCGTGGGCGACGCAAAGGTGGAAGAGCGCGAAAATCCTGCCGGTGAGCCGCGCGATATACTGCATTTTTCAGGTGCGCCCGCGGCAACCTTGACCGTTGACCTGTTCGCGCTCGGGGCGGCGGCCCGGTCCATGCAGGCTGCGGGTGCGCTCGACGCCGCGCTCGCTCTAGCGGTCGGTTATGTCAATGATCGCAAGCAGTTCGGCAAGCCGCTCGGCAAGCTGCAAGCCGTGCAGCAGGCGCTCGCGGTCTTCGCGTGCGAGGCCGCCGCTGCGAACATCGCGGCGACCGCCGTCGCGCAAGCGCTCGATCGCGGCGATTTCGATTATGAAGTCGCCGCGGCCAAGATCCGGACGAACATCGCCGCAGGGATTGGCACGGCGGTGGCGCATCAGGCGCATGGCGCGATCGGCTTCACGCATGAATATGGGCTTCATCCGCTGACGCGCAGGCTTTGGTCCTGGCGATCCGAATTTGGAAGCGAGCAGCACTGGTCGATGATCCTTGGCCATCACGTCACTACGGCCGGCGCTGATCATTACTGGGCCGACATGGCCCGGAGGTCCGACGCGACCACGCCATCATCGCCTGGATGCGCCGGTCCCGGCGAGCAGGCATGACAGGACAATGAAGGAGAGTAACGATGCAAGCTGATCCGGATCCGCGGCGTGCCGTCGGTGCCAGGACCATGGAAGAGGTTGTCTGCAAACGGCCCCCTGAAAATCCTACGTTGCTGGAAGAGACGATCCGGGATTTCGGCTTCGCGGAAATCTGGACCCGCCCAGGGCTGGATCGGCGCTCCCGATACTGGATATCGATCAGCGCCTCAGCGGCCACGGCGCTTGCGGACCCGCTGGAGGATTATGTCCACGGCGCGCTGCGCAGCGGCGAGATTAGCCTGGCTGAACTGCGCGAGGGCGTCCTGCACTTCGCCGTCTATATGGGGTGGCCGCTGGGGCGCCAGTTCGACCGGATCGTTACGAAAGTCGCAGACGCCCTGGGCCTGAGCGCGGACGTGCCGAGCCTGCGGGACAGGCCATGGGATCCGGACGAGCGGTTCGCGTTCGGCAAGGCGAGCTATATCGACATCATGACATTCCCCAGTCCGGAAGGGCCGACACCCTTCTACGACGCGGGGATCAAGAATTTCGTGTTCGGCGAAATGTGGATGCGCCCCGGGCTCGACCAGCGCGCGCGTCGCTGGATCACGCTGGCCTGCGTCGGTGCGTCGGATTCACCGAACCCGATCGCCACCCATGTCTACGCCGCCATGAAAACGGGCGACGCGACCGTCGATGAGATGAAGGAATTCGTTCTTCATTACGCCTTCGAGCTGGGCTGGCCCAAGGGATCAGTCATGCAGACTGCCGTGGAAACGATGGCTGACAGGATCGCGCGAGGCCTTTGGTGGATGTGAGCGGATCAGGCGCGAACCGAAACGCCATGCGCTGCAGCCATGAAGGCAAGGCCTCGATCGTCACGGGCGCGGCCGGCGGGCTTGGCCGCGAGGTAGGCCTGGCGATCGCCCGCGCTGGCGGCGAGGTGTTTCTGGTGGATCGCAATCCGGAAGGGCTGGCGCAGACCCAAGCCTTGATAGGAGAGGCTGGTGGCCGCGCACATGTTCATGTCGCCGACCTGTCGGATCCGGATGCTTGCCGTCGCGTCGTGGAAGCCGGCCGGGCGGCCATGGGCGGGATCGACTCGCTGTGCAACGTGGCGGGCGTCATCTTCTTCGCTCATGCGACCGAGATGAGCGCGGAACAGTGGCACAAGACGCTGGCGATCAATCTTAGCGCCCCGTTCTTCCTGTGCCAGGCCGCGATTCCCCACTTGATCGAGCGCAAGGGCGCCATCGTCAACGTCGCGTCCTCGGCGGCGTTCGTGGGGCAGGCCTATGTTGCCGCCTACGCCGCCAGCAAGGCGGGACTCGCGCATCTGACACGGTCCCTGGCGATGGAATATGTGCGGGCGCCGATACGGATCAATGCCGTCGCTCCCGGCGGCATGGCAACGCCGATGGGCGCGACCGTGTCCATGCCGGAGGGAATAGACATGACACTGGTCGAGCGGTTCAGCGGCATGCGAGGCTTCGTCGAGGTTCCGGATGTCGCCGACATGATCTGCTATCTGGCATCCGACGCGGCGCAAGGCTTCCATGGCTCCGTCATCAACATGGATGCGGGGATTACCGCGGGGTGATCTTAGGCCGGGTGACAAGCCGCGACGCGACTCCTGCATTGACCCTTTTCGCCCACCGCATCGCCGGCCTGGGCAAGCCAATCATGCGCATGACCTGCGCTTCATCCGTTCGGACATTTGGAGATAAGTTGTGACGATCAAGCCGGAAGATGCCGTCCGTTACGAGCTTCGCGACGGCGTTGCCCTCCTCACTATCGACTTCCCCCCGGTCAATGCCTTTGGCCAGCCCATGCGCGAGGGGATGATGCTCCGGCTGGACCAGGCCGTGTCGGACCCCGTCGCCGAAGCGATCGTGATCGTGGGCGCGCATGACCGTTTCATCGCCGGCGCCGACATTCGCGAGTTCGGAAAGCCGAAGGTCGGGCCGGAGCTTCATCAGATCTTCGAGCGCATGGAGCAATCGCCCAAGCCCATCGTCGCGGCCATCGACGGCCATGCGCTGGGCGGCGGGCTGGAATGCGCGCTGGCCGCGTCCTACCGGGTTGCGGCCTCCCGTGCCAAAGTCGGCTTGGTAGAAATCAATCTGGGGCTGCTCCCCGGCGCCGGCGGCACGCAGCGGCTGACCCGCCTGGCCGGCCCGCAGGTGGCGCTCGACCTCATCCTCAATGCCAGGCATGTGCCCGCCCCCAAGGCCAAGGAGCTGGGCATCATCGACGCAGTGACGGACGGCGACGTGACGGCGGCGGCGATCGCCTTCGCCAAGGCGAGGGTCGCACAGGGTGGTCCCTGGCCTCTGGCGATCGAGCGCACCGACAAGATCCAGAATGTCGATCCTCGCATCTTCGAGGAGGTGCGTGCGAAGAACGCCAAGAAGTGGACGGGCCTGGTCGCGCCGTTCGAGATCGTCAAGTGCATCGAGGCGGCAACGACGCTGCCCCCGCGCGAAGGTCTCGCCTTCGAACGGGAAGCGTTCAAGGTCTGCCTGGAATCGCCGGTCCGTGAAGCGCAGATCCACCTCTTCTTCGCCGAGCGCGCCGCCGCCAAGGTCGAGGGATCGGACGGGGTGAAGCCACGCACGATCAAGTCCGTCGGCATCATCGGCGCGGGCACCATGGGCGGCGGCATCGCCATGAGCATCGCCAATGCCGGACTGGAGGTGAAGCTGCTGGACATGTCGCAGGAGGCGATCGACGCCGGCCTGGCGCGGGTCCGGAAGAATTACGAGACGTCGGTCTCCCGGGGATCGACCACGCAGGACAAGGTCGATGCGGCGCTCGGCCGGATCGAGGGCGTGCTCGACTATCAGGCCTTTGCCGATGTCGATCTGGTGATTGAGGCGGTGTTCGAAAGCATCGAGGTCAAGCATGACGTGTTCACGAAGCTTGACGCCGTCTGCAAGCCGGGCGCGATCCTGGCGTCGAACACCTCGGCGCTGAACATCGATCGCATCGCCGAGATCACCAAACGGCCCGGCGACGTGATCGGATTGCACTTCTTTTCCCCGGCCAATGTCATGAAGCTGCTGGAGGTGGTGCGCGGCGACCTCGCCTCGATGGAAACGGTGGTTTCAGCGATGGCCTTCGCCAAGACGATCGGCAAGGTGCCGGTGCTGGCCGGCACCTGCTTCGGTTTCATCGGCAACCGCATCCTGCACCGCTACGGCTCGGAAGCGGATGTCCTGCTGATGGAGGGCGCAACGCCGTCTCAGATCGATGACGCGCTCAAGGCCTTCGGTTTCCCGATGGGCATTTACCTGATGCGCGACATGGCGGGTCTTGATGTGAGCTACCGCGTCCGCCGCAACAAGGCTGCCGCAGGCGAACTCGACATGAACTCCATCTTCTATAATCCAATTGCCGACCGGCTGTGCGAGGATGGGGATTATGGGCAGAAAACCGGCAAGGGCTATTATGCCTATGAAGGCCGCAACGCGACCCCGCGGCCCGAACTGGAAGAAAAGCTCAGGATCATCTCGCAGGAGAAAGGGATCGAGCGCAAGCCGATGACCGATGAGGAGATCGTCTGGCGCATCCTTTCAGCCATGGTGAACGAGGGCGCCAAGATCGTCGAGGAAGGCTATGCCCAGCGGGCCTCCGACATCGATGTTGCCTATGCGTTCGGCTATGGCTTCCCAAAATATCGCGGCGGACCCATGTTCTGGGCACAGCAGCAAGGTCTGGCGACGGTCTTTGCCAAGGTGAAGGAATATGAGGCGCGGTATCCCGAACGCTGGAAGCCGGCGAAGCATCTGGAAGAGCGCGCGCGGGCCGGCGCGGGCTGGAACAGGTGATGGCGCAACCATAAAGGTGGCGCGGGCTCGGCCAGCGACGCGGAAGCGCTGTTTCTGACAAACATTTGAGTGGGCACATGTCGTGCAAAGCAGGCGTCAGTGCATCGCATGCGTGATGTCCTATCCCGCGACGCCGTTCGGCATTCGGAAAAATTCGGTGGTTCCGATAAACGGTACGCTATGGTCGTGCACGGCGGATCGCCAGTGAGGTGAATGCCGTTGTGCGCAGTGCGTATGGGAAAGAGAGCGATATGCAGTTGAAAGCGGGCACGAAGTTGTACAGCGGCGCGTGCGACACCGAAGTCATGGTGATCAAGGGCAGCGGCGAGGTCCAGCTCACCTGCGGCGGGCGCGAGATGGCGATCGTGCGTGCTGCTTCCGGAGAAATCGATGCGGCCCTTGCCGAAGGCACGGCTATGGGCAAGCGCTATCAGAATGACGACGGCTCGATCGAGCTGCTGTGCATCAAGCCCGGCAAGGGAACGCTGGCGATCGACGGCGTTCCGCTGACAATCAAGGCAGCCAAAGCCCTCCCCTCCTCCGACTGACGGATACGCGGCAGCGATGAACATCTCTCTTGTCCTCCAGATGGCGGCCGACACCTTCCCGGATCGGATCGCGCTCACCTCTGCAGACGTACATTACAGCTATGGCCGGCTTAACAGCTCCGCTCAGGCCGCAGCCGAGCTGATCACGCGCAGTGGAGCAGGCTATGTCTCCTATTTGGGAGAGAGCAGTGCCGCCACTGTTATCGCATTATTCGGGGCAGCTATGGCCGGGGTGCCGTTCGCGCCGTTGAACTATCGGCTTACCCCAGCCGAGACGAACCGGCTGCTGGAGCGCCTGAACCCCGTCTTCCTGATCGCGGACGAGGACAAGGTCGGCATCGTTGCGGAAGGTGTGTCGGCGGCGCTGATGACCCCCGCGCAACTTATCGAGGCTACCGCCCAGGGCGCGTCGGCCGAGATCGAGGTTCCGGAGGATCCGGAAGCCGTCGCCGTCCAGCTGTTCACTAGCGGTACGACGGGTGAACCCAAGGCGGCATTGCTGCGAAACCAGAATCTGCTCGGCTATATTCTGGGCACGATCGATTTCGCTTCCGCGGACGAGGAAGAGGCGATGCTGATGTCGGTGCCGCCTTATCATATCGCTGGCATTTCCGCGATCCTCAGCTCGATCTACGCCATGCGCCGCATCGTCCAGCTGCCGCAATTCTCGCCGGCGGAATGGCTGCGGCATTGTGCCGAGCAAAGCGTGACCAATGCCTTTGTCGTGCCGACGATGCTCACCCGCATCATCGCCCATATCGATGAAACCGGCGCGCAGCCGGAACTGCCGGCCCTGCGCGCGCTGGCTTTCGGCGGCGGTAAGATGCCGCTGCCGATCGTGCAAAGGGCGCTGACGCTCTGGCCCACGGTGTCGTTCACCAATGCATATGGCCTGACGGAGACAAGCTCGACCATCGCCTTGCTGGGGCCGGACGATCATCGCGAGGCGCACAACCACTCCGACCCCCTCATCGCGCGGCGGCTGGATTCCGTGGGCAAGCCGCTGCCGACCGTAGAGGTGGAGATCCGTGCCGAGGACGGCACGGTGCTCGGCCCGAACGAACTGGGCGAAGTCTATGTCCGCGGTCCGCAGGTTTCCGGCGAGTATCAGGGCCGCAAGTTGACCGACGACGACGGCTGGTTCCCGACGCGCGATTCCGGCTTCATCGACGATCATGGCTTTCTCTTTCTGGCCGGCCGCATCGACGACGTCGTGGTAAGGGGTGGCGAGAATATCTCTCCGGGCGAGGTCGAGGCGGTGCTGCGAGAGAGCGATGGCGTCGAAGACGTGGCTATTGTCGGTGTTCCTTCCGTCGAATGGGGAGAGACGCTTGCCGCCGCCGTCGTTCGCAAAGCGCACGCCTCCGTTACCAAGGAAGCGTTACAGGCGCTTGTTCGTGGCAAATTGCGCTCATCGCGGGTGCCTGAGCATATCCTGTTCGTCGAAAGCCTCCCCTACAACGATCTCGGCAAGCTGCTGCGTCGCGAGGTCAAAGGTTTCTTTCCGAGCGATGTGCCGGGCTGAGCACAAGGCGTGCCTTCGCATGGAGGCCGCTGAAAACGCGCAATGATCGCCAATTTACGTGACGGATGATTGAGCAGCCCTACTGTCTCTCTCGGTCATTCCTTGCAGAAGGCTTCAGGCAGAAACGGAGACTCGTTTATGAAATGTGGCTTTGTCGGACTGGGCGATCAGGGCGGCCCAATCCCCTATCGTTTGCAGAACGCAGGGCATGAGGTAGCCGTGTGGGCACGCCGCCCCGAGGCGACCCGGCCTTATGCTGAAGCGGGAATCCTGGTGTCGGAAGACCTGCCCACGTTGGCGCGGGCGTGCGACTGGATCGGTATCTGTGTTTTTGACGATGCCGGGGTGCGACAGGTTTGCGCCGAGCTCATGCCGCACATGCGCCAGGGCGGAATGATCGTCGTTCACTCAACGATCCATCCGGAGACCTGCCGCCTGCTCAGCGAGCATGCCTCTGCCCACGGTCTCGAATTTGTCGATGCCCCCGTAAGCGGCGGAAACGTGCGGGCGAAGGATGGCACGCTGACGATCATGATCGGCGCAAGCGATGAAGCCTTCGCCAAAAGCGGGCCGATCCTCGAGGCTTATGGCAGTGTGATCGTCCGGGTCGGGCCGCCCGGGGCTGGCCAGACCGCCAAGCTGGTGAACAACACCCTGCTCGTCGCGCACGCGGCAATCGCGCAGGCGGCCATCGAGGCTGGGAAGCAACTGAACCTTGATCCTGCCAGCTTGGTGAACATCGTCAATGCCAGTAGCGGGCGCAGCTACGGCTTCGAGCTGTTCGGCGCCATTGGCGCCGAGGGATTTGGCCGCATCACGCAGCTTCTGAACAAGGATGTAGGCCTGTTGCGGTCGATCGCGCCGGCGGATGCGCCGATACAGCGCTATATCGAGCTTACCGACAAGTTTCTGGCCACCTTGCCGAGTCGGCAATGATGTCGACCTGGCAGGGTGTGTAAGCGCGATCCATTACGGCGCTTCTTCGCGGAAAATCAGTGACTTGGATGAATGGGAATAGTTGTAGAGATGCAGAGCATTGCCCTCGACCAGATTGCGCCCCTCATCTGCGGTGCCCTTGGCCTGATCGAGGCAGAAGGCAGCTTGCACCCGGTCCGGCTTCCGCCAGGCGACTTGCCGCTCCATCATGTGGCAATGCGCTCACCGATGACGGCGTTCAGCCCGGCTGGGGTGCGTCTGCGGTTCCAGTCGGACACGGATTGCATCAGTCTGGACGTCGAGCATGAGCCCATGGAACGTCTGACGCCCGACATGCCATTGCCGCCCTGCGCCTATGATCTTGTTATGCCGGATGGTCGCATCCTGCGCAGCACGCCGGACGGCGAACGCGGCCCCGCCCAGATCACCTTTCAGAGCCTCGGTTCCAACGAGAAGCTGCTCGAAATCTGGTTGCCGCAGGGCACGGCCGTACGGCTGCGCGGTCTCGCGATCGCAGACGGAGCGCGCATCGCGCCCGCATCCGACGATCGCACCCACTGGGTGACATATGGTAGCAGCATCACCCATTGCGCATGGGTGGACGGGCCTACGGACACATGGCCGTCCATCGTCGCGCGGCGGCTCGGCTGGCGGCTGACCTGCCTCGGCTTCAACGGCGCCTGCCACTTCGATCCGCTGGTGGCGCACGCGATGGCAAGCCTGCCCGCTGACCGCTTCACGCTCAAACTCGGCATCAATGTCCACAATGCGCAGACGCTGCGCGAGCGCACCTTCGCGCCGCTGGTGCACGGCTTCATAGCCACCCTGAGAGAGCGCCACCCGGCCACGCCGATCACGATAATCTCGCCGATCTTCAGCCCTGGGCGTGAGGATTCCGCCGTAACGGACATCCCGATCACCTTCGGCGGCGTTCCGTTGGCAGGTGATCTTACGCTCAACGACATGCGGCACAGACTTGCCGAAGTGGTCGACCTCCGTCGGGCGCGCGGCGACAAAGCAATCGAATATCTGGACGGCCGCGCGTTGTTCGGGGAAGCCGACGCCGATCTACTGCCCGACGGCTTGCACCCTAGCGCCGCAGGATACGCGCTTATGGGCGAACGGTTCGCAAGGATTTTCAATCAGGGTTGACCCTTTCTGGAACGAGATCGGGGGGTGTTTCATTCCCCGTGCGACATATGTCGCATTATCTCGGTCGCAGCACGGTGAATGCGACGGGTGCTTGCCGAACCTACCTTATACCCCGCCAACATAACGTCCTTGATGGCGCCGCGCGGATCAATACCGATCCCGGTCGCGCCATCGCCTCGCCCATCGGCTAAAGCCGGTGCAAGGCGCAACATTCAATCGGATGTTTGCTCGACACACCGAAGCAACATTTTTCCTCCGTGAACAGCTTTCCGCGAATTGACAGGCTTGGCGTTGCTAGAGCGATTTCCAGTCAGATGGGATCATCTGACGGTTAAGGAATCGCGGCAAACAAACAGCGTAGAGCGGCGACCTGATTCAATCAGATCGAAAACCGCTCTAGAGCGATTTCCAGTCAGATGGGATCATCTGATGGCTCGGAAATCGCGTAAAACCAATAATCTAGAGCGGGCGGTCCGATGCAGTCGGACTGCAAACCGCTCTAAGAGCTTGTCTTGAATCTCATGCGTAACGAGCGATGCGATGGATGAGGATGATGGCAGCGGCAGCATAGAGTAGGGCAGTTGCGGATTTGATGGTTCGCTCGAAGTCCTTGGCCAAACGGCGATTTCGATTAAGCCATGCGAACGTCCGTTCGACCATCCATCCGGGATGGACGATGAACCCGGTCCGCGAGTTTCCGAACGATCTCTATCGTGATGGAGGTGGCGTCCCGAAGCTCGGCCGTCCACCGTTACGGCAGCGTTCCGACACAGCCTCTTAAACGCGGCATGATCTTGGTAATATTGATGCAGACTATATTCAACGGAACATGTGGCAGGTAGACAACAGAGAACCTTTAGCGTCATAGGGAAAGAATCCGAATACCGCCGCTACCAATAGTGCGCTAGCGAAAAAGACGGATTTGATCGGCAGCGCAGTCTGCGGGTGCACAGCCTCATCCAGCAAAAAAGAACACGTAGGTGTTTTGATGTCGTTCCGGCACCGAGTCCTCTTTGCACGCGCGCCGGAGATGCTATTCCAGCGACGAACGCTGAAGAGCAGATGGTTGACATGGGGACAGGTGCCTTGGTGCCGTCGGCTACGCGAAGCATATGCCTAATAAAACTGGCACGACGCAGAAGTAAGGGGTGTGATCAAGCTATTCCAGATGCTTACTACATTTTGAGATAGCTGCGCAACGTCCTCTAAAAGGGAGAGAAAAGTTGAAATCGATTAAACATCCTTGGATGTTGGCTGCCTCGACCGTGGCGATGGCGGCCTCCGTGCCGGCCTTCGCCAATTCGGACGTCGCTGACCAGCCGCATTCCGCAGGCGTGGAACGCGGGGCAGACGACATCGTCGTCACCGCTCGCCGCAAGGAAGAAAGCATCCAGTCCGTTCCGGTCGCGGTGCAGGCCTTCAGTAACGAAACGCTGATCAAGCTGAATGTTCACGACACCAAGGACCTTCAGCGTCTGGTTCCGGGCGTGGTGTTCAACGGTTCGGGTTCCGAACTGAACACCACCTTCACCATCCGCGGCCAAGGTCGCGCCGTTGTCGGCACGATCTCGCCCTCGGTGCAGTCCTACGTCAATGAAGTAGCGTTGCCGAACTGGGGCGCGGTGATCCCGACATATGACGTTGCGAACGTCCAGGTTCTCAAAGGTCCGCAGGGCACGCTTTTCGGTCGCAACACGACTGGTGGCGCGGTGCTGGTCTACAGCCAGGCGCCCAAATATGAATTCGGCGGCTATGCCTCCGCGACATTGGGGGATTATAGCTGGCACGAAGTGGAGGGCGCGATCAACGCACCTCTTGTGCAGGACAAGGTCGCGTTGCGCGTGGCCGGGCAGTACCGCAAACGCGACGGCTACATCCGCGCAGGCGTTCTTGGCCAGCCCGACGGCCAGGGCCTGAACAGCCGCGCCTTCCGCGTGTCTTTGCTGGTCGAACCTGTCGATGGCGTGAAGAACACGACCGTTTATGACTATTTCTGGAGCGACACGGCCGAGGTTCAGACGCCGACCGAACTGTCGAACGGCATCACGCTCGATACCCTGCCGTTCCCGCCAGCCGCCATCCCGTTCTTCAAGCCGATCATCCAGGGCATCCTGGACAGGCAGAAGGCTGTTGGTCCTTACGTCTATTTCAGCGACCTGGTGCAGCGCGCCCACGCGCAGATTCAGGGTCTGACGAATACGACCGAACTCAACCTCGGCGACTTCAACGTCAAGAACATCTTCGGCTACCGCAAGTCTCGCATTTCCAACATCTCCAATACCACCGCGTCGGAGTACAACTTCACAGGCTGCTATCTGTGCGCCCATGCCGACGACCAGATCAGCGACGAATTGCAGGTCAGCACGAGCGCGCTGCAAGATACGATGTCGATCCTGCTGGGTGGGTTCTATCTGCGCAATAAGCCGAAGGGCGTGAACGCGCTGGGGTTGGCCTTTACGACGGCGAAGAACCTGACAATCGACCAGATGCGTGCCGGCGGCTTCATGATGGACCAGCAAGACGACAGTTCGACCAAGGCGATCTTTCTGAGCATCGGCCAGAAGCTGGATTCGGTTCTTCCGGGGCTTAAGCTGAACCTGTCCGGCCGCTACACCTGGGACCAGTCGAGCACCTGTGCGGACGGTCGCGCGGGAACGGCCACGCCGTACAGCAGCTTTGACAACTGCATCGCATCGCCAACATCCTCCACACCCAAGTCCAAGTTCAAAAAGTTCACATGGTCGGCCGGCCTCGATTATCAGGCGACCCGGGACTTGTTCTTCTATGGCGTGGCGCGCACGGGTTATCGCGCGGGCGGGGCGAATACCCCGATCCTCGGGGCCTCGCTCCAGCCGTACCAGACGTTCGCGCCGCAGACGGTGATGGACTTCGAAATCGGCGTGAAGGCTGACTACAGCATTGCCGGTGCCCGTGCGCGGACAAACATCTCCGCTTACGCCTCGAAATATAAGAGCTTGCAGCTCAGCGCGAGCGGCATCCCGCCGGGCATTGACGGTGACACCGACCCGCTTAACGATCCGACATTTGCCTCGCTCAATCTGAACGTGGGTTCGGCAGTGGCGCGCGGTGTGGAGATCGACGGCTTCATCACACCGATTGAAAATCTCCGCCTGAGCTATGCCGGCAGCTACTTCTACGGGAAGATCGACTATGCTCCGATCGGCATCGGGGCGATCGACACGAGCAATCCGCGCTTCAACTATGCTCCGTCCACCAGCGTCACGCTGGCCGCGGATTATTCTGTCCCGGACGTGTTCGGCGGCGACCTGAACTTCAACGTCAACTGGTACCGCATCTCCAATTTCCGCGTCGATCGCGCGCAGAACGCAGGCTATAATCTGTTGAATGCAAGCGTCGAACTCGGCAATATTGCCGGATCCGGCTTGACCGTGCAACTGTTCGGCCAGAACCTGACTAACCGGGCATATTATCTCAATCCCAACTCTACGGGTAACTTCCCCGGCTATCAGACCTGGACCGCCGGTCCGCCGCGCATGTACGGCGTGCGCGCGACCTATCGGTTCGGCGGCAACTGAGGAGGTCCCGCCTTCTTGGACACCGCGTAATTGATTTAGCCACCCTCGTGCATGGTACGAAGTCGCCATGGCGCGAGGGTGGTCGATGTCGAGCGGAGCCAAGAAGCCGATAGCACCGTCTGAGCGGTCAGGAATATGGGACGCACTCCCTTCGGCGAACGAAGGCATCGATCATCTACAGGGCGACCCGCAACCTTCGCGCAGTCCAGATCCTGCTCGGCCACAGCAAGATCGAGAACACCGTGCGCTATCTCGGGATCGACGTGGAGGACGCGCTTGCGCTTGCCGAGAACACCGAGATTTGACCCCTCGGCTCCTCGCTCCGGCGAGGGGCCGATATCACAGTGCCTGCGAACATGCTTCCGTTCGTGGCATGGATGGCAATGGTCAGTTTCGACGAAACCAGACGTTTTGGATTGCGGCGCCGATACTATTAGAGCGATTTCCAATCAGATGGAATCATCTGATGGCTCGGAAATCGCGTAAAACCAATAATCTAGAGCGGGCGGTCCGATGCAATCGGACTGCAAACCGCTCTAATGTGCGAGTCTGGTAGACGGTGACATACAGCTATTACCTGATGCCCGGCGCGGCGAACGCCATAATATGCTATATTCGATCCTGCATGAGCGCCCTGCAATGCACGTCGCTCACTACCTGACCGAGCTTTCACCCTTAGCGATTCCCTCCATCAGCAACCGAACCGCGCGCGACATGACGCTATCTCTCTCTTCGGGCGGAAGGTCCAACGCGACTGCCTGAAGCATCTGGGCGATCCGACCGATGTCGTCCACGGACAGGTCATCGCGAACGATGCCAGCCTTCCGCGCGCGCTCAAGAGGCAGGGCCATGAGCAGCCGCGCCCGGACTTCGAATTCATGCCACTCCTGTTTCAACGATGGATCGCCTTCCAGGCTTCGCAGCCCGGAGGCATGCAATGCCGACAGAAGTCCGACGCGTATCAGGAAAAAGCGGAACGCGGCGCAGTCATCGGTGATCAAGTCGACCTGCGCGATCAACTCGTCCAGCCGCCGCCTTACGACCTCCAGCACCAGCATCGAGCGATCGCGGAAGTTGCGATAGAGCGTGCCGCGCCCAATTCCGGCGCTTTCCGCGACAGATTCCAGCGGAACGTCATAGCCCTGCTGCTCGAACATGTCG
>Ga0163161_10001278_pt1 | contig 18778 bp, 9 predicted proteins | sample S45metaG_FD_129847 | JGI IMG/M metagenome (GOLD analysis project Ga0163161, IMG submission 129847) | Switchgrass rhizosphere microbial communities from Kellogg Biological Station, Michigan, USA - S4-5 metaG | ecosystem: Host-associated > Plants > Roots > Rhizosphere > Soil | place: USA: Michigan... | reverse complement strand
CGCCCCTGAGGCAAAAGCTGAAGCGCCTGTTGCCGAAGCAAAAGCCGAAGAACCGGCTCCGGCCGCAGCAGTCGAAGAAGCAGCCCCTACTGCAGAAGTTGAAGCTGCTCCGGCTGTTGAAGAAGCATCTGCGGCTCCGGTGGAGGAAGTTCCGGCAGCAACCGAAGAAGCGGCCCCTGCTGCAGAAGCTGAGGCTTCTCCGGCTGCCGAAGAGGCACCGGCGACGACGGAGGAAGCTCCCTCAGCTGAAGGCGAGGAAAAAGCTGAATAAAGAGTTTTGTTTAGAGTGCGCGATTTATCGCGCTCGCTGAACTGAAAGGCCGTACTCAAGGAAAACGGGCATCGCGGTTTGTCAGGCCGCCGATGCTTCGGGCAAAAAGGAAAGGAGATGCACCCGGTCCTTCGCGTCCCATGGGTTCTAGCGGCTGACACAGGCGAATACGAATGATGAATGACGAACGACTAAGTCCGGCGTCAGCATTCGGTCGCTAAGTATAAAAGGATGAAGAGGTTTTGCAGGTAATGATTCGTCATTCTGCAGTCGTTATTCGTCATTAACTTAAGAACCCTATTAGGAGATATTAAAAAGTCATGGCAATCACAAAAGACGATGTAGTCGAATATTTGAAAGGGATGACGCTTCTCGAAGCGTCTGAATTGGTCAAGGAGCTCGAAGAGGTTTTCGGCGTTTCAGCCGCTGCCGCTGCAGCTCCGGTAATGGTCGCCGCCGCTGGTGCCGGTGATGGCGGTGCCGCCGCTGCCGAGGAAAAGGATGCATTTGATGTCGTTCTGACCGCTGCCGGCGGCAATAAGATCGCCGTCATCAAGGTAGTCCGCGAAGTCGTTGCGGGCCTCGGTTTGAAAGAAGCCAAGGACCTCGTCGATGGTGCTCCGAAGGCGCTGAAGGAAGGCGTTTCGAAGGCCGAAGCCGAAGAGATCAAGACCAAATTGACCGAAGCAGGCGCGACTGTAGAAGTGAAATAGTAAGTCTTGCGAGTGGAACGCAGATTAAAAGCAATCTGCGTTCCACAGCTTGAACTACTAGAAGTTTTTGTTATACTGATAGTCTAGCGTTATGCTATACGGTCGCGCCGAACGGCGCGGGCCGATGTGGGAAGCGGGGTAAATACTGGTTTCCTTTGGATTTAGAGCGATTTAGCGTCGCGACAATTGGAGAGTTGGTGTCTCTTACGGGACTCTCGGAAAATTCGGTTTTCTAGCTATAAACTGCTGAAAAGCGGTCTGGGCAAACTTTACCCATGACCGCATTTGCCGTCTTTACTTAAGATTTTTTGGGGAGCTTTCGACAAAGCATCCTACCAGAAGAACGGTATTTAATCAATACTTTTTTCTTGGCCATTCGGTTTTAATATTATGATCAACAATCCGCTCCAGAGTAGTTCAAACGGCCTCGGACGCCGGACAAGTCAGTCGCCCGAGCGCGTTGATTTCTCCAAGATTTATACGTCGGCCCAGATCCCGAACCTGATCGAGGTTCAGCGCGAATCGTACAACCGATTCCTCCAGATGGACCTGATCCCGGAAGAGCGCGAACCGATAGGGTTGCAGTCGGTTTTCAAATCGGTTTTTCCGGTTTCGGACTTCCGTGAGACTGCGACGTTGGAGTTTGTCGAATATCAGATCGGTAACTGGCAGTGCAAGTGCGGAAACCTCGAGGGTCTCGAGCACCTACGGGCAAATTGTAAGAACTGCGGTTCCAAGATCAAGGTCGATCCGTTCAACCCCGCTGAAGTCCTTTGTAACCACTGCGGAACGTTTAATGCCGTTCGTCCGAAACTCTGCCCTAACTGTGGCGAGCCAGTCGGCCTGAAGCATAAGCATGATCAGCAGGAATGCCAGGAACGCGGAATGTCTTACAGTGTTCCGCTTAAAGTCAAGATCCGCCTGACGGTATTCGATAAAGATGCCGAAACCGGAGCCTCGACCGTTCGCGACATCAAAGAAGAAGACGTTTTCTTCGGTGAGATCCCGCTCATGACCGACAATGGCACCTTTATCATTAACGGTACAGAGCGCGTCATCGTTTCGCAGCTTCACCGCAGCCCTGGTGTGTTCTTCAAGGGGGAACGCGATGAATTTCTCGCCAAAATAATCCCGTACCGCGGCTCATGGGTCGAATTTGAATACGACCAGAAAGGTATCCTTCATGCCCGCCTTGGCAAACGAAAGATCCTTGCCACTATCTTCCTGCGTGCGCTCGGTCTATGGCTCAATCCGCAGATCGACATGAAAACGATCTCGGACAGCATTCTCGAGGAAGTTGTAAAGAATGCGGAGTATACCGATGCGAGCGTCCTTCGATTGTTTTACGTGACGGACGAGATCGCGGTCGACAAGGGGAAACTTTTCGTCAAGCTTAGAAAAGAAGGCGAAACTAACCTCTCAGGCATGCATTCCGAAGAGGATCTCAAAGACGGCAAAGAAGATGTTGTACGAAAAGGTAAAAAGATCACCAAGTCGGCGATCGCTGACCTTCGCCGTTTGAAGCGTGACAAGGTTGAAATTTCTCCAAACGATTTTGAAACGGCCTTCGCGATCGAAGACGTCGTCAACAACGAGACCGGCGAGGTTATTCTCGAAGCCAATTCCGAGATCTCTGCGGCAAAGCTTCAGCAGATCGTCGAGGAAGGCGTAGGCGGATTTGAAGTGTTCTTCCCGAAACGCGACATTATCGGTGAAGTGATCAGTCAAACTTTGAGAAAGGACGCGATCACGAAACCTGTCGACGCTTTGCTTGAGATCTATCGGAAGATGCGTCCGGGCGACCCGCCGACGGTTCCGACGGCTTATCGGCTGCTCGAGGGCATGTTCTTCGATGCTCGCCGGTTCGATCTGTCGCGTGTCGGACGTCTTAAATTCAACATCAAGATGGGCCGGCCCGAGCGCGACCGTATCGACGATCCGCTTCTCGCGGCACAGGATTTTGTCAATGTCGTAAATTACCTGCTCCGCATGAAGAAAGACAGCGAGCAGTATATTCAGGACGATATCGATCACCTGGGCAACCGCCGCGTGCGTGCGGTCGGAGAGCTTCTAGAAAATCAATTCCGCATCGGTCTTGAGCGTATGGAGCGGGCGATCAAGGAGAAGATGTCCATTCAACAGGACATGTTCACGACGATGCCGCGCGACCTCGTTAACGCCAAGCCGGTTACAGCAGCCGTTCGTGAGTTCTTCGGTTCATCGCAGCTTTCGCAGTTCATGGACCAGACGAATCCGCTGTCGGAGATCACGCATAAGCGGCGCCTTTCGGCCCTGGGACCGGGAGGTCTTTCGCGGGAACGCGCCGGATTTGAGGTCCGCGACGTGCATCCGACTCACTACGGCCGCATTTGTCCCATTGAGACCCCTGAAGGTCCGAACATCGGGTTGATATCATCTCTTTCGTGTTTTGCCCGGATCAACGAGTTTGGCTTTATCGAATCGCCTTACCGTAGAGTGGAAGACGGACGCGTCATTGAGTACGTCAAGATCCACAACGGTGGAGATACCAAGTTCAAGCCGGGCGATCACGTCCCGCTCGAACAGGTCGAGTCGGCCAATCGAAAGGCAAAACGCGCCGAAGAAAAGGAAGCGGTATTCGAGCCGTATCCGTTCTATTTGACAGCGTGGGAAGAGGACAAATGGGTTATCGGCCAGGCCAATATCGTACTTGATGAAAAGGGCCATTTCGTTAATGAGCGAAATGCTGCCCGTCGAAAGGGTGAGTTTATCACCGCCGATCGCAGCGAGATCCAGTATATGGACGTTTCGCCGAAACAGCTTGTTTCGGTCGCGGCATCGCTGATCCCATTTCTTGAGAACGACGACGCCAACCGCGCTTTGATGGGCTCGAACATGCAGCGTCAGTCCGTACCGCTACTTCGTGCTGAATCACCGTACGTTGGAACGGGAATGGAAAAGATCGCGGCACGCGATTCAGGTGCTGTTGTCATCGCAAAACGCGACGGTGTGGTCGATTACGTCGATTCCGAACGCATTATCGTCAAAGCCGATCACCAGGTAGACGGTACGATCTCGCGTGAGGTTACGGCGGACATCTACAGCCTCGTCAAGTTCAAGCGCTCAAACCAGAACACCTGTATCAACCAGCGTCCGATCGTTCAGGTTGGCGAGCGTGTTAAGAAAGGACAGGTGACCGCTGACGGACCGTGTACTGACCGGGGCGAGCTCGCTCTAGGCCGAAACGTCCTCGTGGCATTCATGCCCTGGCGCGGATACAACTTTGAGGACGCGATCCTCGTTTCTGAGAAGCTCGTTAAGGAGGACTATTACACGTCCATCCACATTGAGGAACTCGAGATCGAAGCCCGCGACACAAAGCTCGGCCCCGAAGAGATTACACGCGATATTCCTAATATCGGCGAGGTGATGCTTCGCGACCTCGATGAATCAGGAATTATTCGCATCGGTGCTCAGGTAAAACCCGGCTCGATCCTGGTAGGTAAAGTAACGCCGAAAGGCGAGACACAGCTGACCGCCGAGGAAAAACTTCTCCGTGCGATCTTCGGTGAAAAAGCGGGCGACGTTAAAGACGCCAGCTTGACCTGCCCTCCGGGCATCGACGGCACGGTTGTCGACGTTCAGGTCTTTACGCGTAAAGGCCAGGACAAGGATGAGCGTTCGCTTGATATCGAGGCGATGGAAGAAGACGGGCTTCGCCGCGATCTTGAGGACGAAATTCGCATCCTTCAGGAACAGCGTGATGAGCGTATCTACGAGCTTTTCGAGGGCCGCCGGCTTAAGACCGACCTGATGGAAGGCAAAGAGGTGCTTGTCAAGAAGGGCGTGACTCTCGACCGAAGCATACTTAAAGATATTCCCGCCAAGCTTTACAAGAGTATCGACGTGGCCTCGGGCAATATCGACATCACCGCTGAGACCAAGGAATACGAGCAGCGTACCGAGCGCCAGATCAACATTCTCTCAGATATCTACGATGAGAAGATCACCAAGCTCAAGCAGGGCGATGAACTGCCTCCGGGCGTGATCAAGATGGTAAAGGTCTTCGTCGCCATGAAGCGCAAGCTCAGCGTCGGCGATAAGATGGCGGGACGCCACGGCAACAAGGGCGTGATCGCACGCATCCTGCCTGAAGAGGATATGCCATATCTGCCGGATGGAACGCCGGTTGAGATCGTGCTCAATCCGCTTGGTGTGCCTTCGCGTATGAACGTCGGTCAGATCCTCGAAACGCATCTTGGCTGGGCCGCACGCGTTCTCGGGCTTCACTTCGCGACACCTGTTTTCGATGGTGCCAGCGAAGAGGAGATCAAGAAGCACATCGGCATGGCCAACAAGCGGTACGATGAACTCGGTCTTCCGCCATCGGTAGGCCCGTCGGGGAAAACGCGTCTTTATGACGGTTTGACCGGTGAGCAGTTCGAGCAAAAGGTGACTGTCGGTTACATCTATATGCTCAAACTCTCGCACCTTGTCGACGACAAGATCCACGCTCGCTCGATCGGCCCGTATTCGCTGATCACTCAGCAGCCGCTTGGAGGTAAAGCCCAGTTCGGCGGCCAGCGTTTCGGAGAAATGGAAGTTTGGGCACTGGAGGCTTACGGTGCGGCGCACATCCTTCAGGAATTGCTTACATGCAAATCCGATGACGTGGCCGGACGCTCGAAGATCTACGAAACGATCGTCAAAGGTGTTTCGAATTTCGAACCCGGCATACCGGAGTCGTTCAATGTGCTTGTGCGTGAGCTGCAGTCCCTCTGCCTTGATGTCGAACTCATTCAGGAAGATGAGATCGATCCCGAGGAAGTCGCTGCCGGCGTCGATGCAATTGTAGGGGCGGACTGATAAGTCCAAAGTTAGGAGTCCAAAGTCCGAGGATGAAAGAAACACGGACTTTGGACCTTGGACGTTGGATTTTGGACTTGATTGGAGAAACAAATGTTTGGATTTAATAACGAAAGCAAAACACAACTGACAGCAAATTACGAAGCTATTCGAATCAGTCTTGCTTCACCTGAAAAGATCCGTTCCTGGTCGCATGGCGAGGTCACCAAACCGGAGACCATCAACTATCGTACCTTCAAACCCGAACGTGACGGCCTGTTCTGTGCCCGGATCTTCGGCCCTGTCTCGGACTGGGAGTGCTTGTGCGGAAAGTACAAGCGGATGAAGCACCGTGGCGTCATTTGCGATAAGTGTGGTGTCGAAGTCACGCAATCGAAGGTCCGCCGCGAGCGACTTGGTCATATCGAGCTTGCCTCGCCTTGCTCACACGTGTGGTTCTTTAAAGGTTTGCCATCGCGTATTGGCCACCTTCTCGATATTACTTTGCGTGATCTCGAAAAGATCCTTTACTTCGAAACTTATATCGTTATCGATGAGGGAGACGTTCCGGATCTCAAAGAAAAGGACCTTTTGACCGATGAGCGTTACCGCGAGCTGATGCGGGATCATCCGAATCAATTCGTCGCCAAAATGGGTGCGGAAGCGATCAAAGATCTCCTGCAGAAGATAGATATTCAGGAGCTCGTTGACGATCTTCGCCAGCGCATGCGCGAGGAAACTTCGCAGCAGAAAAAGCTTAAATATTCCAAGCGTCTGAAAGTTGCCAACTCGTTCTCGCGGTCGGGCAATCATCCGGACTGGATGATCCTCGATGTCATTCCGGTCATTCCGCCTGAGCTTCGGCCACTGGTGCCGCTCGATGGCGGACGATTCGCAACGTCGGACTTGAATGACCTGTATCGCCGCGTCATCAACCGCAACAACCGTCTAAAGAAGCTGATCGAGCTGCGTGCACCCGAAGTCATCGTGCGCAACGAAAAGCGCATGCTTCAGGAGGCTGTCGATGCCTTGTTTGATAACGGTCGCCGCGGCCGCGTGCTTCGCGGAGCGAACAATCGCCCGCTCAAGTCGCTGTCAGGCACGCTCAAGGGCAAGCAGGGCCGCTTCCGTCAGAATCTTCTCGGAAAGCGCGTTGATTATTCCGGCCGTTCGGTGATCGTTGTCGGTCCCGAGCTGAAACTCCATCAGTGCGGTTTGCCGAAAAAGATGGCTCTTGAGCTTTTCAAGCCTTTCATTTACAACAAGCTCGAAAAGGATGCTCATGCTGCCACGATCAAACAGGCACGCGAGATGGTCGAACGTCAAGAGCCGATCGTCTGGGATATCCTTGAGGATGTGATCCGCGAGCATCCGGTTCTTCTGAACCGTGCTCCTACGCTTCACCGTCTTGGCATCCAGGCGTTTGAGCCTGTGCTTGTCGAAGGTAAAGCTATTAAGATCCATCCACTCGTCTGTACGGCGTTCAACGCTGACTTTGACGGCGACCAGATGGCAGTTCACATTCCGCTTTCCGCCGAGGCCCAGATCGAAGCGAGCGTTCTGATGCTTGCATCCAACAACCTTCTTTCGCCGGCGAGCGGCCAGCCGATCACGGTTCCTTCGCAGGATATCGTCCTTGGCTGCTACTACCTGACGCTCGGCCGCGATGAGCTGAAAGGCGAAGGCAAAGCTTTCAACTCGATCGACGATGTTCTTCTGGCTCTCGACGCAGGAGTTGTCGAAACTCAGAGCAAGATCAAACTCCGCTGGAAAGGCGACCTGATCGATCTGACACTCGAGCATAACAATCAGGACGTAATGCGGGCCCTGATCCGTGAAAACGTCAGTCAGACGATAGATACAACTGCCGGACGCGTTATCTTTAATGAACGCCTGACGCGAGACGGTTTGCCGTACGTCAACGGAACGCTCAAGAAGAAAGGCCTGCAGTCGCTGGTTACATTCTGTCACCTAAAACTTGGCCACGAGCAGACAGTCGCCCTTCTTGACGATCTAAAGACGATGGGCTTCCTTTATGCGACCAAGGCTGGCGTCTCGATCGGTATTGACGACATGGTCACTCCGCCAAGCAAGAAGGGGATCATTGACAAGGCTCTGAAGGAAGTTGAAAAACTTCGCAAGCAGTACGAAGACGCTACGATGACCGACCTTGAGCGCACCAATAAGGTGACGGCGATTTGGTCGGAAGTTACTGACCACGTGGCGAAGGAAATGTTCAAGGCGATGCACACGCGCGAAAACGAGCGAAAGGAACTCAATCCGATCCTCGTCATGGCGGACTCGGGTGCTCGCGGTTCCGAAGCTCAGATCCGGCAGCTCGCCGGGATGCGCGGCCTTATGGCCAAGCCGTCTGGTGAGATCATTGAAAATCCGATCCTTGCGAACTTCCGCGAAGGCCTCGACGTGCTGCAATACTTCATCTCGACGCACGGCGCCCGTAAAGGTCTCGCCGATACCGCTCTCAAGACGGCAGACTCAGGTTATCTGACGCGCCGCCTTGTTGATGTAGCTCAGGACGTGATCGTATCCGAAACAGACTGCGGAACAATGCGCGGCATCTGGTCTGAAGCCATCATCCGAAACGGTGAAGAGGTTGAATCGCTTCGCGACCGTATCGTTGGTTACATTTCGCTCGATGATATTCGCGATCCAGTGGACGGAACGGTCATCGTTAAAGCAAACGAAGAGATCGACGAGGACATTGCGGCGGCGGTGCAGCTTTCAGGCTTGCAGCGGGTTCGAATCCGCAGCCCGCTGACGTGCGAGGCGCGTCGCGGTATTTGCGTTAAGTGCTACGGCCGGAATCTCGCTACCGGCAATACGGTCGAGATCGGCGAGGCCGTCGGCGTTATCGCCGCTCAGTCGATCGGCGAGCCCGGTACACAGCTGACAATGCGTACGTTCCACGTCGGCGGAACTGCTCGGCTCGAACAGGAGACGAAGCACGCTGCGTCAATGAACGGAACAGTAAAATATGTCGGCGACTGGAAGGTCATCAAGAACCGTGCGGGCGAATTGATATCGATGAAGCGGCAACCGGCCGAGCTCGGCCTGATGGACGAACGCGGCCGTGAGGTCGCTCGCTACCAGATCGTTTATGGTGCGCACGTTCATGTTAAGGATGGCCAAAAGGTGAAAGAGGACGAATTGCTCGCGACTTGGGATCCGTTCACGTTCGCTATCCTAACCGAGGTTAGCGGTACTGTTAAGTATCAAGACCTCAAAGAAGGCAAGACGGTCGAGCAGGACGTAGATAAAGTAACGGGACAGATCCGCCTGGTGGTTAAAGACTCGGATGAAAAGAATCAGCCGCGTCTTGAGATCCGCACTGGAAACAAGGTCCAGAAGACGTATCAGATGCCGATCCGTGCGAACCTTATGGTCGAGGACGGACAGCATCTCGAAGCGGGCGATATCATCGCAAAGATCCCGCGTGAAACTACCAAGACGAAAGATATCGTCGGCGGTCTGCCGCGTGTGGTCGAGCTCTTTGAAGCTCGTCGTCCGGGTGAAACGGCCGTTATGTCTGAGATAGATGGCACGGTTGCTCTTGGCTCCATTTCAAAGGGCAAGCGCAAGATCATCATCACGGGTGAAGACGGCAGCGAACGCGAATACGACATTCCTCGCGGTACGCATATCAATGTTCAGGACGGTGACACGGTCAAGGCCGGCGAGCCGCTCATGGACGGACCGCTTAACCCACACGATATTCTCCGCGTTCGAGGTATGGAAGAACTGCAGAATTATATCGTGAACGAGATCCAGGAAGTCTATCGCCTACAGGGCGTTAACATCAACGACAAGCACATCGAGGTGATCGTTCGACAGATGCTTCGCTGGGTCAAGATCAAGGATGTCGGCGATACGGACTTCCTCCTTGAGGAACAGGTTGATCGCTTTCGTTACGAGGATGAAAACCGCCGTGTCCGTGAAGAAGGTGGCCAGGCCGCGAGCGCCGAACCGCTTCTGCTCGGAATCACTAAGGCTTCGCTTTCGACCGATTCGTTCATTTCTGCGGCGAGCTTCCAGGAAACGACCCGCGTTCTTACCGAGGCGGCAATTTCCGGCCGCGTGGATTACCTCCGCGGCCTGAAAGAAAACGTCATCATGGGCCGTCTTATCCCCGCCGGTACCGGTATGAAATACTACCGCAACGTCGAGATCGCCTACGACCCGACGCAGAACCGCAAGGAGGAGGATGAGTTTGACGAAATGGCTGATATCCGCGGCGGATTTGATATCCCGCTGCCGGCTAACGTGCCCGGAGTCGAAGTCGACGATGAACTCGAACCCGAAGAACTCGAAGCTGATGATCTCGAACTTGAGGACGAAGAGGTCCTTAAGGCCGTTGATCCTGACATCGACGAGGATGATGACTTTTAACTCGATGGAAGGTTAGTCAACTAGCCTCTCCTTGTCTTGATCTAAAGAACAACAAACTAGGCTGTCTGAAAATAATGGTTCAGGCAGCCTTATTTTTTCTTACTCGTTTTATATCTAAAAAGTAATTCCCCAATACAGGAACAGAGCGTTATTTTTTCGGCCGTTGTTGCCGATGCTGTAACCCGCATATAGAGCGCTGGCTTTGCTGGTCGTGAATGCAAGTCCGGGGGTAATGTAACCAAATCGATTGTTGCCGCTGAACCAATCGGTAACAAATTTCACCTTTGCGTGGAGTGGCTGTTCATACCCTACCATTACCCCGCCTTGTTGACCCGTGCCGTTAGCCCGATTTACCAATCCATAACCGCCGCCGGTCATTCTTGGTCCGTAGGTTCCTTTGAATTGTTTGCTAATATTTGCATAAAGCATTCCAAAGGTATTTGTCCCGGAACGCCGCGTGATCGGCGCGTAAAGCATCGCACCTGTCGAAACTGCGAGCCCATTTTTTTCGTTACTATATGCCTGATATTTAATGTTCGGCTGAATTTCAACTGAATTCGGCGTGCCTGTCCTTGCAAAGGCAACGTTCACGCCAACCTCAATTTTTTTGCCCAGACCGACAACAGCTCGTGGAATATACGCCTGAAAACCACCATTGCTGTAACTTTCAAGGTGTGCTAAAAAATCGAACTCCAAATATACTTTCTTTGCAGGGACAACATCGGTCGAGGGAATGTTAAAAAGGGTAGATTGTCCGTTAACCAACTGCGTGTGGCTCAAAAGCAAAAGGACGAGAAGGCCCAGAGTGGCCTTCACCGTTGATTTCAAATAGCGCATTATAGTATTCTTTGCTCCTTCATCCTCTTAGTATTGAGAGGTGATATGAAGCCCGTTTGTTGTGACCTGCCAAAGTTTCTAACAAACGGGCTTTCTCGTTTTCTATGCGGCCGGTGTGCATCTCAGAACTTTACCTGCCGCCTCTTCCCGGTTAAGCCTTGTTTAGCCTTCAAAGATCGGTCGCTGGCGATAGGAGAAGCACCTTCGTTTATGGATTCTGCGGCCGGCGACAACCGGACGCTTCACTTTTTGTAAACGTAACTTATGCCTCCTGTGGAGCAGGCATCATCCCTTCGCTGGAGACGGACGTTTCCTCCACCTCAGGCGTACGAAAAATGGGGGATTTTTCATCCAGAAAAGCATACTCCGGATTCGCTGTAACGCCGTGTTCGTATAGATCCAAACCAGCCAGTTCTCCCTCCGCGGAAACCCGGAGCAATCCGACGGCCTTGATCGCATACATTACCACTAACGCGGAACCGAACGTCGCCGTAGTGATGACTAGACTTCCTACTACCTGCGCCACCAGGACCGTGGTCCCGCCGCCATAAAACAACCCTGTCAGCGGCGCTGAATTGTCCGGAGCAAGAGGTCCCGTCGCCCCGAATTGGCCGCTCGCGAACAGACCAAGTGAGATAGTTCCCCAGATCCCGCAAAAACCGTGAACCGGAACAGCGCTGATCGGATCGTCAATTCGTAGCCACTCGAGTAGCTCAGTCGACATTATGACCACGATGCCGGCGACGCCGCCGAGAGCAATCGCCCCTACGGGGCTGACCCAGTAACACGGGCAAGTGATCGCTACCAAACCGGCTAAAAATCCATTTACCGTCGCGGCAAGGTCCCACTTTTTGAGAGAGAAATAGGCATAGAACATTGCCAGCAGACCGCCGGAACAGGCTGCCAATGTGGTATTTGTAGCGACACGGCCAATGCCCTCGAAATCCATGGCCGAGAGCGTGCTGCCAGGATTGAATCCATACCAGCCAAACCATAGGATCAATCCACCAGCCGCGGCTATGGTCAGATCGTGTGGTGCCATCGGTCCGCCGCCATCGCGTTTGAATATCCTTCCAAGTCTTGGCCCGAGTGCTATGGCACCTGCAAGTGCGATAAATCCGCCGATCGTATGAACTACGGTTGAACCCGCAAAATCGTGGAAACCCAACCCCAGCGAGGCAAGAAAGTTCCCTTCGGATCCCATAGTGGCAAGGAATCCGTCAGGTCCCCATGCCCAGTGGCCAATGATCGGGTAGATAAAGCCTGAAACTGCCAGACTATAAAGCAGATCGCCGACAAAGCTCGTTCGGCCGATCATCGCTCCTGATGTGATCGTCGAGCAGGTGTCCGCAAAGGCAAACTGAAACAGCCAAAAGGCCATAAATGCAATGCCCGTACCCTCATATGTCGCCGGGGCCCCCTGGAGGAAGAACCAGTTTAAGCCGATAAATCCATTGCCGTGGCTAAACATGAATGCAAAACCCATGGCAAAAAAGAGAAGTCCGCAGAGGCACGTATCGACGATACATTCCATCAAAACGTTGACGGTCTCGCGCGAACGACAAAAACCTGCCTCGAGCATGGTAAAGCCGACCTGCATTCCAAAAACCAGAAATGCTCCGAGTAACACCCAAAGAGTATTTAGCGGGTTGACGATGTCCGCGCCTGGAACGTCACCGTCAGCCGCGAAAGTTCTGACACCAAATCCAGCGAGGTCAGGGAATACAATCGCTAATCCAAGCATTAGTATTGCGATGCCCAATAACTTGCCGCCCAATAATGCGAAACCGAATTTTCGCCATTGTGGATCATTTAGTCTTACCTTTAACCGTAAGAATTTCTTGATCAACGACATTCTGTCTGACGGCCTGTCTGCTCGTAAACGCATAATTTTCATCCAAAAGACTCCTAATAGATAATCAATAACCTCAAACCCAACTGCTTTGATTTAAAATAGGAAGGGCAAATGGCGTGCCAGTACGGGATGTTACTTGAGAATGTGGCGAAGCCCCGATGAATACAGGGTTCTAAGATGTCAGACGTTGGCTGCTGTCGCAATGAGACATTATGATTCTGACATTTCTGTAAGAACTAATTATGAAGCTGACAAATTTGTAGCCGACCGAGGAAGGCTTTCGAAGTTTACAAGAAAAGGGCGGGAGTATAACTCCCGCCCTTTTCAATAATGAGCCTATTAAATTCTGGCTTCTGTTGTTAGAAACTTTGGCAGGTGGAATCTCGCTTTAACTTAATAGAGGCTGAAGGTCCGGTTCCGGTTCCCTCAGCCTCTTCACATTAAATTGACAATTACCAGATCAAGCAGGCGTCAGCGCGAACCATTTTGTCGCCGGCTTTGCATCCCCATGCCTTCGCGAACTCAGACATGTTGGAGAGTGGGCCGTTGACGCGGTATTGCGCCCACGAGTGAGGATCGGTCTCGACCTGTAGACGGAGACCCTGGTCGGTCGCTTTTGCGGCCCAGACCTGTGCCCAGCCGAGAAAGAATCTCTGCTCGGGCGTGAACCCGTCGATCAAACCCGGCGCAGGCTTCCCTTTTAGGTCTTCCATCAGGGCAGTGTAGGAGATATTCAAACCGCCGAGATCGCCGATGTTCTCGCCGATCGTTCTTTGACCTTTGATGTTCAGGCCCGGAAGTACCTCGTAGCCGTTGAACTGATTGATAACGCACGCGGCCCGCTCATCAAACTTCTTCCGGTCCTCATCGGTCCACCAGTTTTTCTGATTGCCGTCGGCGTCATACTTGCTGCCCTGATCATCAAAGCCGTGCGAAATCTCGTGCCCAATGACGGCTCCCATGCCGCCGTAGTTGATCGCGTCGTCTGCCTGGAAATTGAAGAAAGGCGGCTGAAGAATGCCGGCTGGAAATGTGATGTCGTTATAGGAGGGATTGTACGAGGCGTTGACCGTTGGCGGCGTAAAGCCCCAACGGGTTTTGTCCGTCGCTTTGCCGATGTCCTGGACATTGCGGTTCACCTGAAACTCGGATGAGCGCCTGACATTTTCCGCATACGAGGCACGCGCTATTTTCAATCCGGCGTAACCCCGCGGATTGCGGTTATAGCCGATCTTGCGTTTGTAAGCGGTGAGTTTCGCAAGAGCTTTTGTCTTGGTTTCATCGCTCATCCATGGCAGATTTTGGATATGAGTTTTCATCGCGGCAAATAGATGATCGATCATGTCGTTGGCGGCTTTTTCCTGCTCGGGTGTGAACTTTGTCTTTATATACTCCGCTCCGAGAGCCTCTCCCAGTGTGCGGTCAGTCGCCTCGGTGCATCGTTTCCATCGCGGTTGCTGTTCTTTAACACCGGTTAAGAACCGGCCCTGGAAATCGAAAGTCTCGTCGACGAAAGCTTTCGAAAGGGTCGGGGCTGCAGACGAGAGTACCATCCATCGCAGGTAGGTTTTCCATTGGTCGAGAGAAACATCCGTCAGCATCGAATTCAACTCTTTGAAAAAATTCGGTTGCTGAAAATCTACGTCGCCGCCGGACGACATTCCTCTGGCCTTCATATAGTCGGCCAGTGAGAAATTCGGAATGATCGCCTGTGCATCGGCGAGGGTGATCTTGTTGTAATTCTTGTCGCGGTTGCGGAGCTGGTCGGGAGCCATCGAGGCATTGGCAAGCCGCGTCTGGACATCCATTACGGTCTTAGCATTTGCCGCCGCCGCTTCCGGTGAATCGCCGAGAAGCTTGAACATATTGGTCATATGCTCCACGAACTTGGTACGCGTGGCAGTCATGCTCGGAGTGTCCAGAGTGTAATACTCTTTGTTGGGCAGACTGAGCCCACCCTGACCCGCATTGAGAATGACCATGTTGCTGTTGCGCTGGTCCGGCCCGCCGCCAAAGCGGAAAAGAGCCGGCAGGCCCTGCCGATGGAGTTCGGCGATCTCACGCTTCAGGTCATCGACTGTATTGATCTTATTAATGCGTGCAAACTCGGCGTCGAGCGGATGGGAACCAGCCTTCTCGATCGCGGCCTCGTCCATACAGGACGCGTAGAAATCGCCGATCATCTGGACGTTGCTTCCCGCGGCGGCCTTTTCTTTCTCGGCCTTCTCGAGGATATCGTGAAGCACATCGCGATTGCTCTCGCTGAGCATATTAAAGCTGCCCCATCTGGATTGCGATGGCGGTATCGGCGTGTTTTTCACCCAGTTGCCATCGGCAAACTGGAAGAAGTTATCACACGCATCGGCCGAGCGGTCCATGTTTGCAACATCGAACGCCTTGCTCTGACCAAGCGCGGACGTGTAGACGGAGGCCACTATCATCAACGCCGTAAAGAAACGGACATAGTTTTTCCACATATTGACTCCAAGAAAGTTGTTTTAGGATTAGTACGAAGCTATTTAATAAAGAGTCTATGCCCTTTCCAGGCCTTTTTAAAGTGGCTGGCAAGTGTCTCAAATGCAAAGAATTGTCAATATCTCAGATCAGCGGAATGAAGCGTTCAGCAACCCGGTCGTGAAGCTGTCGAGCAAGAGCCTTTCGGTCCGGATCGCTGACGGGTTCATCGCCAAAAGTAATAATAGCAGTGAATTCTTTAAGCATCAGCTGACGGAACAAGTGTGTCAGAAAAGGCGTTTCATCCCACCAGGCTATGAATTTGCTCGCCTCGCCCTCGCCTTTCGCCGTTCGATAGGAGATGGCGGCATAGGAAACAGGTAGATCGGTTTGCGCGGCAAACTGCAGGAACGAAGAATTGAAGGGAAGTACTTCATCACCCTTGGTCGTCGTGCCCTCAGGAAAAACAATTACGCCTTCGCCGCGGTTTAGGGCTTCGATGACAAGCTCACCCGCTCGCGGAATATCACGCCGATTGGTTCGATCGATATAGATATTACCCATGTCCCGCACGATCTTGCCAGCGAGAAACCATTCTCCGATGTCATGCTTAGCGACAAAAACGCCAGTGACCGCCGAGCGAAGCGTGAGAATATCGGTATAACCGACGTGATTTGAAACGAGAAAGAAAGGCGGTTTCGGTGGTGTCCCAATAACCTCGACTCGCATTCTTGCGATCTGGATAAAAGAAAGCGTCCACCATTTGAAAATAAGCTGACGCCAGTATTGCTTATTCGGAATAAAAAATACGGCTGCCCACCACAGACCGTAAAGTCCGAATGTCGCGGTAGCGAACAGGACAAAACGGATTACTGCACGGATGTATTTCATCGATTCAAAATGGAACGCTTTATTCTTTTTCGATCTTTTTGAAATTGTATCGCAGCAAAAACCGCATGGGCAATGGCTTTCCGCCGCGTTCGGCGGGCCGCCAGCTCATTTTCCGAACGGTATCGGTAACGGATTCGTCGAGGCCAAAGCCCGCCCAACGTTCGATCTCGGTGGCAAGTATGTTTCCTTTTTCATCAAGATCGACGAGGATCTCGACCGTGCCTTTTGCTCCGTAAAGAAAGGCTTGCCGAGTGTACTCGGGCTTGAGTCGCAGGTATGGGATGGGTGCTCGCAAGGTCTTTGCTTCAGGCGAACCATCCGCAGGCATTTCAGGAAGGTCGGGTGCTGTTTTCCGGAGGTTGTCCGACTTGAGCCATTCCAAGCAGTTAGCGGAAATGTTTGCCGTAACGGTTTGCATGGAGTCGTCGAGATGCAGTTCTGATATCGCGGAGGTATTCGCTTCTGCATTGACCAGCGTCCACCATACGAGGTGGCCTGAACGCGAATTGACAAGAAATACGGTGGAATAGGATTCGTAATACGCGGGCCGCGTGGTTGAACTCCTCCTCAAGGTCTCCGCTCTAACCAAGATAAACGCTTCCGCTCCGATCGCTGCACCTGCGCGTTTCGCTTCTTCGAGCGAGAGATTAAAAGGGTTCTCGATGTCGGCGGACGCAAAGGCCGTGTTGGCTAATGAGGCATCGACGATCGCCAATTTGTTCGACAGCGAATCGCCTATAGATTCGGCGGCGCGAAGCGAAGACTTAGTTCCGTCCGGTGCGATGACGGCGACATGTTGCCCATCTGCAGAGCCTACAATGATTAACGGCCAAAGAAGTATAGGGAAAAGCCAGCCGACGAGCGCATGCTTTGATTTTCTATTTCGAGTGATAAAGCCTGGCGATCTCATCCTTTACTTCCGGCGGAAAACAAATGCGGTGAATTCTGTACCCCTCCTGCAGCCCTCGTACTGCTGCGCTGACCTCAGAGATCTCGCGGATCGTCGGCCGCGAAAATCCGTCTTCGACATAGATCAGGTTCTTTCGGTCACTCGAACCTTTCGTGTAAAAATTGTACGAACCCGAGCCCGCTCCGTCTTCCGCAAAATAATATACAGGATCAAAGCCGGCATTGGCCGTTATGTTTTGAGCACCACCTACAAATTCTTCGCGTTCGTTTTCGGGCATATCAAGATCAAATGCTTTGAATAGCCGCCGATGCAGGAACCGTTTGGAGAGGTCGCATAGTATGGAGTCGTCGGACTTCTGCCACTGCTTGATATGAAACAACACGTCGGCGTCGTCGAGTTCGAGATGCTGTTTCAGCGAGACTTTTTTGCCGGAAAGAATTGCTTCGAATGCAGTGCCGGGTGAATGCCAGACGCTCTCACCTGTGCGAAACAGATCGAGTGCTCGTCTGAGAATTGATCGCAGGACCGTTTCCGCAGAACGAAGCGTCCGGTGAAAATAAACCTGCCGGAACATGTAGTACCGAGCCTGAAGATAATCTTCGACAGCGTACAGCCCCCTGGCCGATACATATAGGTGATCGTCCGATTCGTTTATCTCGATCGACTTGATGATCCATTCGAGATCGTAGACGCCATATTTTGCTCCCGTCATCAGGCTGTCGCGGAGGAGATAGTCCATGCGGTCGGCATCCAGCTGCGATGACACGAGCTGTGCGAGGGCTACGGGAACGAAATCTCCACGGATGATCGCAGCGACTCGTTCGGGCAGGTCCGATGAGTAACCGGCGAGAAGACGTCCGATCTGGGTTTCCTTGCTGCTAACCGCCGCGATCGAAAAATGTTCGTGATGGAAATTAAGTATTGGCTCGAGAACGTGTGAGAATGCACCGTGTCCGACGTCGTGGAGTAGAGCGGCGACACGAACGGCCGTCTGGTCCTCCTCTGAGATCCGATATGCGGATCGCAGCCGCGCAATTATTCGAGCCGCGAGGTGAAATGCTCCAAGCGAATGCGTAAAACGGGAATGCTCGGCGGCCTGATAGGCGAAATGGGCGAGCCCCAGCTGACGGATCCGGCGCAGCCGTTGAAATTCAGGAGTATCGATCAGAGCGACAAGAAGCTGCCCCTCGAGCGTATCTGTCCAGATCCTGATTATGTTGTGTACCGAGTCACGGTAGATCCTCTCAGGAGAAGACATTCAGTTTTTCGGGTTTTGTTTTAAGTTCGGTGATGGTCTGGCGGATCTTGTCCGCGTCCCTGGCTTTGGGAGCAAGCTGCAAGTATTTTTCCAACTCGCCGACAGCTTGTTTGTTCATTCCTTTTCTCATGTAGATCCCGCCGAGACCTCGGTGGATAAGCGGAAAGGTATCGCCCCCTGGCAGTGATTTTGCAGTTTCGAATGCTTTCTGCGCAATATCGTACTGCCGTTTTTCAGTATACATGAGCCCGATGTAATAATGGGGCGTAACGGCCGTTCGGTTCAATAAAGCGGCGGTCACTAATTCCGGTTCGGCTTCCTCGTACTTCTTCTGATCCATTAGGGTTATTCCCAAATT
>Ga0163161_10001277_pt1 | contig 18779 bp, 20 predicted proteins | sample S45metaG_FD_129847 | JGI IMG/M metagenome (GOLD analysis project Ga0163161, IMG submission 129847) | Switchgrass rhizosphere microbial communities from Kellogg Biological Station, Michigan, USA - S4-5 metaG | ecosystem: Host-associated > Plants > Roots > Rhizosphere > Soil | place: USA... | reverse complement strand
CGACTTCCTCCGGTGTGAACTCGAAGGGTTTGCCGGGTTCCACCGTCTTGCGCTTACCATCACGAATGACGATCACGCTGACAGTGGGAACCAGAACCAACATCTTACTCTTTGCCATCTTCAAAACTCCCTAGAAGTTACTTCGGATCACAGACCGTCTGTGGTGACAATCCGGAACGAGTTGTCGATATTGCTCGGCACCATGAGCGGAGCGCTCTGCGACATGGTGTAAGTGAGCGACGGATCTTCTTGATCCCACATCTTCGGGAAGATGGGTAGAGCCTGAAGGCCGGCCCGCTTGTCACGGATGGCACCGAAGCAGCGCACGCCACGGATGCCAGGGCCGGTTCCGACCACGTCATAGGTCGACATGAGGTTGACCGGCTGATTGTTCTCGTCGTCGTACTGCTCATTGTAGGTGTAGACTTCGAGGCGACCTTGACCGTTGGCTCCCTGAAGCACGCCGCGATATTCATACGGCGTATCCGTGGAACCGAAGGCAGAGAGCTGCGAGTCCGACGTACGCGCGACGTTGCCGATCTCCTGGCCCTTGAGCAAGTCCTGCACTTTCTGATCGGCATAGAAGCGATCGAACGCCTCCAGACCCATCGTCAGGCGCGTAATGGTCGAGCCCGACTTCTGGAAAGACAGAGTGCGGAGATCCGCAATGTCCTTCAGAGGATCGGCGTCAGCCTCGCCCCAACGAGCCGTGGAAGTCAGGATGCGGGTCAAGCCGGCATCACGGCGGAAGTCGACAACCTGCGTCGGATAGTCCTCGCCGCTGACAGTCGTCTTGCCGTAGATGATCGACATCGCCGCCATCCAGTTCCAGAGACGCTGGATCATGACGCGCTCTTCCGCCATGTTATCGACGACGGCAGCGTTCCATTTCGCGGCTGGCGAAATCTCGCCACCGAAGCCTTCACCTGGAACGCGGTTGAAAGTGCGGTTCGGATCGACGACATGCTTGGGCTTGCTGTACGCGGGCCGGAAAGCCTGCGTCTCGAAACCCTGCGACCGAACCACGCGACCTTGCACAACCGGCGACACGAACGGAGCGATCCGACGATAAGTACGAATCTTATCGAACATGATCTCTTCCGTGGTGAACGTCATCACGCCCCCGGTGTAATAGTTATCGAGCCAATAAGATGACTCGATGGGAACAATCCTGACGACGTTCAGGAGTGTCGCCGTGCTGTAAAGATCGAACATTCTGGTAGTCTCCCTATCTATCCTTAGCGCATTCGGTCCTTACGCGTCGGCGACAAATCCCTCAATAAAGCTTCTGAATGTTGATCGGCGTCCGATTGAACAACGCCTTCAACTCTGCGTAGGTCGTACCCTCCGGCACATCCAAGGCATCATAGTTGAAATGCCCCGAGATGAAATACGGAGTGTCCACATCCGCATTGTAGCCTGCCGACGTGGTATCGAGCGCATGCGGCAAGATACCGATCGGAAGCGCGGGTCCGCCAGGGCGAGCATCGGAATCCGTGCCTCCCGAGAGCGTAGCACCCGAGACCGCACCGTTGGCGCTCGTCGCGAAGGTCTTGGCCAGGGTGACGGCGTTGCCTGCGGTTCCCGGAGACCGCACAGTCACGACGCCGCTGCTCGCGCTGGCAATGACTTCATCGACGCCGAACTCTTCGCGATGTGCGTTGATGAAGTTCGAGAGAGCGGTCGCAGTCGCGGCGATCGTAGCACCGATCGTAACCTCAAAGAGATCCGGATCGGCCGCAGCGCGGAAAGTGATATCGTGGCCGTTGACCGTGAACTTGTCGCCTGCGACCGGGACCGCGTTGGCGATCGTGAGCGTGCCGCTCGCATAATCGTCATAGCTGTCGCTGAGAAGCGGGTTCCAAGGAACGAGCTTGCCGCCGACTTCAGCGACAATCGCGAACAGATAGGTCTCGTTTCGTTCGTTGACCTGTCCGAAGGTGTAGCCAGCCGCCGCAACACCCTGCGTGCTCTGACCGTTTGGTTCTCCAGCCCAAAGCTGAATCGGCACGAATGTACCAACGACATCGTAACCGCCTGCAAGCTGCCGATCGCCCATAATTCAATCTCCCTATCTGGCGGGAGCAACCGGCCCCCGCGACAAAATTGTTAGGCCGCTTTGGACTTCTTGAAGTCGACTCCCGTCGTACTCGCATAGTCCGCGATGAGCATGTCGGCTTTCTCCTCATCGGTGGGAGCCGCATTCGGATCTTTGCCCTTGCCACCTGCACCGACCTTGGGATGGTCCGAATTGTTCATGGCATTGTTGAAGTGATTGGCATTGTCTTGGCGCTGCCGACGACGGCGGGCCGCGACATCACCCGCTTCTTCGCCATCGTCGTCATCGCCTTCGCCATCGTCGTCATCGCCTTCGCCATCGTCGTCCTCATTTTCAGGACCATCCGACTCGACGCGACCGCCCTTTTTCTTCTTAGGCGGAGTCGACGGGACAGCACCAACGGCTGCGTCGATGATGACCTTGGCTTGCTCAAGCGAGATATTCTCGTCGGAAGCCAGGGTAGCAGCAAGAGCGACGAACGCCTTGCCCTTGGATGCGCCATAGTCCTTGATGGACTGCGAACGGGTTAGACCGGCGATAGCGCCTCCAACCGACGTGGCGATCATGGTGCCGATTGTTTGAAGATCGGCGGCTGAAAGGCCGGAAGTAACTTCCTTGGGTTTGTCCGTCATTGCTTCCTCATCATCCTGGTTAGAGGGATCATCGTCGGCCAACTCGGCAACGAATGCGGAGACAGCTTCAGTTGTGGTCTTTACTGCATCTATTAGCCCTTTGTCTAGGGCTTCATCAGCTCTATACACGCGAGCCTGTGTATCCCGAACTGCCGCGTCACTAATTCCGCGTGCATCCGAGACGAGTGAGATAAAATCATCCCACACTTTACCGGCGCTTTCGCGCCAATCATCAAGAACAGATTGAGGCAAGTCCTTATAAGGATTGCCGTCTGTCTTGTGATCTCCAGCCTGTGCAAACGTGACTTTTATGCCGGCGTCCTTGAGTGCGCCTTCATATGAAACGTGCATCCGATAGACACCGATCGAGCCCACCCGAGCTGACGGAATTGCATAAATCTTGGTTGCGCAGCATGGTAACGCGTATCCGCCGGAGGCCGAAACCGAATCGACCACGGCGACCGAAGGCTTAACGCGCCGAGACGCCAGGATCTCCCGCGCCAACTCGAAACATCCAGCCGCTTCGCCTCCTGGACTGTCAACATCGAAGACGATTCGCTCAACATCATCATCATCCAAAGCTAGGTTCAGCATCCGGCGAACATAGTTGTAGCCGGTCACGAAGCCCCATGAAGAATTGAAACGATTGAGCAACGTCCCGTGAATAGGGATGACGGCGTTGCCATCATTGTAGACATAGGGTTTGCGGTTCTCGCTGCAATCCTCGTAGCCGTAAGCCAGATGTAAGGCTTCTCTAGAAGCAACTTCCAACGCGGCCCCGTCCTCTGCGCTCGTATGTGAATAGCGAGCCAAGTTGGCGACGAAAGGTTGAACCAATTCCGGCACGACAAGGCAATCACGCAAAGAAATGCGCTGGAACCCTCCGACTAGAATGTCAAGATCCGCTTTGCGAGCTTTGGCCATTGTTATCCCCTGCGATCGTTTGATTAGCCGTATTCTGGCCATCGCGCGTTGCATCAAGCGTGAAGTTAAGTTTAAGCTTCTTTTGCAGCGCGTTTTCCTTTGCACGCTGGGCGAATACTTCGCGATAGTCTCGGCCGAGCTTGGCGCACTCTTCCTCGAACGTTGAGAAGCCAGCCTTGACGCGGAGCATCGCGGCTTGGGTTTCCTTCAGCTCGTCGATCTGGCCGAAGCCTGTGCCGATCCAAGTGCAACGCGTGTAAGCGTCCTTCATCAACGGACGATAGAAGTCCGTGCGATTGCGGCCGGGAGGAAGCGGTAGATTGCCCGCCGCCATCTCTTCTTCGAACCACAACCGATAAACGCCCGTCGCCCAACGATCGGCCCACGTCTTCTTCTTGACGGTAAGGTCGCGTTCGGCGAGAGCGAGTTCACCCTTGAGCCCTGAATAGCTCGTCTTGCTGAGATCGCGGCTAAGATCCGAATAACTCACGCCAAGCGTAGCGGCAATCTTGCGGATCAACGAAGATTCGAAATCACCGCCGACGCCGCCCGGATTCCCCATCGGCATCATGTTCAACCTGGTGCCTGGGAATAGATGCGGCATCTTGACGCCGTCGATCGCAATGTTGTCGGCGTTGCTGATGTACGCCTGAAGCATTGACATATACATGCCAACTGCTGTCTGCCATCCCTCCGTACCGCCGCCCATGGCAGCGACAACTTCATGGTTCGGCAATTCGCTTTCAATCGCTGCGGCGTAGCTCGCTTGTACCACAGCGTTTTGAAGTGTAATCTCCGAGAACTTCTTCGTCATGCGACAATGAGCCAACGCCGCAACCATATCAGACAAGCCGCGCGTCTGATCGATTTGAATTGCTTCACGAATAAAGAGAACCTGACGCCGGCCCCAGGGCTTCGCGGCAGGAACGATCTTCCAATAATTGCTGAGCGTATCGTACCACTCAGCCGGATGGCCTAAGCGAATGTGAAATGCAGTCGGTCGACCCTTCGAATCCAGCTCGACACCACGACGCAAGTAACGAGTGTCAGGCATATTGTCTTTATTCGACAAGCGATCCGGAGAAACCATCTGGATATTTGTTTTGAAGGGACGACTCGTATCCGTGTCATCCCACTCAGCGGTCCCGATCACTTCGCCAGCCATGACACAGGAACCGACAACCAATCGAACTTGATCGGTGAACGTCATCATGCCGCTGGCATCGAACCAACAGTCATCACTCTCGGCCGCAAGATTGAAGCGAGCTTCGGCCACGGCAGCAAGCTCTTCACCATAGTCAGCCGCGAGCTTGGTATCTTCGCCGAAGATCACCCGATAGTCGGGCTTCGCGTTAAGACGATAGGTCGAGCCGACGATGCCATTCTTTTGAATGCGAACGGCGTGCTGTGAATAGCCGTCGTTCATCACCATGTCTTTGGTACGAGCGTCAGCTTCCGGCTTGGCGATATTGATTGCTTGATCCGGCGAGATCATCGGAGCATTCCAGCGCAAGGTCTCGCGCTTGGTCCGCTCTGCGCCTTCAATCGCCCCGCCTAGAGCAAGCTCCTTCGTCGGCGCATCGTAGAGTGTGACAACCTGTTTCATCAAAAGATAAACCCGATCGGCCGCGAACGGCATTTCTTGGGAGTGCAGAGAGCATCGAGTTCGCGGATACGAGCCAACAGCAAGGTCGCATTACCTTGGCCGTACTTGACCGACTCGCCGTTCTGATCGCGGAACTCGATAATACCTTTGCCTGAAATGATATCGTCGTAAGCTTTTTGAGCGGTTGCCAGGAGAGCGCAATAGTCAACAGTTGGCATTGCTTACCCCATCTTGCGACCGAAAGAACTCCAGTCGAAGTTACTTCCGGCATTGGCCTGAGCGACAACTTCCGACGCAGTATTGACGACCAAGGGGTTATTCTCCCACGGCGCGGCCCACAGCGGCGGGTTGCTCCAATCCAGCTTCTCTACGGGAAGAAGGCTAGAAACACAAGCCCCTATAGCGTAATAGAACAAATCCCAGGCTTCGTTGCGCCTTGCTACTTTGATCCAGCCTTTGCCGGGTTCACGAATTTCGGAAGTTAGTTCATCGAATAGCCAGGACATATTCTCGGTTTTATCGTCCGAGATCAGCCAATCTCCGAAGTGAATCATGCCGTGTCCCGGCACGACAACATCAAGCCGAGAATCGAGATTGTCTTTGTTGATCGTTGGATTGAGCAACAACACGGGGATCTCGCCGGCCGCGCCAGCCCGCGACTTCTTGTCGGCATCAGGGAAGGTGATTCGGGCTCGTGGCGCGCCTTTGGTTGCGTCACCCTTTACCAAGTGAAACTTGCCGAGCCAGCCTTCCTTGCGGACCCGACGATAGTAGTTATAAGCATTCGCGGTCACGCCGGCTTTACCGCCAGAGTCGCAAAGCGTCAGCTTCACCATCATCTGCCGGCCGCTGTCATCGTCGAGCGGGTAACTTGCTTTCAGGACTTGATCAGTGATCTTATCCCAATCCTCAAGATACGCCCCAGGCTTGACCCATAGATAGCTTTGTCCGTCAGGAGACGAAGGATCGAGCCTGTCAGAATACCGAATAGAAAAGCGGTCAACGAGATACATATCATAGGGAGTTCCCGGAGCGATCCCGATGATTTGAACGACGAACATATTTTGCTGAACGTCAACGACAGCAATAAGGAAACGCACTTGGGCCGGAACTTTCCTCTTACCCCATGACTCGACACGAGACATAAGACCGACTGCGGTTCGATTGCTATCATTGGCGATGTTCTTTGGAATGTATGGAACACCGATATCGGTATTGAAGAACTTCTTCAGCGCCGCCTCATCGCCAGATGAGTTATATTCGTCTTCAGCATCGAGAAAGGTTTTAACGAGGTTAGCCCATGACGTAAGCGCTGCCGCCACGCCCATAAGCCAGAAGCTCGCGATATTGGATCGCCTCCCCTTACCGATGATCTCGTTACCCTCGATTGTCTGGCCCTCTTTAAGCCAAACGCCCTTAAGGTTCATGTCGTACCGTTGAACCGGATCTATCTCATAGCCGCAATCCGGACACTCCATGTAACAAGATTCCGCTTTATCAAGATTGCTCTCAAGCGAATTATCCCACTTGATGTGTTCCCATTTGCCCTCGAAGTAACTTCCGCAATCCGGGCAAGGCCAATGCCAGCGACGACGATCTCCACGATTGTAGAGCGCGAGAATGCCGGTCGTTGGCGGAGCCTCATGGCCGGTCACGATTTTCTTATAGTCGGTGATCTCGCGCGACGGGCTGCTTTCGGCCAGGGTCATCGCGAAGCTACCGAATGTCGTGGTACGCTTCGAGCCTAGATCGAAAGGATTACCATCGCCGCCGATATCATCATCCATACGATCATAATCAGTGAACGCCACGCGGCCGATCGGTTTACCGGCAAGCTCGGTAACAGATGGGTAGGAGATCGAGAGAAGCATTCCGTTCTCGTAATGCTTGTCGAATTTGTTATCCGCGTCCTTCTGCTTCCGCAGCGCCTTGCCAACAACTTCGGTATGACGATGCAAGCGATCAATACGGCGCATGGAGAAGTCGCGCGCGGCGGTAAACGTCGGCGAGTACAGAATCATATCCTGCGGATCGGTTGTCGCTGAATAGCCTACCCAATTTAGGATCAAGGCATCTGTCTTCGCGCACTGAGCGGGACCGGCGAACACGAGCCCCTTATACTGAGTGGATGTCAGCGTGTCCTGCGGCTCAACCATGTATGGCGTGGTTGTGTTCTTCCAATCACCGACATAAGCACCAGGCTGATTGATGTACCGCTCTTCGTCGGCCCACTCGCTAACCGTCATGCGGCGCGGTGGAACTAACGCCTTCTTAGATACCTTGATGAAGAGATCACCTAACGAGCTATATCCCGAGGTCTTCTTCTTCGTCATCCGTGGCTGCAAGTATGTTTCCGTCGTCACTGTCAGTGACGAGTTGAAGCGTTCGGTCAATTCCAGGTTCGTCAGCATTGGTTTCTTCGAACTTCTCTATGATAGCCTGCTTCATATCTTTGATTGCGCCGTCTATGATACGCTTAATTATGTCCCTTTGTCTATCCGTCAATCCTGTTTCGAGTTCTACGGCGTCCGCCGTCAATAAAAGAGACATGCGAATCGTGCCTTCAAGCAGGCCGATATACTCGACAACTTCTTCGGTCGGCCAGTAATTGCCAAGCTCTTTTTCGTACTTCAGACGAGCATTCTGCGCGTTCCAAAATTCCTTGTTGAGTAGCGGCGGAAGCTCCTGCGGTGACATCTGCCGAATGAACTCTTCGATCTCATAGCCAGGGCGAACGATCATGCTCGCGGCTTCGCGGATATTGTAGACGTTGTAGCCGGAGCGCTTGGCGCGAGGCACGATACTCTTGAGCCGCTTCGGAAGCGTCTTGGCGTCAGTCTCGAATAGTTGCGCAAGCTGAGCGATCGTTGCTTCAGCCGTGGAGAGCAAAACGCTATCCGAAGTTACTTCCGGCGCATTTTTTGTCGGTCTGCCAGGTCTGCCCGCCACCCTTCAATCCTTTCATATCGTTCCCGTTCAGCCACGCGCCTGTGATAAGCCTCCGATGTTTGACCGGCAAGCATCAACTCTTCGAGCCGGCATGCAAACTCGTAAGGCGGCGTCGATTGTCTCTCGATTATCCAAGCCGTATAGGCAACCGCCCGCTCTAGGTTGAGCAAAGCAATCTCAAGCCGGGTCATAGAAGATCCAACTCTAGCTGAACGGCTAGTAGGTGACATTCTACTTCAAGGTTAAACAATGCCTTCATCAGCCCTATGCTGGCGGTTGCCTCGATCACGCCCTTGCGTTCTTCGTACCATGACGAAGGTTTCTCAGCTTCCAAGACTTCGGTAACGCCGGCAATCTGCATTGCATTGGCCAGGGCTCCATCACGGCCGGGTCCGAAGGCTGACGCCAGAACCTCGCGATCAGCTATGCCGCCAGGTCCGACAATCTGACAGAAGAATTGATTCTTCTTGACGTTAGCACATAGCAGGCATCCGATGTATGCTTTAGAAGGGGATGTCATCTTCGTCCCCGTCATGTTGCATGTGAAGCGATATCGTAAGCTTATAGATCTCAGACTCTAGCCTCGCTACTGCGCCGATCAGCCCGCTCTGTTTCATCCGCAGATGCGGATTACTTAGGGCATCGTTGACCGCTTCCTCGACGGTAGCACCATACCCCCAGGGCGAGAACTGCTCCAAGCCAGGACCGGCGAGCTGAACATGAACTTTTGTGCGATCTTCCTTCGCCCGCTCGCCGGGTTCATGCTTCATGGCAAAATTGCATTGCCAGATTGTAAGACCGCGTTCCTCCAGATCTATCTTGACGGCACTAGGTATCTTTGGCTTAGCCACGTCGGTCCTCCAGATATCGAGCCCTCGCCGCTCGAATGTACTCGAACAAGCGATCCTGACCGGCTCCCTTGTCCTCCAAGCAATCATATACAACTTCGTCAGCAGTATCAACGCACATCAAATGATGAACCCTGACAACGTTCTTCTGTCCCTGCCTCGCCAGCCGGCCGATAAGCTGTTCATACAACTCGCGGCTCCATATCGGATCGAACAGGGAAGCGTCATGGCCTGGACCTTTCTGAAGATTGAGTCCGTGAGCTGCGCTGCCCGGTTGAATGAGCATCATCGGCAGCTCGCCACCGTTCCATTGATCACGAAGTCGAATGACATTACTACGTGTCAATACCGGCGCTTTAGGAAACGCTTGGCGAAGTCGGGTTAGGCTGCTCTTGAACCAATAACCGACGAGCAAAGGTTCACCTTGTAGCTCTTCCACAAGCTCGTGAAGAGATTCGATCTTCTCATTATGAACGGGAATGACGTTCCGCTCTTCGTCGTAAACCGCACCGCTCGTCATCTGGAGAAGCTTATTGAACAAAGCCGCGCTATTGACCGCTTCGATCAACATATCGTCCAGTTTCAGGATGAATGTCTTCTCGAAGTCCTTATAACGTTGCATGAGATCGCGATTGAGCTTGATCGGTCGTCTAATTGGAAGCCACTCTTCGATCCCGAGTTCTTCTTTATAATCCTTGGCTTTCATCACCAAGCATATATCGGAAATCTTCTTACTGATCTTCTCTTCAGAGCCTTCCTTGATTACCCATTTATGCGCCTTCTTGATGTGATGAAAATACTTCTCAAGATAGTGCGTGATGTACCGACCGAACCGTTCACCGCGATCGAGCAAGAAGATCTGAGCAAATAGATGCTGATAGCCCTCCGCTGCCGGGGACGCCGTGAGTGTATGAAGGCGGGTCAACCGCGACAACGTCTTCTTGAACGCCTTGTACCGCTTAGTCGTGTAATCTTTGAACTTAGAAGATTCATCGATAATTACGACATCATAAGGCCAGCGATTTCCGGTTCGTCTGCCTTCTTCTTCCCAAAAATTGACTAGCCATTCGACTTGTTCGATATTGATAATGTGGACCGTGGCTTGGCTTCGCGCCTGCTCTCTTCGCCGAGACTCCTTAATAAGTCGTCGAATAGGTCTTGCTTTCTCCGAAGCAAATCTGGCAGCATCTTTAGGTCTTTCACCGACACTACGATTTCTTTCGTACCAATGTTTGTAGATCCGTTGATACGCTTCCTTGACTTCATCGTCTTCATCCTCCGCACGTATAAGTTGATAATCGATTCCAGCCGCTTGCTTCCACTCCGAGATCTCTTGCGGCCAGGTTGCCTTCGCGACATTCAAAGGCGCGATGACAAGGGCTTTACCGTTCCATCCTTCAAGCAGGAGATCGGCCAGGAGCGTCAAGCATATGACAGATTTCCCCATGCCAACGTCGATGAAGAGTGCGGAGAACGGCGTGTCGTAGAGAAACTTGATCGCTCGGTTCTGATATTTATGCAAGTCCTCCCGGCTGCGAATTACGCGACCGTAATGCTCCCTGTACCATCGGCTTTCTATTTCAGATGTAGTCAGCATACTTCTGTTCGAGCATCGCTTTTATGGCCGGCGGATAAACGACTTCATAGCCACCCGGATCAAGACCTACGATTCGACGATAACCTTCAATCGAGTCGGTCCACCAAGCCCGCTGTCCTGCGACGCGTAGCTCCCAAATACGGCACCACTGTTGCTCTTCTGGCTCCTTGCCGGGACGCTTAAACTCAATGAAGACGGTGCCGCCATCAACATGGCCCGCAATCGTGTCCGGGATACCGCGCCGGGACTTACCTTCGATTTGCCAGAAGATAAGTCCGTTTGGCTCGGCGTGTTCTTTCCTGATCTCATCTTTCATAGCTCCTTCAGGTTGACGTTTGCTCATGGAAGTAACTTCGCGATCTCCGAAGTTAGTTCGTCGATCTCTCCCTCCAAGATCCGCAATGTCGCCAGGACGCCCTTGTCAGCGTAGCCGGGATAGACTTTCTTTACGATCGGATCTAATCGACAATGATCCGTGTTACCGCGAATCCAAACGCACCAAGCACAATCCATCAACGGACTGTTACCGCGCTCTTCCTTCAGGAACGCCAAACGCCATGTGACCGGCAAGAACATATTCGGCTGACTAGCGCGAAAGAAGCCCACTCGCCCTTTCGTGTTCCAATAATTCTGCTTCACCAACATGATGACAATTGGCGCGATCTCCAGCGCTTTCTCGACGAACTCACGCGCCAAACTAAAAGGCGGATTCGTTATGATCGCATCTATCTCTCCAACATCATCTGCATAAGCATCATTCAAGAAGTCGAGTGGTCCGACACCATAGCCGCTATACTCCCTGATATCAGATGAGAAGACTTGAATACCGTGATACTCAAGCACGCGCGCCAGCCGGCCATCGCCGCAGGCAGGCTCCCACACTGTCTTGATGTCGAGCGCGTCGATGAGCGGCATGATGCTCTCTACCGCATCAACCGGCGTCGGATAAAGGTCGGCGGCCTTGCGCTCCCATTTCTTGTAGGACTTAACGATCGCTGTCGCCATGTTGTTCGGAAGTAACTTCGACGTATCGATGGGCGGATCGCCAGTGATGTTTGGCGGCGTGGCTATCCCCCTCTTCATCGCCGCAACCCGATAATAGCTATCATTGGTCACATCTTCTGTGATCCCATGATCTCCATATTCTGGATCAAGCCAAAACAATTCATCACTATCTCGATGATAATAAAGTCTCATATTCGTCCTATCCAGATTATCGCGAGCACTAAGAACATAATAGCCAACCCGCAATGAACACGCATTGATCAGTCCTTTAGTTTCAAACGCCTGCATCCGTGTCTAATGTTATAAACATGACCCTTCGAAACTCCGTGCTCCTGCGCCCACTTAGCGATGGTTCCGGGTTTCAGTCTTCTGATCTCATCGCATTGCTCATTGCTAAGCTTACCGTTTTGATGACTAAGCTCGTACTTAAAACCTTTATTAAACCTTTGATCGTTACTGTTCTGCTTAGAGGTTCCGTAACAGAGATTCGACAATTCGTTATTTGAACCATCATCGTCTTTATGCCTGACTTCCATGCCCTTTGGTTTGGGACCCACAAAAGCCTCCATCACAACCTGATGAACTCTTTTCGGCGTAACAACCCCATCCACGGAAAATCTGACCTGACAATATCTCCCAATAAGAGGCAAGGCTAATAAACCTTCCGGATGGAACCGACCTAATCTGTCTGTTCTCTCTAACGACTTAATGCGTCCGAGATTCGAAACATGGTAATATTCTTCCAGCCCGACAACAGGAAGCCATACCTCATGTTTTATAGTAGAAACGGGTTTCAAAACCTTCGGCATTTAACGGACACCCTGGAAGCCAAGGAATCGCTTCTATCATGTAATGTCGCAACCTGTCAACGTTATGATGAGATTCCAAATGTTCTTCTGTTATTATTTCATCATGTACCGACCCGATGAGATACATTCCTTCTTCGTGGGCCGCAAGCATGCCTTCGCGAAGAATGTCCCTGGCGATAGCTTGAACGACGTTCTCAATGAACTTTCCGCCGTGGCTATCAATCCGAATCCACGAAGATCCGTTTTGTTGCTTCCCCATATAGGAGATCGCATCCTTGACAGTCCGTTGCTTATTACCATCGTCATCATACCATATGAACGCACGCCGATTAATTCTTGGCTCATGGTAATAGATGCAACGTTTGCTAGGAAGCTGACAGACTAGATACGGTTTCTCATAGAAGAACTTGACGCAGCCAACCTTCGTTGTCTTTTTGAATTTAATCGTCTTGATAATAGCTTCTTCAAGCTCGTACCAAGTCTGCGGAATTTCTTTATAAACGCGTCTAAAAACCTTCACAGACTTATGTGCGTCTTGCCGCGACATCTCGACGCCCATATTCTCCGCGTAGCCCCACAAGCCGGTCCGCTTGCCTTCAATGATGTGACCGCCACCAAGCCTATAACCCGCTCCCAACGTGGCCGGCTTCGCCATCTTACGCATTTCCTTGGTGACTTCTTCGTACGCCACCTTGTAAAGTTCAGTCGCGAAATCCTTGTAAGCGTCTTTACCCGCACGGAATACATCGAGCAATCGTTCGCAGCGCGCAACATATCCGATGACAACGCTTTCAATCGACGAGAGATCGCACACCACAAGCCGGTTGCCCTGAAATGCCCGGATCGCGGCACGGATCAATCCTGCCAGAACGTCCAAGGGCTCCTTGGCGTACAGCTTCAACATCTCGTAGTCACCGGATTTGATGACATCGATCAATTGCTGCATCACCGCGACGTGCGTCTTCTCGTCTCCCGGCAAGCGAAGCGTCGTTAGGTTTTGCGGCTGAAACCTTCGGCCAGCGAAGCGGGCGGTACGGCTTGCTCCAGCGAACTGAAAGCAGAACCGAATCCTGCCATCAGATCCAACGGCATTTTTCAGAGCATCATATTTGCGCACCGACGTTCGAGCGGACTGTTGACGCAGCTTCAACGCGGCCACGCACTCGTCGGTTAGCACGGGCGCGAGAACATCCTTCGTGCCGGGTTTCAAGATCCCTTCGACGACGCCTTCGTGCGCCGTGAGAACCTTCTTGACCGAATCCTTCTGAAGATCGTCAAAGGGGTAGCCGCGATCCTTGAGCCACGGCAAGAGTTGATCACCGCTGTTCGGGTTGATGAGCCCTGTCAGCTCTTGCATCTCTTCCTTGAGTTCGGCTTTACGCCGATCCGACATCTTGATCGCCGCTTCAATGAACTCAAGGTCAACCGGCATACCGCGATCATTGATTATCTGATCAAGCGCGTAGAAGCGCCACTCGCGGGCAGGAATTGGATATTGCGGTTTATCTAACCGCTTGTGGATCTCCTGTTCAGCAATATTGTCCTGAATGCAATATTCCTTGAACATCTCCCATTCGATAGGATTCGAAAGACTGTCGAGCCGTTTTAACTTCCGATCGCGAGTGATCCGCTGCGGCATGCAGAACATCTTGATGAGCTGACTGCCGGTATCAAGCTTCTGTTGATTTTGGGGCAGGCCGATTTGCCGGCCGATACGATCGAGATCTCCTACAAAGCTGTGCATGTAGGCGAGCACCATCGTGCAACGCCATCTGCATATCGGAACCTTGATGCCAAGCACACGCGTCATAATCGTGCGCTCGAACTGCGCATTGAACGCGTGAACTTCTATGTCATCGTCTTCAAGCAGCCGGCGCAGCCGTTTAGGCATCGGCTCGGCTGTCTTATCCCATATCTGAACTTCTTCACCGTACAGCCCCCAGGAACACATCAGCACTTCGCAAGAGGGATGCTCAGAATATCGATCGAGCCCGACCTTCTTGAGATCGAGATCGCAGTACGTTTCAAAGTCAATGAAGAGCTTGGCTCGGCCACGCTTACGCGGCATGACAAGCGGTTCGTCAAACCGCCTTTCTAGCTCGCCGCGATAAAGCGCCATCCGAAGTTACTTCCTAAAATCGAGACCCTAGCCAAGCCGTTCTTGACGCACATCGTGACCCCGCCGTCTATCTCTTCTTCAACGAGCGGGTAGGGCGTGATGAGATTTTAGATACCTAGATCGTCGTCATCATCGCGTGACCGACGACGACGCGGACGATCATCGTCATCGTCATCATCGCGTGAGCGCCGGCTTCTCGGGCGGTCGTCGTCATCGTCATCCCGAGAACGACGACGGGCAGGGCGATCGTCGTCATCGTCATCCCGAGAACGACGGCTCTTCGGACGATCGTCGTCATAGTCGTCGCTGAGATCGTCATCCGAGAAGACATCATCAAGCTCCTCATCAGTGACGCGGCTCATTCCGAAGGTCTCATCTTCCTTCATCATGCGAACAGCGTTGAGGCCGGCGTTGATCCGCTTACCCCATTCATTGTCCATGAACCAGGGACGAATGAACATGGAGCCCCAATAGCCAGGCTGGAAGGTCTCGCGTACATCTTCCGGGTCGACCGGATCATTGTTCTTGTCGCGAAGCTTTGGCCGGTTCTGCTCACGAGCCGAAATCGTCCAATGCCCTTCGGCCTGTTCATTGCTGCCACGATCACCATCACGCATAAAAATGCGGTCATCGGCGAGCTTCCGCACCTTGTTCTCTTCCAAAAGTTCGTCAATGCGATCCTGAATGAGCCCACGCGCAGCCTTGTGCGTCCGCTTAGGCATCAAACCCGTCAAGCTGTATGCCGGCTCTCCCTGATCGCCTTTCTTCTTCCAAGGCTTGTCAAGATGAGGATACGAAAAACGAACGCGATCAATCCTCATCGATCCATCCGAATAGAGGATTGCATTTTCCACCCGCTTTACAACCTTGCGGGCTTTGGTTTCTTCACGAGCCATCAACTTTCTCCAATCACGGTTTCACGGTTTCAGAATGGCTCGACATCATCGAACACATCCCCATCTTTAGGGAGAGCCGGCCGATTGTCCGAGGTCTCCGCTAAAGTCTTCTTGCCTGGCGGTCTTACCGTCAAGCCTCTTTCCTCCAAGAAAGCTCCAGCCTTCTTGATGGACATCTTCAGCTTGGCATGGATCGTTCGTTCCAATGCGGCTGGAGATTTCAATTTGGTCTCAAAACAATCTTTCTCTTCGAGACCGAGATCTACCAATTCTTCAACAACGAAATCTTCATCGTCGACAATCTTACGCCGGGTCCGGCTCTCAACGAGCTTCCAATATGGAATTTCTTCTAACTCGGAATTAGCCCGTTCAAGCAATTCCTCGTACACCGCGTTAAAGAAATTTTCCATGAACCGGCGATAACGAAGTAACTTCGCAAGCGCAGCCGTGGACAGCTCTGGCGGTTTTGGTAAATTCGGGAAAGGCGAGATCGCCAACTCATCTAAGATCTTATCGTTGGCTTCGTCCATTTCCTCGTGCGTCCAGGAACGCGAAATAACTTCGCCTTCGATCACATCGACATCGTCAAACACATCGGAAATGTCTTGCTCCATGAACAGATAGAGCGCGGGACAAGTCTGCCGGATCTTGCACCAACGGCATCCGCGAATCGATGGCGTCCGCGGAGCATTGCGATCCCAGGCCAGAGCCCACCGGCCACGGGCGAAGTCTGCGAACGCGATTAGTTCGTCGCGTGTCATCGTGTGGCTGGAGCGCAGATGCGGGAGACGGGGCTGAGAGATATGAAGGGTGATCGTCTGAAAGTTGTAGAGCCAATCCCAAGCCTTGAAAATGCCCCAGGCGTAGATCGCGAGCTGTTTGTTGACCTTCTGCTCATCTTTGTAGAAGGCGAAGACAGCTTCCTTGCCATACTTCAAATCGACGATGTCAAGATGCTGCCACCTGAAGGCGCAATAATCCATCGTACCGCCCTGATCGGGAATCGGTGTCAAGTCAGATATATCGACATGATTCTCCGCCGAACAATGCTCGGCATCTTTCGAGACTTCATCGCAGAGATCGATATAGTCTTGAACAAAGCCCAACATCTCTTCGGTGATTTCGATTTCGTGACCGCGCATCTCGACAGTGCGGCCGACAAGATGATCAGGACGCTCGCCAGTTTTAAGCCACGTCTCTCCGACCGAATGCGCGACCGTTCCTTCCGCGGCCTCGAATGTCGTTTCATCTTCCGCCAGCGCGTTCGGGATCAAGGCTCCCAGGCACGTCATCGTCATCTCTGCGCCTGACGGCGAGAACACGCTATGACCGCCCGCCATCTTGCGGGCGATCTCGTCTGCCGTCATCGGCGCTAGAGTGAGCGCATGTTCACTCATGCGATGAGCTGCATGTTCACGTTGGCAAGCATCAACGCTAAATCATAAATCGTTTGCTCTAGCCGACCGTAGATCCGCGTGGCCTCCGTTAAAAGCCAAGTCTCGCACTCAAGATAGATCGCAGCCATTTCCGCATCGAGCGGTATGGCCTGCCGGTATCCATCGAGCGCGGCTTGCATTGGAGTAGGACCGACGCCCATCTTCAGATTAGCGTGCATGCGTCCGCCGCCAAGATAGTGATTTATCTCCGCGAAGTAATTTCCGTCGATATAGGAACGTTTGACCGTCGTTGAGAAGTTACGCATGCCGGCGTAACGGTGTAGCAGATTCCAGCAATCGATACCGGACATTTCCTGAAGCTGCTTATCCAGCTTGAACATCTCTGCCATTTCGCGGTCTCACGATTTCACGGGTTGTCCCTGCTACCAGGGCTTACACCGGGGGCCGAAGCCCCCGATGTGATAGAAGTTAAACGTCGTCGTCTTCGGCAAGCTGCTTCTCGGCCCACTCGTAAGCGGCGTCGAACAGCTCGGGCTTCGTGCAAAGCTCTGCGAGATCCGCACAACCCTGCTTTTTAATGTACCGCTTGACGGCGTCCTTCTCGTCGTCGCCGACCTTCGCGAGCTTGCGAATGATCGCGCCAACCTGATCAGCGTCGTACTTCGTCTCGACCTTCGGCTTCCGGCCACGGGTAGCCTTGGTGGGCTTATCTTCGTCGTCGTCCTCGCTGGCCTTCGCCTTCGTCGATGCTGACGTCGAGCCGGTTCCGTTCGCTTCGATCGACTGACGCAGCGAAACGACGGCCTTTGTCAAAGCCTCAATCTTTTCTTCGAGCATTTTGATCCTCCAATTGGGAAACCCCCGTACGGGAAGCCAGTGTATAGACGTCAAGGAATCCTTTCGTCAATAAAGAAATATATCTTGTGTTAATGCTTTCTTTCAGACTAAGAAACCGACTCGGAAGGGCAGGACAACAATGGCGAACAATTTCCAATGGCCGATCCCGAAATGGATGGCCACGCTACCAGATATTGAGCGCGAGCCTGCCCTACAACGCTTCTACTTGTGTCTAGCCTCTGTGTACGCCAGCGAAAAAGCAAGCGCTGCGGACCTGTCTATGCGCCTGGGGCTCAAGCCCAACGCAGTCAATGTCATGAAAACTCGCGGCCGAGTGACCGGCGAAACCGCTGTTGACTTGGAAAATCTTCTCGGCCGAGACATCTTCCCCCGAGAATTATTTAGGCCGGATCTATTCATTCTCCCGGAGTAATAATGCGTGACCGCATATTTAGAAAAATATGGTCTCGCTGTTTTCGAAAACGGTTACGACCCTTGCTTCATCGTTCCTGGCGAGAAGCGTCCTTATGGCAAGGAGTGGGAATCTAAGGTCCACGGACCGAAGACGATCGCCAAGGCGGTCGCTAACGGACAAGCTAAATACGGCGTCGGCATCAAGACCAAATTCACACCCCTTGTCGATATCGATTGCTATGATGAAGAGATCGTCAACAAGATCAAGGAATTTACCTTCGATCTTCTTGGCGAGACGCTAGAGCGCGTTGGTCTTCCACCAAAGACCGGGCTCGTATACCGATCGGAAGATCCTTTTCCCAAGACGCAAAGCCGGGTCTACATCGACGATCAGGGAAAGCCGGTTAAGCTCGAAGTGCTTGGTGACGGCCAACAATTCGTCGCCCTGCATATCCATCCCGATACCGGCGAGCCTTACCGCTGGAAGGACAAGCGTCACCCTGGCAACACTCCGCAAGACACTCTGCCGGAGATCACGCATAGCGATGCACAAGCGATCGTCGACGAGTTCGAGCGCCTTGCAAAGAAGCGCGGCTGGCAGCTTAAACGCGGCGGCGCGCAAGCGCTTTCGCGTGGCGATATCGATCTCGATGACACTTTCATCACCGACACGCGGAAAGTGGATCT
>Ga0163161_10001276_pt1 | contig 18792 bp, 9 predicted proteins | sample S45metaG_FD_129847 | JGI IMG/M metagenome (GOLD analysis project Ga0163161, IMG submission 129847) | Switchgrass rhizosphere microbial communities from Kellogg Biological Station, Michigan, USA - S4-5 metaG | ecosystem: Host-associated > Plants > Roots > Rhizosphere > Soil | place: USA: Michigan... | reverse complement strand
TGTTCATCGCTATTTTCTCTGTATTTTCCTATCAGCCTGTAACAACAGTTCCCGGTGCAGCAAAGGTTCAGCAGCTATCTGTAATACCTGCCCGGGCAGCAGCAGGAAAGTTCATTACCACCAATGAACACAGAAAGATTACCCTTCCTGATGGCAGTACCGTAGTGCTCAACAATAACAGCACGCTTAGCGTGACAAGCGATTTCAACAAGACAATAAGGGAAGTTCACATTGAAGGAGAGGGGTATTTCGACATTGTACATGATACGAAAAAGCCATTCATCGTTATCTCTGGCGAGGTTAAAACAACGGTGCTCGGCACGGCCTTTAATGTTAAAGCTTACAGGGACAGTAAAGTTGAGGTGACAGTAACCCGCGGAAAAGTGAGCGTATTATCCGGACGGAACATTTTAGGCATACTAACGCCGAACCGTAAGATCGTTGTGGCGCCTGAGCTTTTAAAACCGGTAATATCTACAGTAGTAGCGAAGAATGCCATCGAGTGGCAGGAAAACGACTTGTTTTTTCATAATATCTCTTTTGAGGAAGCCACGTTGATACTTTCAAAGAAATTCAATACACCAATCACCTTCGTTAATAAAAATGCAAAAAGATGCCATTTCACAGCCACCTTTCTTCAGGGCGAAACGCTGGATGAAGTGCTGAAAGTGATATGCTCATTCAATAACACCAAGTACTATAATACTGCTGGCGGGATCTCCATTGAGGGGCCCGGTTGCTAAACCCTGATTCAATCCGATTAACTAAACCTAACCCACATGACCAACAACTACAAAAAAACACTTTCCTGTCTGGCGCAGCATCTTTCCTTGAGCCAGTCCGGGCAGCACTGACGGCCGGGAGCCTGTTCAAGCCAATTCTAATTATCTAAGGATTAACTATTAAAACTTTATTAATGCCCCTTTCTACTTCTTCAGCAGAGAGCAGGGAGAGATATGTACTTTCTCCTTTCTCAGTAACGCTGCGCCCATCACTATTTTCACGGAGGCTCATTCATGTGAGCCTGATCACAGCGTTCCTGCTGTGCACTACATTGCAATGTTTACTGGCCACCAGTGTAAATGCACAGCCGGCAGAGCAGGTAAATATTACGCTTTCAACCAATAATGATAACATTTTGTCTGCCATTCAGAAAATCGAACAGGGCAGCGTATTCAGATTTGTGTACCGTGAGGAAGAACTGCATAACATTAAGGTAAATAACATCCCTGCTGTGCAACGTAGTTTAAAAGAGACACTGGATCTGCTTTTCCAAAACACCGGACTCAGCTATACGCAGCTAGGCAACAAGATCATGCTTGCTGCCGCAGTAAAAAAGGCCGCGCAGGATCTGAGTATTGCCGGTATGGTTACCGATGAGGCCGGGGTTCCTTTTCCCGGTGTATCTGTCCGATTGAAGGGCAATAACCGTATCAGTACCGCAACCGATGTCAATGGCCATTTCAATCTGAACTATCCTCAGACCACTAATGCTACTTTGATCTTCAGCTACACTGGCTACACAAGCAAAGAACTGGCAATTGGTACACAAACTTCGGTAAGTTTAAGTATGAACCCTGATGCTGGCAGTCTGAACGAAGTACAGATTATCGGCTACGGAACCACTACCCGGAAAACAAGTACGGGATCACTGGCTTCGATTACGGCAAGTGAGATTGGTCAGCAGCCTGTGGGCAATCCACTGGCGGCCCTGGCTGGCAGGCTATCGGGCGTACTGATTGCACAAAATAACGGTGTGCCCGGAGGCGCTGTACAAATCCAGATCCGTGGGCAAAATACCCTTCAATCGGGCGGCATACCATTATATGTGATAGACGGCGTACCCTTTACCAATTTCAACGGCGGTTCTCCCGCGACAGATAACCTCAATGCGTTTGGTACCTCAGGCGCAAGTGGCGGTTTGAGCCCCTTTAATATGATCAACCCTTCGGATATTGAAAGAATAGACGTTTTGAAAGATGCCGATGCCACAGCTATCTATGGTTCCCGAGGTGCAAACGGTGTGGTCCTCATTACCACCAAAAAGGGCCAGAGCGGTAAGGTAAAAGTAAATGTAAACCTGAACACGGGCTTTACAGAAGTGAACAGGAAGATCCCGATGATGAACCTGGAGCAATACCTGGCCATGCGCCGTGAGGCATTTGTGAATGATGGCACAGCTCCAAATGCAAGCAATGCGCCCGACCTGACTGTATGGGACCAGACCAAAAGTACCGACTTCCAGGAACTGCTCTTTGGAAACAAAGGTCATGTAAACGAGGCACAGATGTCTCTCTCCGGAGGGAATGAGCAAACCCGTTTCTTCTTTAACTCAGGTTACAGAAGGGAAAGTACGGTTTACCAGGGCAACAATGCCAGTCGCCGGTTCTCCAACAGGCTCAACCTGGACCATACCTCCGCCAACAGGAAATTTGCAATTAACCTTTCTGTAGCGTATACCAATGACAATACTACAGTGCCAACAACAGATGTGGTATCTGCCTATAACCTGCCGCCAAATCTTCCGCTGTATGACGCTGATGGCAAGCTCTTCTGGGCCACAGGTTTTACCAACCCGCTGGCTTCGCTGCTCAAAACTTATACAGGTGTGACCAACAACCTCATCGCCAATTCCAACATCAGGTACAACATCATCGATGGCTTAAATGCCAAAGTGAATTTCGGTTATACCAGCAACCGTTTGGACCAGATCGCCAAAAACCCGGCCTCATCGCAGAACCCAGCGGCCAGTCCGACTAGCTTTGCAGATTTTACCAGCGGTAATGCACAGAACTGGATCATTGAGCCGACGCTTGATTATTCCAGGAACATCGGCGGCGGAAAGCTAACTGCCTTGGTTGGTACCAGCTATCAACAGAATAGCTCGAATACTTTATTTCTGCGCGGAACCAATTACAGTAACGAAGCCTTGTTAAGTACGCTTACTGCTGCGGGAACAGTGACGGTTTCCTACCATAACATTGTGAAATATAAATATGATGCGATATTCGGAAGGTTAAATTATGAATGGAAAGATAAGTACCTTTTGAATGCAACCTACCGCAGGGACGGATCATCAAGGTTCGGTCCTCAAAACAGGTTTGGTAACTTTGCGGCCCTTGGTGCAGGATGGATTTTCTCTCAGGAGGATTTTGTAAAAAACAGCCTGCCTTTCCTGAGCTTTGGTAAACTGCGCGGTAGTTACGGAAATACCGGTAACGACCAGATATCCAACTATATCTATCTTCCATTATATTCTCCTGCCAGTACGTATTTGGGTAACGCGGCTACGAATGTAGCGACACTGCCAAACGAAGGCATCAGATGGGAATCTACCAAAAAGCTGGATGTGGCCATTGAACTGGGATTTTTACGTGACCGTATTTATCTGACAGCCAATTATTACCGTAACCGTTCTTCTAATCTGATTACTTCAAATGCCCTGGCAACACAAAGTGGCTACAACTCCTACACTACCAATCTGCCTGCAACGATCCAGAACAGGGGAGTTGAGCTGGACTTGAGCACAACAAATGTGGTAGCGGGCGACTTTACCTGGAAGAGCGCGCTGAATGTAAGTTTTACCAATAACCAGTTGCTGGACTTCCCCAACCTGGCATCATCTTTCTATGCCTCGTCATATGTGGTAGGAGAGCCGGTCAATGTGATCAGACTCTATCATTATCTTGGAGTGAACCCGGCCACCGGTGCTGCTACTTATGAAGATAAAGATGGTAATGGTATCATCAACGCAAACGACCGCTACGTGGCAGATATTGGTACACCTTATTATGGTGGTTTCAACAACACGTTCAGCTATAAGGGATTTGAATTGGGCGTTTTCTTTCAGTTTAACCACCGTTTTGGCGTAACAGAGATCCTGAATACACGTCCCGGTGCATTGATCAATCAAAATGAGTACTGGCTGGGCCGCTGGACGCCAACCAACAGTGATGCCGGCATTCCCGGTGCTTCTGCTACAGCAGGAACAGCAATCTCTGCTTCGTATAATAATTATACCAGCTCAGATGCCGTATATGGTGATGCATCTTACCTGAAACTAAGGTCAGTAAACCTTTCTTATAAGCTGCCATCAAAATGGCTGGCACCAGCACATGTTTCTGCCTGCAATGTTTTCATTCAGGGACAGAACCTGTACACCTGGGCTAAAAATAAATACACATTAGATACTGAAACTACCATTCAGGGTGGCCCGTCTGGTCTTGGAACCGGTACTCTGGGGCAGGTTTTACCTCCGCTCAGAACCATAGTTTTTGGCATCAACTGTACATTCTAATCTCTTAAAAATGAAAAAATTAATCAGACATAGCTATTTTAAAGCATCAATACTGCTGCTGGCAGCCACGTTTACCTCCTGTAAAAAATTTGTAGAACTTGGGGCGCCGCCTACTCAGGTACTTTTGCAGGATGCATTCACCACTGATGCTTCTGCGCAAAGTGCAGTGTTGGGAATGTATACTTATATCAACGCAGCAGCTAACGGATTTCTGACAAACGAGCATATTTATCCTGGTTTGTCGAGCGACGACCTTCAATATAATACGGCATCTGATCCCCAGATACAGGAATTTGCAAATAATGCAATCCTGAGTACAAACACCAATGCATTGTCCTCATGGAGCATTCCCTACTCGAACATCAAAAATGCCAATAACTGTATCAGTGGCCTTGAAGGATCTACCTTGCTGACAGCATCTGTAAAGTCGCAACTGCTTGGGGAAGCCAAGGCGATGCGCGCTTTCTGTTACTTCCAGCTGGTAAATATCTTTGGAGGTGTCCCTTTGGTACTGACAGATGACTATGATGCATTTAACAAAGCTTTACAACCGCGTAATACCGTAGCAGAGGTTTATGCCCAGATCGTAAAAGATCTGACCGAGGCACAGACCGCCTTGCCGGTGGCCTATGCAGGAACTTTCAGAGGAAGGTTTAATAAACATGCGGCGACAGCATTGCTGGCAAGGGTGTACCTCTACCAGAAGGATTATGCCAATGCAGAAGCTCAGGCGACACAAGTGATTTCAAGCGGAACTTATTCGCTGCCGGCACCGGAGCTTGCTTTTGTAAATACCAGTAATGAGATCTTATGGCAGATTGCAACTATTCAGGGTATTACCGTTCAGGGCGCAGCGTATGTGACAGCCGCTACAGTTATCCCAACTTACACACTTGCTGATGTTACTTACAGAAGTTTTGAAAGCGCTGCAGACCTGCGCAGGACAAACTGGACGGTAGTGAAAACCATCGGCGGAAAAGCTTATTATGGAATCACAAAATATAAGTTAAATGCAGGGACCGGCAATGAGTATAATGTGGTATTGCGACTGGCGGAGGTGTACCTGATCCGTGCAGAGGCAAGGGCACAGCTGAATAACCTTGAGGGTGCAAGGGCCGACCTGAACGCTGTCCGGTCAAGAGCAGGACTGCCTGCGCTGAGCGCTGCCCTTACCCAGCAGCAAGTGATCCTGGCCGTAGAACAGGAACGCAGGGTAGAATTGTTTGGAGAGTGGGGACACCGCTGGTTTGACCTGAAGCGTACAGAACGAGCAATTCCTGTGCTGACGGGGCTTAAGCCGGCATTCAAAGCCACATCACTGTTGTTCCCAATCCCGCAGACACAGCTGATCGCTAACACGAATCTGGTACAAAACCCGGGTTATTAAATGATCCTGGCCGCTTTACAGTTGGCCAGGGTATTGATTTGAAAAAAACTTAAAAACAAGAATCTGATTGATGAAAAATGTGAACAAAGTAATCGTCCTCTCTGCAGTGGCGATATTTGCTGCCAGGCCAGCCGCCTGGTCGCAAACTAAACCTGCAGATACCACCAGGGCCTATCTGAACAGGCTTTTTATGTCTAAAGCACCTGCAGATAAATCTGTAATGAATACGAGATTGAAGGAACTTTCCTCCTCAGCGAATGAAAAGGATATGGACCTTGCGGTGCTGTTTTATGCACGTATGGAAAACATGCGGGCGAGCGACTCGCTGGCTGAAGTACAGATCAAAAAGTTCCCAGTGGGAATGCGGTCGCGGTCATTAGCTGCACAGGAAATCTTCAAAATGAAAACAGTCAGTGAGAAAGATGCAGCCTATAAAAACTGGATAAAGATATATAACCCTCAGGGCAATGGTGAGGATGTGATTACCAACGATTACCTGGTCAGCAGCATTGCCCAGGAATATGCGAAGGAAAAGAATACGGCCAAGGCGATTGAGTATATTGATAAACTGCGTGTAGAATTCTGGAAGGGCAATGCCTACTCGGGGCTGGGCAATACGTTTAAAGAAACCGGCGACCTGAAAAATGCAGAGATCTATCTGAAGAAAGCCATGGAAAGTGCAAAAATCTATTATGATGGCAAACTGCCGGATGAAAACTCTTCCAAGTTTGCTGCTTCGGGTTACCCCGGTTTGACCATGACTTATGCCAATCTGCTTTTCGAAATGAAACGGAACGACGAAGCTTTGAAATATGCAGAGCTGGTGATGAAGAACCCAAAGACTGCATCTCCTACTGCAAACTATCAGTATGCAAAAATCCTGATGGCGCTCAACAGAAATGAAGAGGCCTATACCATGCTTGAAGAGGCCGTAAAATCAGGAAGGGCAAGCGATGAAATGAGCCAGACTTTTAAAAAGTTGTACGTCAAAGTGAAAGGTTCTGAAAAAGGCTTCGATCAGTACGCAGCTGAAATTAAGAAGGGTATCCTTGCCGGCATCCAGCAGAAGTTAAAAAAAGAAATGGTCAGCACTCCTGCAAAGGATTTCATATTGAAAGATATTGACGGCAAAACGGTGAGCTTGAGCAGTCTTAGAGGTAAAGTTGTGATACTGGATTTCTGGGCAACCTGGTGCGGGCCATGTAAGGCATCTTTCCCTGCAATGCAAATGGCAGTGAATAAATATAAGGCTGATCCAAATGTGCAGTTTCTTTTTATCCATACCTGGGAAAGATCTGCTACCCCGCTTAAGGATGCAGCTGATTTTATCAAATCAATGAACTATCAATTTGATGTGCTGATGGATACAAAAGACCCGGAGACCAAATCCAATAAGGTGGTTTCAGACTATAATGTTAAAGGTATCCCTTCAAAATTTGTGATTGATCCCAAAGGAAATATCCGCTTCAACCTGATGGGATTTGAAGGTGGAAATGAAATAGCAGTAGAGGAGATATCGATGATGATTGATATGGCCAGGAAAGGGTAACCTTTAATCTGAGTAAAAGCCGTTCCCCTGAACGGCTTTTACCTCATATTTTAACAGCATAAACAAATTTTATCCTGGTTAGACTGACCATCAAGACCTGCATCAGACCTTTTATCCAAAGCAGTCCTGTCCTGATTTGTAGGATGATTGAATCACTTATTCGAATCTGTCAATTATTGGATGATCACCTTCTTTTGGAATGTCATTGATTTGATGATGGCCTGCTAATGCCAGGGCGGTTTGGATCTGGTGCTTAACATCTGCAAGTTCAGGATTGGCTTCAATAGCCACAATCAAATCTTTAAATCTTTCCGGGGTTGTTTCGATTTCTAATTTCATATCATTACTTCAGCAAATTGCAGGCCATCCATCGTAAATTCTGAGATAGGTTTTAAAATCCCGTGATAGTAATAGCTGCAGCACTTGCCATATTCTGGTGATTTTACCTGGTACTTTCTACCGTATAAATAAAGCTGTCAGCTTTATAGTACCCTACATTGTATTCAATAGGTTTCTCTGACTGGTCATAAACAAAACGCTTACGGAATAAAATCGGGCTGCCCTCCGGAACGGAAAGTTTAGTGGCAATCAGCTCTGTGGCGCCGATGGCCGATATCTCTTCTTTTGATAAGGAGGCTATAGTATTATGCTCCTGTTCCAGAAGTTCATACAGCGGGCGCTTAAAATCATCATCCGGGGTTACCCCTACACGAGGATGAAAATAAGAGATAAACAGCACAAAAGGTTCTTCCGGCCGTCCCCTTAACCTCTGCATCTTTAATACGGGCGTATCCTGTGAGATATTAAAAAAACTCGCCAGGTTTTTATCCGGAATTTCCCAGGAAACATGCAATTCAAAATTCCTGATGGGGATGCCCCGCAGTTTCATTTCCTGTGAGAAGCTGAGCCAGTTGTTGGACTTGGAGCTTACGGCACCGGGGGCAACTTTGGTTCCTGCACGTTTTTTACGGATCAGCAAGCCCTCAAACACCAGTTTATTGATGGCTATCCGCAGCGTCGTCCGCGATATGCCCAGCATCTCTGCCAGGTCAACTTCATTCGGGATATTCTTCCCGTTTTGATACTGCTCTTCGGCGATCAGCTGCCTGAGCAGGTTCTCTGCCTGCATGTGTAAAGGAACGGCACTTTTATGATCTATACTATATCGCATGTTGAAGTTTATGCTACGAAAATAAGTAATTTTCCTGACGTATATATGTATGTACATAAAAACACCGTTAAATATGCTATTTAAGGGATATAGAGAGTTATTTGTCATTAATTTTTATTTTATATTCTTTTTGTTTAGTCGATATAATTATTATGTTTGTACATAATATCTATCTCTGACCAAATATTCACACCATGATTTGCCTAACCATAACCGGATACGCTGACGCTCATTACTTTCAATTGCATTAAAACATTATGGAATCAAACTTACAAGCGGGCTCCGCAGAAGCCGGTACATTACTGCGCAAAACTGCGCAATACCTTATGCCTGCCCGTATCACTGGGGAGGAAGAGCTGAAAGAGGGTTACCATATTTACCCATCCTTTAGTTTAGGGACAAATAAAATATTTAATGGCTATGCATCCCTCAGCAACTGGATCATGGAGCAGAAGACAGTAGTGATTGAGGGATATGCAGGTGTATTCTGGGAACAGGTGCAGGAGGAAATCAGTAAATGCCTGTCACAAAAAGGAGTGACTGCCAGCTGGATCAAAACCAGCGATTATCTGAAAGCAGCGCCGCTGATTGACGAATTGCTCAGCCCTTTTCTGGGCACTGAAGAATCTGTCTGGGGCACAAAGTGTACGCTGGAGCTTGCAGATTTATATGATATCGAAAAACTCTCTTCGGCAGTGCCTGATCAAAACACAGCGCTGAATATTATCATCGGCCCTGCTGCTGCACTATCAGGCTGGGAAGCCCCGGTGCTGTACATTGATTTGCCAAAAAATGAAATGCAGTTCAGGATGAGGGCCGGATCGATCAATAATTTAGGTGCCACAGCACTGACTGAGCATTTTAAAATGTACAAGCGCTTTTATTTTGTAGACTGGGTGCTGCTGAATGACCACAAAAAAGCCATCTTGAACGACATTACGGTAATGGCGGACGGGCAATGGCCGGAGGGGGTCAACTGGATGTACCGGAAGGACCTGATGGAAGGGCTTGACAGGATGAGCCGTTCTGTGATCCGCGTGCGCCCATGGTTTGAGCCGGGTGCATGGGGCGGACAGTGGATCAAAGACAGGATTGCCGGATTGAATAAGGAGGTGGTCAATTATGCCTGGTCTTTTGAACTGATCGTCCCGGAAAACGGACTGGTATTTGAAAGCGATGGCAACCTTCTGGAGGTATCCTTTGATACCCTTATGTTTGCCAATCAGCAGCAGGTACTAGGGAAACATGCCGCTGTCTTTGGCGATGAGTTTCCCATACGCTTCGATTTCCTGGATACTTTTGACGGTGGAAACCTCTCTATACAGTGCCATCCGCGCCTGCAGTACATCCGGGAGAACTTTGGCGAAAACATCACCCAGGATGAAACTTATTATATTCTGGATTGCGAAAAGGAGGCTTCGGTGTACCTCGGTTTTCAGGACGATATCGATCCCGCAGCATTTAAGGCCGCACTGGAAAACAGCGAGGCCAAAGGCGAAGAGATAGACATTACCCGATATGTACAGGTGCATGAAGCGAAGAAACACGATCTGTTCCTCATTCCCAATGGTACAGTGCACAGCGCAGGCAAAGGGAACATGGTACTGGAGATCAGTGCCACGCCCTATATTTTTACCTTTAAAATGTACGACTGGCTGCGCCTGGACCTTGAGGGCAAACCACGCCCCATCAATATCGAACACGCTTTTCATAACCTTGACTTTAACCGCAAAGGTGCACAGGTGGAGAAGGAACTCATCTCAGTCCCTGTTGTACTTGAAGAAACCGATAGGTGGCAGGTCGTGCACCTGCCTACACACCAGGATCATTTCTACGATGTGCAGCGGCTGGAATTTGATACAGAGATCAGCAGAGATACCGAAGATTGCTGCCATATCATGATGCTGGTTGAAGGCGAGTCCATCAGCATAGCAACAGCAGACGGCACTGTCCATCATTATGCCTATGCAGAAACATTTGTGGTGCCGGCAGCTGCGGGCGCCTATACACTAACCAACCAGGGCGAAGGCCGGGCAAAAGTCATCCTTGCCTTCTTAAAATAAAGATATGAACGCGACCCTAAGATCTCAAAGTAATTTATACCTGTATCTGGTATGCCTGGTGGCAGCCCTTGGTGGCTTTTTGTTTGGCTTTGATACCGCCGTCATCTCCGGGACAATCAGCCTGGTGAAAGCAGATTTCGGCCTGGACCCGCTGAGCGAAGGCTGGTTTGTGAGCTGTGCTCTGCTGGGCTGTATCGTTGGAGTAAGTTTCTCCGGTAAGCTCAGTGATAAATACGGCCGTAAGATCGTGCTGATCATCTCAGCTGTCCTCTTTCTGGCTTCTGCCATTGGCTGCATGCTGTCTGAATCATTTACTATCCTGATTGCATCACGGTTGATCGGAGGACTAGGGATAGGCGTAGCTTCTATGGTATCTCCGCTTTATATTTCTGAGTTTGCCCCATCGCGCCTGCGTGGTATGATGGTTTCATTATACCAGCTGGCACTGACGATCGGGATTGTACTGGCCTATTTCTCCAACGCTTACCTGGCAGGCCATACTACGGCCGCCTATGGTTCCGAAGATATGTCGAGGATCTTCTCTACGGAGGTCTGGCGTGCGATGCTTGGCCTTGGGGCCCTGCCTGCAGGCGTATTTTTACTGTCACTCTTTCTAGTGCCAGAATCGCCCCGCTGGCTTTTGCTTCAGGGCAGGGAACAAAAGGCAGCAGAAATTCTGACGAAGATTGACGGTGAAGAGGCTGCCGAACGTGAGATCCGGGCTTTCAAAGCGCAGGGCGATGACAGTAAAGGGTCTATTAAAGAACTGTTTACACCGGTATACCGTAAAGCTTTATGGATCGGTTTACTGCTGCCCTTCCTCTCGCAGGTCTGCGGCATCAATGCCGTGATCTACTATGGCCCGCGGATATTGGAGCAGGCGGGCTTCACACTGAACAATGCACTGGGCGGGCAGGTGACCATTGGCCTGGTGAACGTGGTCTTTACGTTTGTCGCCATTTTTACGGTAGACAAATGGGGCAGGAGGCCCTTATTGTTTGCCGGGGTTGGCGGTGCCGTCCTCGCGCTGCTGATCATCGGGGTGCTGTTTGCCCTGGATATCACCTCTGGGCCCTGGATACTGATCTTTATCCTAGCTTTTATTTCCTGCTTTGCCTTTTCCTTCGGGCCGGTCTGCTGGGTAGTCATCGGCGAGATCTTCCCCAATGCCATACGCGGAAAGGCCATGGCACTGGCAACCTTGTCGCTCTGGATTGGCAACTTCCTGGTGGGACAGCTCACGCCAGTCATGCTCGAAGGCCTGGGCTCCTCATGGACCTTTTGGATTTTTGCGCTGTGCTGCTCGCCGGCGATCCTGCTCACCTGGAAACTGATCCCCGAAACCAAGGGGCGTACCCTCGAGGATATCGAAAGCCACTGGAAAAAGGACTACGAACATCAACACTGAAAAACAACTCATTAATCTCAGCCATAACCAAAATTTACTGTATGAAACATAAACTACTCAATGGGCTTCCGCAAATGCGCTGGCCCTACAAAAAACCGCTTGCGGTGATCCTGGTTTGCGCCACACTGGGCAGCGGACCAGCTGCACTTGCAGCCAGATTGCCACATCACCTGCTGGTACAACAGGTTGATATGGTGGTGTCAGGACGTGTGCTTGACGAAAATAAACAACCTGTACCAGGCGTAAGTGTGAACATCACGGGCACAAAAATCGGTACCGTTACAGACAGCAATGGTAACTACAGGCTGACAGTACCTGAGGGCACTGCGGGCAAAAGCCTGACCTTTTCGTATATCGGCTATGCCCCTCAGGTTGTAGAGATTGGCAGCAAGACACAGATCAGCGTTACCCTGGTGCCCGACAGCAAAGATCTTACCGAGGTAGTGGTGGTGGGTTACGGCACACAGTCGCGCGTAAGCCTCACCGGCGCTGTAAGCCAGGTGAGTGCCAAAAACATTGAAAATAAACCTGTGCTCAATACCTTACAGGCACTGCAGGGCGAAGCCCCCAACCTGATCATCCAGCAAAGCCAGCTCAATCCCGGCAGCAACGTCAGCATCAACATCCGTGGTGTAGGTACGCTGGGCAATAACGATCCTCTGGTAGTGATTGACGGGATCATCGGCGGTAATATCAATACCCTCAATCCCAATGACATCGCCAGCGTATCGGTACTAAAAGATGCTGGTTCTGCCGCTATCTACGGGTCACGTGCAGCCAACGGGGTATTGCTGGTGACTACCAAAAGCGGGACCCTTAACCAGAAACCCTCACTGACCTACAACACCAGCTTCGGCTTCCAGGACCCGCGGGTACTGGTTCATAAAGTAGATGCAGGTCAGAATGCGGAGTATAAAAACCAGTCGTTGCTCAACGCAGGGTTACCGGTAGCCTATACTCCGTCACAGATCCAGGACATTCAAAACATGGGCCGCGGCACCTGGGATATTGAACACCTGCTTAAAAATGCACCACAGCAGTCGCACAACATCAGTATCAATGGTGGAGGGCCAACCAGCTCGTACTACCTTTCTGCAGGGTTCCAGGACCAGAAGAGCAACCTGATCGGTAATGGTGGCTCGGGCGCTGATTTCGGCTATACGAAATACAACCTGCGTTTAAACCAGACCTCACAGATCGGTATCCTCAGGGTAAATATGATCCTCAATTACACCAAATCACGCAACAAGACCAATAGCGTGGGGGACAACAATATTTTCGCCGATGCCAACCGTGTGCCCATCAATTACAACTGGCAGGATGCCAACGGAAATTACCTGACCAACCCGGTAGCCTCTCAGTATAACGAATACGGCATCCTTGAAAAAGGAGGCTATGACCAGTCTGACAATGATGAGATTTTCGGTAATTTTAATGCACAGGTCAACCTGGCCAAAGACCTTAAATTGACTGGGGTATTTGGCGGAACGATCGCCAACAACGGCAACTTCTTTAAACGCAGCAAGGTAAACTACCTGCCTTCGGGGGTATATGGTGATGACCTGACCGTAAATGACAGGAACAGCAAGTCGCTGCTGCTGAACACCCAGTTACTGCTGGAATATGGAAAGACCATCAAAGACCACAGCTATAAGATCCTGTTCGGGGCTTCCAATGAAAACTTTAGTGTAAGGGGCTTCCAATTGCAAAAAACACTGACTGATCCTATCCTTGGAACTTCTACAACGGGTACGCTGATCGATGCGATCAACTCTACCAACAGTGTTGGGGTGCAGCAGCGAAGCCTGAACTCGCTTTTCTCGAGGGTAAACTATGCCTACAAAGGGCGTTATCTCTTTGAAGCTACCGTCAGGAATGATGTGTCCTCGAGGTTTGCCAAAGGCAACAGGTCAAGCATCTTCCCCTCAGTGAACCTGGGCTGGTTGATCTCTGACGAGGAGTTTATGCAGCCGCTGAAAAACAGTATCAGCAACCTGAAACTGCGTACCACCTACGGTATCTTAGGGAACCAGAATGTCGGGGCTTCACTGAATAACCCTGACCTGGGGAACTTTCAGTACCTGACCACCTATTTCAATTACCCGAGCGCTTACGGATTTAATAACCAGCCCGTTGGTGGGGCCGGTTTTACATTGGGCAATCCGGATCTGACCTGGGAGAAAGCCGCTACGCTCAACCTGGGTATTGACCTTGGTTTCTTTAACAACAAGCTGACCGCATCGTTTGATTACTTCAATAAAGTGACCAGCGATATTCTTCAGCCACGATATGACGTTCCTGCTTTGTTTGGCGCCGGATTGCCCGATTACAACGTGGCCAAGGTGCGTAACCAGGGCTGGGAAGCTACTATTGCTTACCGGATGACTACAGGTGCCGCTGAACACAGCTTTAGCTTTAACATTGCCGACAGCAAAAACAAACTGCTGAAACTAACAGGGGGCACGAATGAGCAGATCCTTAACCAGGATGTGTTCCAGCTGATCAGAAGGGTAGGTGAGCCGATCACCCAGTATTATGGTTATCAGACCAATGGCTATTTCCAGAATGCCGCCGATGTAGCCTCCTCACCGAAACCCGCAGGTGCTGATGTTGGTCCCGGTGATATCAAGTTCAAGGACCGCAACAATGACGGCATCATCGATGATAAGGATAAAACGGTTTTAGGTAATCCTTTCCCACGGTACACTTTTGGTTTTACCTACAGGCTGAACTATAAAAACTTTGATTTCCAGGTGTTTATTCAGGGGGTAGGTAAAAGAGATGCATTCCTGCGCGGTGAGCTGGTAGAGCCTTTCCATTACAATTATGGGGCTACTGTATATGATCACATGACGGATTTCTGGACATCCGAGAATCCCGATGCACGCTATCCGCGTTTTGCAGCAGTGGGTTCTGGTTCCAATACCAATAACTGGCGCCAGGGATCTGATGTGTACAAATTTAACGCAGCATATGCGCGGTTGAAAAACCTGAACATAGGTTATACTTTTCCGCAGAACATCAGCAGAAAAGCAGGAATGGAACGCCTGCGCATCTCCCTGATCGGACAAAACCTGTTCACTACCAGCAAGCTGAAGTTCATCGATCCTGAAACAACTGAATTTGGTAACAACGTATCGGTAAGTACAGGCTCCAACAGTGCACGAAGCTACCCGCTTCCGGTATTTTACGGTGCTGGTTTAGACATCACTTTTTAAGGACATTTTTAAAAGATAAAACGATGAAATTTTTAAATTATATACTGCTTACCGGAATGATCGCGATTACGGCAACCGGATGCAAGAAGCTTGACCTGGAACCAACCGACCAGTTCTCTGAGAATAATTTCTGGACGGTAGACGGCAACGTGTACAGTGCCCTCAATAACAATTACAGCCTGATGTACACCAGCAGCATGTTCTTCTATAACGAAGCCACATCAGATAATGCTTACAGCACCAGCGGCGACTATGCGCTGATCGCCAGCGGAAACGCAAATGCTTCACAGGCACAGTTCCTTAACGATTGGAGATACTATTACAGCACGATTAAATCATGTAATGTTTTTCTGGCTAATGTAGATCAGAACAAAACGCTGCCTGCTGCAACCATTAACCGCCTGAAAGCTGAGAACCGCTTTATCCGCGCCTTCGCACATTTTAATCTTACCAAATGGTACGGTGATGTGCCGCTGATTGACAAGGATATCACTGCGGATGAAGCCAAGGTGATTGCCCGCAGCCCGAAAGCAACAGTAATCAAGTTTATTACTGATGAACTGGAAGCGGCTGCCGCAGCACTTCCGGCAAAAGAAGCCGTTCCTGCAGCTGAAAACGGCCGTATCACCAAAGGAGCCGCCCTGGCACTCGAAGCAAGGGTATTGCTTTATGAAGGGAACAGGATGGCTGATGTGGTAACAATTTGTGAGAAACTCATCAGGGATGGTGCTACCAACGGGCAGTACAGCCTGGTAAACAACTATTCGGATCTGTTTAGCAGTCCTACTGTAAACAAAACTAACAATGAGGTAATCCTCTCCCTGCAATATGTGCCTGCAGTGCGTACCTGGAGCGAGTTCTTTGACTTTGCACCGCGTTCGGTTGGCGGTCGTGTAAGCGGCATGGCACCTACACAGGAACTGGTGGACGACTATATCACGCTCAACGGAAGGGGAATCCGCGACAGCGGCTCAGGATACAATGAAGCCAATCCCTATATCAACCGTGATCCGCGTTTAACGGCAACTGTAGTATACGATAAATACAACTGGGTAAAGGCGGACGGGACGACCAAGGTGATCTATATCAAACCCGGCACAGATCCTGATGCCTCGCGGTTGGACGAGTACAGTCCTTCATCACAGGCATCATCACCTACAGGGTATTACTGGCGTAAATATTTCGATCCGATCGCCCTTTCGTCTTTCACTTCGGGTGCTAACCTGCATCTGTTCAGGTATGCCGAACTGCTGCTTACTTATGCCGAAGCAAAACAGTCGCTGGGACAGATGGATGAAACCGTGTGGAATGCCACGATCAGGTTGCTGCGCCAGCGTGCAGGATTTACTGATCCTGCAGCTTTGAGTTTCCCTGCCGGAACGAACCTTAGCGACGTGATCCGCCGCGAACGGCGTTCTGAACTGGCAATGGAAGGCCTCAGGACGGATGACATCCGACGCTGGAAAATTGCCGAGACCACACTTAACGGTTATGCGCATGGGGCGAAGTTTGGTGATCCTGCGGTTGACAATGGTTACATCAGGGCACAAAAAAGAACATTTACCGCGAAGGATTACCTTTGGCCTATTCCATCCTCAGAAAGAGGCCTGAACAATAACCTGACCCAGAATACGGGTTATTAATGACATTACCTTTGAAACATATGAAAGCAACATTAGGACTGATACTATTGGCAGCGGGCTTGTCTTCATGCAAAGTGAAACAGGACAGCGTACTGCATTACGTAGACCCGAATATTGGTACGGCTCACAGCAGGTGGTTTTTTTATACCCCTGCTGCCGTTCCGTACGGCATGGCAAAACTGGCACCCTCCACCAACGGGCATTATGGAAATGCCTCGGGATGGGAAGCTGTAGGCTACGATACGCGCCAGAACTCTATTGAGGGCTTTGTGCATTTTCATGAATGGCAGGTGGGCGGCCTGAGCTACATGCCCAGCAACGGTGAGCTGCGCGTGAAACCGGGAGACCTGGATGGCCCGGCAACGGGCTACCGCTCCAGATTTGACCGTAAAAATGAGCAGGCCGAACCGGGATATTATAAAGTGTTGCTGTCTGACTATGGTATCACGGCAGAGCTGACGGCTACCAAAAGGGTGGGCTTCCAGCGTTACCGTTTCCCTGAAAATAAGTCTTCGCACATTATCCTGGACGTGGGCAACAAGCAGGGCGAAAGTGGCGAAGTAACAGATGCAGGCATTCATATGACCGATGATACCCATTTTGAAGGTTACATATTTACCTATCCCAAGTATGTGAAAATATATGATCCTGCCGGTAGGGTGGCCATGTATTTTTATGGGGAGATCAGTAAAAAGCCTGCTGATGTGACGGCTTTTACCGCCAATACGCTGCAGCGCAACACCAGCAAAGCTAAAGGTCCGGGCGCGGGACTAGTACTCAACTACCAGACTGCCGCCAATGAAACCATTGAGCTGAAAACAGGATTGTCGTACACCTCTATAGCCAATGCAAAACTCAACTTTGCCGCGGAGGCCAAAGACCTTACTTTTGAAGAAGCACGTCAGCAGGCACAGCAGACCTGGCAGCAGGAGCTTTCTAAGATCAGTGTGGAGGGAAAAAATGAAGAAGACAAGACCAAATTCTATACGGGGCTTTTCCATGCGCTCTTAGGCCGGGGCATTGCCAGCGACGTAAATGGGGCGTACCCGAAGCATGGCGGTATGGCCGGTCAGCTCCCGGAGCAGAAAGATAAAGGAATGAAAGCTGAGTTTATCAATACAGATGCCATCTGGGGCGGCTACTGGAACATCACGCAGCTCTGGGCGCTGAGCTACCCGGAATGGTACGGCAGTTTTGTAAATACCCAGCTGCAACTGTACAAGGACCGCGGCTGGTTTGGCGACGGGATTGCCAACAGTGAATATATCTCTGGCGTAGGCACAAACTTTGTAGGCCTCGCAGTAGCCGCGGCATACAATTCAGGTATCCGCAATTACGATACGGAGCTGGCCTACAAAGCGGTGAAAGCGAACGATCTGGAGTACAAGGGCCGTATACTTGGTGCCGGAAAACTGGATACCAAAGCTTTTCTGAAGTACGGTTATGTGCCGCACCTGGAGCAGACAGGCCGTGATTTTGTGACAGACTCTACGGGGTCAAACTTCTCGGGATCTCATACCCTCGAATACAGTTTCAGTGCGTACGCTACTGCGCAGATGGCAAAGGCGTTGGGCAAAACAGGGGATTACCAGCAAATGATGAAATATTCAAACGGCTGGAGGGCATTGCTCAACCCGGCAAACAAGCTCATGCAGCCCAAGCGTGCGGATGGAACTTTTGTAGATAAATTTGATCCTTATCAGCCATGGCGCGGATTTCAAGAGGGAAATTCCGTGCAGTACACGTTCTACGTACCGCAAAACCCCGCAGGGCTGGTAGCGGCTATCGGCCGGGATAATTTTAACAAAAGACTGGACAGCATCTTCAGCGTATCAGAGAAACTGGGTTTTGGCGGCGGGAAGTCTATCGATGCCTTTGCCGGTATCAATGCCATCTACAACCATGGGAACCAGCCCAACCTCCATATCAGCTGGCTGTTCAACTTCTCTGGCAAGCCCTGGCTGACACAGAAATGGACGCGCCTGATCGGCCGTGATTTTTACGGCTCAGAACCTATACACGGGTATGGCTACGGGCAGGACGAAGACCAGGGGCA
>Ga0163161_10001273_pt1 | contig 18821 bp, 17 predicted proteins | sample S45metaG_FD_129847 | JGI IMG/M metagenome (GOLD analysis project Ga0163161, IMG submission 129847) | Switchgrass rhizosphere microbial communities from Kellogg Biological Station, Michigan, USA - S4-5 metaG | ecosystem: Host-associated > Plants > Roots > Rhizosphere > Soil | place: USA... | reverse complement strand
ATTGGTTAAAATCACATCAGGTTGATTTTGAATTTCATGATTTTAAGAAAAAAGGCATTACAGAAGAAAAGTTAAACGAATGGTGCAATACCTTCGGTTGGGAAACGGTATTAAACCGAAAGGGTTTGACCTGGAAAAAACTCAGTAAAGAAGAGCAGGCGAAAATCGATAACCAGGATTTGGCCATTGCTTATTTAAAAGAAAATACCAGTGCCATCAAACGCCCGATCATTGAGCAAAATAATAAAGCCATATTAATCGGATTTGACGATGACAATTATTTAAAAACACTAGCCTAATTCATTTGTTCTAATGTTAAAGTTTGTTAAATGCAGATTTTAAATGTCGAACTAAATTACTTTTGAGTATGAACAAACTGATCATTTTTCTATTGCTTGCCCTACCCTTTGGTGTTTTTGCACAAACGGTAACTACGGGTACGGTTTTCGATTATTCGAAAAAAACACTTTCACTGCCTGGTGTTAACATCAGAAATCTGAACAGCAAAAAAACAACCAGCACCAATAAGGAAGGCAAGTATACCATTGGTGCTAACATTGGCGACCTGATCGAATTTTCCGCTATCGGTTATCATACCGATACTTTATATTTAACCAATTTATTAAACAGAACCATTTACCTGCCGGTAAAATCAAACAATTTAAATGATGTAGATGTTACCGCCGTGCGCATGAACAGTCAGGTTACGGACGCAAAGGATCCTTTGGCAGAAAAATATACACTGCTGGCCACTGGTGGGAATTTAAACCGTAAAAGAATGACGGATAAAGTTGGTGGCTTAAACCTAAACCTGGGTTATGGTAAGTATAAGAGGCAGCAGCGTAAAGAAGCCGATCTCGATGAAAAAGAAATGTACCAACAAGAAATCGACGAAAACTTTACCCCAAAAGCCATTACCGATCTCACCAAGCTGGAAGGGGAAGACCTTAAGAACTTTATGATTATCTACAGGCCTTCTATTGAAGCGGTAAAAGGAGAAAGACCTTATCGCTATCCCTATTATATATCACGTGCCTTTGTTGCGTGGAAAAAACTATCCCCGCAAGAAAGAAAACTACAGGATTTGCCGAAATTAAAAGGGAATTAACCTCTTTTAATTGCTTAACTATCATATTGTATCCATTATAGGTAACATTATAACCACATATACATCTATATGTGGTTATTTTTTATATTTACCATTTATTACAACCTTATTATTATCATGAAATTGACTAAACTGATTAATTTTTGTTTGGTTTGTTGTGTTTTTGCCTTTTCAGCATCAGCCCAACAAGCTACAACACCCGCTCCGGCAACTAATTATAATCCTGCTGAAGCATTCGGACCACTATTTTACACCCAAAATGGGAACGAATTCCGCTCGGCAATAGGTGCACCAGGGCCAAAATATTGGCAAAACCGTGTAGATTATACTATTACCGCTAACCTTGATGAAACCAAGAGTATGGTTACAGGAACGGTTACCATCACCTACAAAAATAACAGTCCTGATAAATTGCCTTACTTATGGTTGCAGTTAGATCAGAACACGTTTAAAGAAACTTCACGTGGCTATGCCATTACCCCGTCACGTAGTCGCTATGGTGCACAGGGCGAAAAATTTGATGGCGGATACAAAATCCAGAACATCAGTGTATCGCAAAAAGCAGGCGCTGTAAAATTTACTTCTTTGGTTGAAGATACACGTATGCAGATCCGTTTAGATCAGCCTTTGGCCGCTAACGGTGATATGATAACCGTTAAAATGGACTATTCGTATATAGTGCCCAAAGAAGGATCGGATAGAACCGGACATTTAACGACAAAAAATGGTGAGATTTTTGCCATTGCGCAGTGGTTTCCACGGATGTGTGTGTACGATGATGTAATTGGATGGAATACCTTGCCTTATTGGGGCGGTGGTGAGTTTTATTGCGAATATGGTGATATCAATTTTGCCATTACTGCACCGGCAAGTCATATTGTAATGGGTTCGGGCGAGTTGTTAAACCCTGCCGAAGTTTTTACCCCAGAGCAGTTAAAAAGATGGAACGCCGCCAAACTGAGCGATGCTACCGTTCACATCCGTAGCGAAGCGGAAGTAACCGATCCAAAATCACGCCCGGCAAAAGATAAATTAACCTGGAAATTTAAAATCACAAATGCACGCGATGCAGCCTGGGCTTCATCAAAATCCTTTGTATTAGACGCTGCAAGAATTAATTTGCCAAGTGGTAAAAAATCTTTAGCTGTTTCGGCGCAACCCGTAGAAAGCAATGGTGTTGATTCTTATGGTCGTGGTGTAGAATATGTAAAATCTACTATCGAGCATTATTCTACAAAATGGTTCGAATATCCGTACCCAATGGCTGTTAACGTAGCCACCAATATTGGTGGTATGGAATATCCGGGTATCGTATTTTGTGGCTGGACGGCTAAAAAAGCTGGCGCCTGGGGGGTAATCGATCACGAATTTGGCCATACCTGGTTCCCGATGATTGTAGGTTCTAACGAACGTAAATACGGTTGGATGGATGAAGGTTTTAATACTTTTATCAACGGTATTTCTAAAAGCAATTTTAACAAAGGCGAATATGCTGGTCCTCCTGCTGATTTAAACAGAATTGGTAAAGCCGTTATCGGTAACCCGATTTACGAAAACATTATGCAGATGCCTGATGGAATGGCCGAAAGAAATATCGGTGTGAACTTATATAGCAAACCAGGATGGGGATTAGACATTTTAAGAAATCAGATCTTAGGAGAAGACCGTTTCGATTATGCTTTCCGCCAATACATTAAAAACTGGGCCTTTAAACACCCAACACCATTTGATTTCTTCCGTTCGATGGAAAACGGTGCAGGTGAAGATTTAGCCTGGTTCTGGAGAAGCTGGTGGTTAAACAGCTGGAAAATGGATCAGGGCATCGCTGCGGTTGAACAGGTTAAAAAAGACGATAAACTGGTGGGTTATAACATTAAAGTGGTAAACCTCGAAAAAATGCCAATGCCAATTATCCTTCAGGTTAAAACAAAAAGCGGCAAAAGCGAAATCGTAAAGGTTCCGGTTGATGTTTGGATGAAAAATACAAGCTGGCTGGTGCGTTTCCCAACAACCGAGGAAATTGAATCAGTTACTTTAGATCCGAATAAAGTATTACCGGATTCGAACCCTGATAACAATATATGGACTGCTACAGGTAACTAATCATTCCATAAATAATATAAAGCCTCCTGATCCTTTAAAAGATCAGGAGGCTTTTTTATTGCAAATTACCGACGGTTTACTATTTCTTATCGGATAATTTAGCGGGTATTAAATATATAAAAATGGAAAAACATGCTTTAGAGATTACCAACCCCCAAGGTATATACGATCCGCGTGCACATGGCTATTCTCATGTTGCCTCAGTTCCGGCTAACAGTCAGCTGGTATTTGTTGCTGGTCAGGGTGGGAGCAGAACAGACGGCATATTGAATGATGATTTTAGAACTCAGGTAAGCATTGTGTTTGAAAATATCGCGCTGGCTTTAAAAAGCAAAAACTTAACAATGTCCCATATTGCAAAACTGACTACATTAGTAGTTGATTATGATGAGGAGAAACATCAGGTTTTAATTGAAGAATCAACTAAAATATGGCCTGATTTAAAATTCCCTGTCAATACATTAATTCCTGTACAAAGATTGGCCCTGAGCGGGATGTTAATCGAAATTGATGCTACGGCAATAGGATAAGCATATTACCCACATGGAAAAAGGAGAACGCAAAAACGTTTATAAAGTATACGATAAAATGGGCCAGTGGTTTGCTAAAAACCGTTATGCCGTTTTGGAAGAGAAGGGTTATCTGGACAATATGCTCGAAAAGCTACCGCCTAATGCAAGTGTGTTAGATTTGGGCTGTGGCAGTGGTAAACCGATATTGGAATACCTGATCAGTCAGAAGGTAAAGGTTTTGGGTGTCGATGCCAGTGAACAAATGCTCGAAATCGCCAGGGCAAATTTCCCTGATACCGGGTTTATTCTGAAAGATATGCGTAAAATGGATCTGGATGAAAAGTTTGATGCGGTAATTGCCTGGCACAGCTTTTTTCATCTTGCTGTGGCTGATCAGCCCGATATGTTCAGTATTTTTAGGCACCACCTTAATCCCAACGGTATTTTATTGTTCACTTCTGGTACCGAAAGGGGAGAAGTATGGGGAATGAATGGGGGCGAAAACCTGTTTCATGCTTCATTAGATACCGCAGAATATCACCAATTGCTCCAATTAAATGGTTTTGAGGTGCTTACGCATAAAATTAATGATCCCGACTGCGGTGGTGCAAATGTTTGGATGGCACAATATAAACCCCGATAATTTTGCCTTAACTTTGCCCCATGGCCGAACAGCAAAAAAACAACCCCTTACACGGTATCACCCTGGAGAAAATTGTAACCGATCTTCAGGTACATTACGGTTGGGAAAAACTGGGATCATTGATCAGGATTGATTGTTTCAATAATAATCAAACGATTAAATCGAGCTTAAAATTTTTAAGGAGAATGCCCTGGGCACGGAAAAAGGTAGAAGAGCTGTATCTCGACACTTTTCACAAATGAGATCTAGTGATTGATGATTGAGTTTTGAATGATTGAATATGCCAGCGATCAAATCCTGCACACAACATTCTCTAATTCACTTATTCAATAATGAACTCTCCTTGCAACCTTTACCTGATAATGGTCGTCATCTTCGTCTAAACCTTATCAAATGAAAAATATTTTCTACTGCTTTTTATTGATGCCTGCGTTAAGCAGTTGCTTCCTTGCAAACGTTACTACCGTTTATTCTAATTCGAGGGGTAAAATAGATGTGCCACAAAAGGAAAGTTATCAAGTGGTATATCAGGCCAATTTCGGTGATGGTTTAAAGGCTGAGGTAGCCTATACCAATGAAAATGCCACACAAACCGAACTAAAAGAAATAAGTGGTGTTTGGGAACAGCGCGTCGCTTTAAAATCGGGCACACATGTTCAGATCAAAACATTCGCCACCGCCAAGGCAAGTGCTAAAGGTGAATATAAAATCCTGGTTGATGGAAAAGTAGTTTCTGAGTATATCTTGCGCGGAAAAAAGCTGAATTATACCTTCTCATTCGATTTGCCGTAAACAGCTGATTTTACGCAATCATTCACTGCTTCTCTCATTCAATAATGGATTATTCATAAAATCTTCATCTTGATTTTCGAGATTTAATAAACAAAATAACAAGGTTTATTCATCATTTAATCTAGTTGAAAATGAAAGCAAGTTTTAATAATCGCATTAGTGGCCGCCTTTACCATGAATACCGTAAATGCGCAAACCACAACTCCGGCAAAAGCAGGTATGGAAAAATCACAGACCAAAAAAGGCCATAAAAAACATCACCATAAAAAGCACAGCAAAAAAGTAGCTAAAGCATAAAAAATAGAAAGTCTTTCAGGCAATACTGAAAGACTTTTTTGTTTATAATCAATTCGTCATACTGAGGCAGGGGCGAACAAAGAAGAAGCAATTCCCGCAGTACTGTAAAATGAAGAACACCCACTCAATATTCTGATAAAGCCCCTGCGAATTAATCTTTAGTTTTATTGTTAGTGGCTTTTTCGTTTCCTGTTTAATAAAAATCTTAACACAAACGTTTGTTGATGTTTCATAGGGTTAAAATCATGGTGTATAAAAAAAATTTCTTTAATGGGCAATCGATGATTTATTAAGATTAACAGGTAGGTTTTTGCGCATTTACTAATGGCTGTTGGCGCTAAAGGGTAAAAATTTAATGAATGTTCGGGCTAGTCAAACGTTTGCGTGATGTTTGGGCTCGTTAATGCATCCAAAATCACCTAAATTAGGTTTCTTAAACAAAACAAATAACCAGGCGAATATTTTCTGAATGATTAATGATTGTGTATAAGAATTAGTGTTATATTGTTTAAGCATTGGAGTTAAATTATTAATCATAAAAAATGGAATTCTCAGTAGCGGGCGATGTGTCAAGGGAAAAGAGAACACTGAAATATCTTTTTTTTACCTTTCTTAAAATTGGTTGTGTAAGTTTTGGCGGGCATATGGCGCTGGTTTCATTGGTTCAGCGTATTATGGTTGAACAGGATAAAACCATCGCTGATGAAGATGTATTGAACAGTGTTACAGTGGCCTCCTTTATGCCTGGTCCGATGGCCGTAAACGTTGTTGCAAATATCGGCTACCTGTTAAAAGGTAAATTAGGTGCGGCAGTAAGCATGTTCGCCGTTTTATTGCCTGCATGTATTTTAATGTTATGTCTGGCCTATGTTTATTTGTCGAATGGACAGGGTATAGCATGGGCTTTTGTGATGCAGTACGTGGGCGCCATTGTTGGTGTCATTATTTTATCCACTGGCTTACAGTTGTTTAAGAAGGAAATTGCGCTTAATTATCCTAAAATCTTTCTTTTCCTATTGGCAACAACACTTGATCTGATCAAAGGAAATTACCTGATAACAGTAGCGCTGATTGCGGTAGGTGCAATTGCCGGAATGACGTTCGACCGTAAAAAAGTTGATTACACCAAAATCTTGGGCAAATTTAAAACGGATTTTAAACTGAAAGTAAATTCATTTTCTTTTATCGCTGTAACGGTCTTGCTGATCAATCAAATCTTATTTATTACTGGTGCATTTAAATCATATCAGAATATCTTTTTTAAGATTGCGACTGTTTTTTCTGGCATTAGTATATCGCTGTTTGGCGGAGGTTATGTTGTAATCCCGATTATGCAATCACTATTGGTGAAAGATTTGAAATGGCTGAGTGCCAAAGAATTGGTTGACGTAATTGCCTTTAGTCAGGTTACCCCTGGGCCAATCCTCGTTAGTTCAACATTTATCGGTTTTAAGCTGGCCGGTTTTCTGGGGGCATTGCTGGCTACCTGTAGTATGTTTATTCCTGCTGCGGTTTTAATGATTGTAGTTTCAAAAATCTTTAATAAAACCAAAGACCATCCTTTTATTAAAAGCATGATTTCAGGAATCAAGGTGGTGGTTATCGGATTGATTATATCTTCAGCTTTAAAAATATTATTGCTACAGCCGCGAACACTTTTGATGGGGACAATATGCGTCGTTTCTTTAGTATTAAGCTTTAAATTTAAATTGAGCCCTGTATATTTAATACTTGGCGCCATTTTTCTCGGAACAGTATCAATTTTTATATAATGGAAAGTGTTTTAAATCCAGAGGGCATTCAGATTATTGGAACGCAGAGATCCGGTTCCAACTTATTGAGGGTAATATTAGATCAGTCTGATCAGATTGCTTCGCCCCATCCACCACATATTTTGGTAACCTTTGTACCGCTGTTAGATTTATATGGGTTTTTAACCGAAGCGAAATATAAGGCCTTAATCAGGGATGTTGTAAGTTATGTAAGGGCTAACCCGGTACCATGGGATGGTGTTGAACTGAACGAAGCCTGGATTTTCGAAAACTCAAAAACCTATAGTCTTTTCGAAATCAATAAGCTGGTATACGAAACTGCTGCCAGATCAAAAAAAGCCAAATATTGGTGCTGTAAAAGTATGGCCAATGTGCATTATGCAGCTGATTTAGAAGAGCACTCGCCCAACCTGAAATACATTTATCTGTACAGGGATGGGAGAGATGTTGCTTTATCATTTAAAAAGGCAATTGTAGGTGAAAAACACATCTATCACCTGGCTAAACAGTGGTTTAAAGATCAATATGCTTGTATTGAACTATCAAAAAAGATCACAAAAGATTGGTTTTTCTCTTTAAATTATGAGGAACTGATTGCTAGCCCTGCAGATGTAATCCAGAGGTTGTGCCGTTTTTTAGCCATTGATTATTCAGAAAATATGCTGGATTTCCATCATTCAAAAGAATCACAGTCAACAGCAAGTGCCGGAGAAATGTGGGAAAATCTGGCTAAACCGATTATTAAAGATAATACGGGTAAATTCCGCAAAGAACTCAGCATCGAAGAAATCAGTATATTCGAAAGTATCAATCAGCAAACCTTAACTGATTTGGGTTACGTTTTAGATTATCCTGAAACCAAAGACAGACAGATTTCTATGGAAGAAATAAAAGAATTTGACCTTGAGAATGATCAACTTAAAAAAAGCATTTTGTTAAGTGCCCGTCAATCTGATCTTGATAACCGAGGGCCGCAGCTGGAGATATTAAAGAGGATAAAAGCGCAGTACTTAGCGGCAAAAGTTTAAAATAAATGATGGATACCATTGATATAAATGTAATACTAAGAATAGCAGTTGAAGCCGGACGGGCAATTTTAACTGTTTATGATCATGAAGAAGATTTTGAGGTATCAGCCAAAAGCGATTCTTCTCCCTTAACCAAAGCCGATAAAATAGCGAACGATATTATCTGCTCTGAGCTTAAAAAGCAATATCCCACCATCCCCATTCTTTCTGAAGAAGGGAAAAGTATTCCGTACGAAGAAAGAAAATACTGGGAGCTGTATTGGTGTGTAGATCCACTGGATGGAACCAAAGAATTTATCAAACGTAATGGAGAGTTTACCGTAAATATTGCTCTAATCTATAAAAATGCACCAATATTGGGCGTAATTTATGTCCCTGTGCAAAATTTATTGTATTATGGTAAGGAGGATTCAGGAAGCTGGAAGCAAACTCCCGGCAACGAACCGCTCCGGATCAATGCCGTTAAGAAAGATGATAACTGGACAGCTGCGGTAAGCAGATCGCATGCTGATGGCGAAGAAAAAGCAATTCTTGCAGATTATCCGATTGTAGATTTTATTGCTGTAGGCAGTTCCCTTAAATTTTGTTTACTGGCAGAAGGCAAGGCGCAGATTTATTTAAGAACGGGTCCGACAATGGAATGGGACACAGCTGCCGGTCATGCGATTATACTATTTAGTGGTTGCCAGATCCAAACCTTATCTGGCCAGCCAATGCGGTATAATAAAGTATCGCTCTTGAATGAGGGCTTTTTGTGTAAAGTAAATGAATAAAATTATGCCCCCTCATGCTACATCCAAAAAGAGTTTTATTGTTCCTGATCAGAAAGGAATAGTGATATGGCTGTTTGGATTATCCGGTTCCGGGAAAACAACCATTTCAACCTTGTTAAAGGAAAAGCTTGAGAATGAAGGTTTTTTTGCCACAACTTTGGATGGAGACGTACTTCGGGAGGGAATCAATAAAGATTTAGGCTTTAGCGAATCGGATCGGGCCGAAAATATCCGGCGGGCAGCTGAGATAGCCAAACTGATGATGTTGAATCATATCATCACCATTTGCTCTTTTATCACCCCTCTCGAACAACATCGGGCGCTTGCCGCCGAAATCATTGGAAAAGGGTATTTTGAAGTGTTTTTAGATTGTCCGCTGGCCATCTGTAAAGAAAGGGATGTGAAAGGTTTGTATAAAGATGCAGACCTTAAGCTGATCCCGAATTTTACCGGAGTTAGCGCTAAGTTCGAGCCGGCCTTAAATGCCAATCTCATCATCAAAACCAGTACTGAAAGTCCTGTTCAAAGTATGGATAGGCTATTTCTGGAAATTATTCCACAGATCAGACCAACTTCCTGACCGCTTTTGTCTTAGCGGATATCAACGTAATTTTCCCGTTTTGATTTTGAAATGTCTTTTAAAGGGGCATCTGAGAGGCTTAGTCAATCGATTGCGCAGTGTTTTTCCACTTAAATAGGTGCTTTTATCACTAATATTATAAAAGCAAGCAGATATAGTTGTCGCTTTTTGCTGCTATCAACAATCACCCAAAACACTATGACCAAAATTTACGAACAAAACACAGAGAATTATAGGAAAACTGTTCCTATACAAAAACACTCTTTTTTAAACGCTCTTTTTAAAATTATTTGTTATTCTTTAATCTTTTTGCTTCCACTCGCAGTTCAGGCGCAGACAGTTGTAACCGGTACGGTAAAGGATGAAAAGGGATTGCCGGCAGTTGGGACCTCGGTAACCGAAACCGATGTGAAAAATGGAACCTCAGTTGATGGCAACGGTAAGTTTACCCTCACCTTACAGGGAAAACTAAGGGTTTTAACCTTTACATTGGTAGGTTACAAAACGCAAAAGGTTACTGTAGGCGCCTCAAATGTAGTAACCGTAAACCTGGAGGAAGATTTAAACAAATTGAATGAAGTTGTGGTGGTGGGCTATGGTACACAGCGTAAAACAGATTTAACAGGTTCGATTAGTTCGATTAAGAGTGAAGATCTGAATCTCGGTGGTACCACTTCAAACATCGGGCAGGCCATTCAGGGTAAGGCAGCAGGTGTACAGGTACAGCAAACCAGCTTTGCTCCGGGTGCCGGAATGTCGATAACCGTGAGAGGTGGTAATTCCATTAATACCACCAATAGTCCACTTTATGTTATTGATGGATTCATATCTGATAATGGGAGTACTGTAAACCCGAACGATATTGAAGATATCCAGATTTTAAAAGATGCTTCGTCAGCAGCAATATATGGTGCAAGAGGTGGTAATGGCGTTGTGCTCATTACAACAAAAAAAGGCAAGGCGGGTAGGGTAGCCATCGATTTAGATTTATCAAATGGTAACCAATATTTAACCTATAAACCATCTTTATTAAATGGTCAGCAATATACTGATATTCAGAATGCTACAGCAGTTGAAGATGGGAAGCCTGTTTTATTTCCTCCTTCTTTCGTTGTTGCCAATACGAATTGGCTGGATGAAGCTACTCAGAAAGCGTCCGTGCACAATAGGAGCCTGAGTATTAGCAGCGGAGACCAAAATTCGAAAATTTATGTATCAGGTAACTATATGAATCAGCTTGGTGTTTTAAAAGGTACCGGACTGGAAAAATATACTGCCCGAATTGGTGCCGAAAAAACGCTTAATGAACGTTTAAAGTTGGGCGCAAATTTTTACGGATCGAGTGCTAAGGTATTGCAACAATCATACTCGGCTGACATTACCGCACCTCTATTCAGTTTATTAACAGCATTGCCAAATATTCCGGTTTACAATGCAGATGGAAGCTATTTCCGTTATCAAGGTAAAAACAATGCCTTGGCCAGTTTACTGGAACCTACAAATACCAGTACCAATAAATTAGTAAACGGAAATGTTTCATTGGATTATCAGATTATCAAAGGTTTAACTTATCACCTTGGCGCCGGTGCGGAGTATACCAATCTCAATGAAGGTCAATATATTCCAAGAACACTAACTGCAGGTGCGGTAAATGGCGGTATCGCGGCGCAAAAAAGTTCTACCACATTTAGATGGTTGGTAGAAAACTATTTAACATATAAGTATAAAACAGGCGATCACGATTTTACGGTACTTGCAGGGGTTTCCAGTCAAAAAGATGTGAACGATTTTATTGCCGCGGGGAGTAAGGGCTTTCCTACAGACGAATATCTGTTTTATAACCTTGGTGCAGGATCATCACCTAATGGAACCAACGTTACCATAACCAATCTGGGCAATGGATATAATAGTTTTAAAGAACAAGCTACATTTAATTCCATTTACGGTAGGTTAAACTATAACTTTAAAGATAAATTATTAACATCCTTTACCTTAAGAAGAGATGGTTCTTCTAAATTTGGGCCTAATTTTAGTTATGGATACTTTCCTTCTGGCGCTGTTGCCTATAAATTTACTGATGAAGAATTTATCAAAAACCTAAATACCTTTTCTAACTTAAAGTTGAGGGCAAGTTATGGGGTAACTGGTAACGATCGTATTGCTAACTACTTATACCTATCAACATTTACAAACTATAGTACCGTACTTAATCCGGGCGATCCGCTACAGATTGGTACAGAGCCTAAAACTTTGCCGAATCCGAATTTAAAATGGGAGAGTACAACGCAATTTAATCTTGGTCTGGATATGGGCTTCTTAAATGGACGCCTCAATGCCACCATTGATCTTTACGCGAAGAAAACGTCTGATTTATTAATTAATATCCCGATAGAACAGTATTGGGGTTTTAGCTCGCAACTGGTAAATGCAGGATCGATTCAAAACCGTGGTATCGAATTTTTGATAAATACTGTTAACATTAGGAATGATGATTTTAACTGGAACACCAATTTTAATATTTCGCTTAATAGACAAAAGGTCTTGTCGTTAGGCCCGATCAATCAGATTTCTGTAAACACTGCAAATCCAAGTGGTACGGTATCTGGACGTGAATTCTCAAGAGTAGTAGTGGGCAGAGAACTGGGTGAGTTATTCGGTTATGTTTATACTGGAGTACTTAAAACAGGCGAAACCTACGCTCCTCAACCGGGTTCGAAAGCTGGCGATCCGAAATATCAGGATGTTAATGGCGATGGCAAAATTACACCAGATGACATGACCTTTTTAGGTAATTCGACCCCTCGTTTTACTTTAGGCTTTGGAAACGACTTCCATTATAAAGGATTTGATTTAAATATTTTCTTCCAAAGCTCTTTTGGCTATTCATTATATAATATGAACAGATTGGTATTGGAATCAACAACAGGGGCAGATGCATTGAATAGATTTGTTGCTGGTGTGAATGAAAACACAGATGTTCCGCGCGAAGGGTATTTTCTAAGTACTTATGGCAGTTATGTAAATTCCCGTTTTGTAGAAGATGCCTCTTATTTAAGGTTGAAATCAGTTTCATTTGGTTATAGTGTACCTACCAAATGGTTAGACCGTATTAAGGTAATTAAAGGTTTTAGGGTATATGCTGAAGCACAAAACCTATTTACGATCACCAATTACACTGGGACTGATCCAGAGGTAAATTCTCACTCGGGCAGTAACTTTGGCGGAGGGATAGATTTTAATGCCTTCCCGGCGTTCAGAACGTTTTCAGCCGGCGTAAAAGTAACCATCAATTAATATACAATTTCCTTTTTGATAGGATTAATAAAGATAAAGATGAAAAGATATAAGATAATTCTGGCCATTACTGCAGTTGTACTTTTGCAGTTTTCTTGTAAAAAAGATCTGGAGCCAGTAGTGTATAGTAGTTTAACCAGTACAAATGCTTTTAAAACAAAGTCGGATGCCGTTGCTGCGGTAAACGCCGTTTATGCACGCCTAAAAGGACCGTCAGTGGGCGATAACTTTGACTATTGGACGGTAAGGCATTTTGCTTTGACCGATTTAACTACGGATGTTGGGCACTGTAGTTATGGAGGAGATCCCGGGCAGCTTTCAAATGTGCAATGGAATTCGGCAAATGGATTAATCGCCGAAGATTGGAGGCAGATTTACAAGCTTATTTCGAATGCCAATAATGCGATTTTTAATCTTTCCAAAATGACCGCCATTACTGATGAAGAAAAGAATCAATTTCTTTCGGAAATAAAATTTTTAAGGGCAGTTGCCTATATGGATTTAACCGATGCCTGGGGGCCGGTGATTTTAGCCACAGAAAAAGATCTTGAGAATCCGAAATATACTGAGGCGGCGGCATTAACCCCGCTCGATCAGATAGAAGCTTTTCTAATCAACGATTTACAAGGCGTAGCCTCAGTTTTACCGGTTAGTTACGCCAATAATAAATTCTATTCTACCAATGATGCAGGCCGTGCGACAAAGGGTGCCGCGCTTACCTTATTGGCAAAGCTGTATCTGCGCCAGCACCAGTGGCAAAAAGTAGTGGACGTAACCAAGCAGGTAATGGATTTAAAGGTTTATTCACTTTTTCCATCATACTCAGGGCTTTTCGCTGAAAGCAATAAATGGTGTTCAGAAAATATTTTCTCGGTATTAAGTGATGCAAATGTGAATGGAACAGAGCTGTTAAATCACTTTGGCCCAGAACAACATCCCGTTTTAACAGACAGATGGCAATACTACGCCGTTACCTGGGATTTTTACAACAGTTTTGATAATGCCGATGACCGGAAAAAACTTTTCTTTGCTGAATATGTAGGTGTTGATAAACTGGTGCACAAACAAGCACCTACATTGGGCGCAACGCCACCTGCAGGAGTATTTTATATGCAGGATGTGGCCACTGCGAAATATGCAGATCCGAATGGAGCCAATACGTATTATGATGGACATAGTGTAAATATACTCCGTTATGCGGATGTGCTTTTGAGCAGGGCTGAAGCGATAAACGAATTGAGTGGGCCAAATGCCGAGTGTATCGATCTGATCAATCAGGTAAAAGGAAGATCGCACGCTAAACTTTTAATCGCCGCTAATTATAACCAGACGACCTTAAAAGACGCCCTTTTACAGGAACGTGGCTGGGAATTGTTTTATGAAGGGAAAAGACGATCAGATTTAATCAGATTTGGTAAGTATGATACCATCGTAAACGGATATTTAAAACGTATCAATCAAACCCCAACTGTTGTAATGCCGCGGGATCAATTTTTCCCATACCCTTTAAATCAGGTGAACATCAACCCGAATTTAAATAACGCTGGCAGACAATAATTTCTTAATTTTATAATGTTTAAAAAGAATATGCAGTTTTTACTGCATATTCTTTTTTATTTAAAACAGGCATCCCTACGTGTTAACCATTTTCAATGCTATGAAGTACTTTTTCAAACTTATTGTTTTACTGGCAGTGTTTACTTTTTACGGTTGTTACCGGGGCGAAGGCATCAAAGAGATCAAGCTAGGCTTACACAATAATAATGTGCTAAAGATACAGATTGATGTCACTGCAAATGCCGCTGTTGATGCTTACGTAGAATACTGGCCAAACAAAATTGCAAATGCAAACAAGGAAAGTACAGCACTATCGAAAGATAAAAGCATCCATAAATTTGTGCTCTGCAATATCATTCCTAAAACCAGCTATGCGTATCAGGTTATTACCATAAAAAACGGAGCAACAAAGGTAAGCAAAACTTACACCTTTGTTTCTAATGAGCTGCCGGAATGGCTTAAGGACCAGTTTAAAGCAAAAAGTGCCGATGAAAAACTAATACCTAAAGAATTAAAAAACGGATTAATACTGGTTAACAAGAGGTACGCACCAGGCATGGCCTATCTGGTTGATTATAAAGGCAGGTTGAGGTGGTACCACATGGTGGATAATGTGGGTTTTAAAGTAATCAATTTTACAAAAGAGAAAACCCTGCTTTCTATTTTGGGCGGTAATGATGAGCCAACAAGTTATGGTAGCCAGATATTGGAGCTTAACTTGGAAGGCGATACTATTTTACTGTTGAAAAAAGGGCAGGGCGATTTTAAACAGACCATTCATCACGAAATTTTAAAAAATCAAAAAGGAGAACTGGTTACCCTTTTTGTTGATCGGAAGATAACCGATTTGAGCCATATTGGCGGAAGCAAACAAGATACGATCAATGGAGACGGTATCCTGGTGATGGATAAAAAAGGTAAACAGATCTGGAAGTGGAGTGTATTTGATAGCCTCGATCCTTTCAGTGACAAATCTTTACTTAAAACAAAAAAAGATTGGATGCATGCCAATAGTTTAAACTACGATAGAGATGGAAACTACATCATTTCCTTTTATAACAACGGACAGATTTGGAAAATAGATGCCAAAACCGGTAAAGTAATCTGGAAATTTGGTAAAGGCGGGACCATTAAAATGCCAGCCAATACCGGTTTTTCGCAGGCACACGCTGTACACATCAATGCTGAAGGAAATCTAATGTTTTTTGATAATGGAATAGAAAAACATCAGTCTGGTGCTTATGCATTTAAACTAAATGAGCAAACACAAAGTGCAAGTTTAGATCTGCATATCCAATTGCCTCCACAGATCTATAACGACCGTATGGGGAGTGCCTACATGATCAATAAAAATCATGTATTGTGTTGCAGTTCCAAAAGGCATATTGTGGTACTTACCGATAGAAAAGGTGTATTGTTATGGACGCTGGAAGCTTCCGTGCCTGCATATAGGGGGATATTCGTAACTTCGGATCAGCTAAGCCCTTTTTTAAAGCCTTAATCTATGAAAAAAACTTTACCCCTCATTTTTACAATTGTAATCAGCCTATCCTTTTGGGGATGTAAAAAAGGTGATATTAAAAACCTGAACAGTATTGGTTATGGTTCATCCTTTGGGATGTGCGTTGGTTATTGTTCCAGTAACCTCCTCATCAGCGATTTAAAGCTCACTTTTTCAAAATCTAAAAACGGGCAAAGTACCGATACCAAAACCTGTAGCAAAACAATTTCTGAAGCTGATATCGATGCCATTAAAAAAGAATTGAATATCGACAAAATTTCGGCCATGCCCGAAGTAATCGGCTGCCCTGATTGTGCGGATGGCGGTGCAGAGTGGATCGCGATCAATGCGGATGGCAAACAATATAAAATTACCTACGAATACGGTAAGGCCCCAAAAGAACTGGAAGCTGCAGCTGCACGGTTGAGAGTACTGAAGGATAGTTTTAAGGATTGTAATTAAGCATTACTGGTTCTTATATTTTATTTAGCGTAAAACCGAAGACAAACCGTTCGTATAGGACCCTTAAACATAAGCGTTGAGACGGATCCCTGGCGGAGCTGTGACAATTGTACCAGAATAAAGTCCGAAGCAAATCTGTAGGTATTACATCCTAACGGTTAATTATTTATAACGTTTCATTGTCATGTTGCTAATGATTAGACCACATTGAATTAATTGTTTTACCGATTATTATCGGGCTTTAATCTTATTATCTCCGATATCGGTTCCTTCAAAGATTATTCTTTTATCCAATGTGCTTACCAGTTCAGAAAGTTCGTAAACATTTCTATACCCATACCCGTAAAGGTTAATGTAGGTAGGGATATTTAAAGCCAATGAAATAGGGGCTATCTTTTTGTTGATCAGGCCAGGGATAACCGTTTTGCTTGCAAAATTTGCCTTATCGTTTATAAAATTATTATTGCAATAGATTAATATTCTGGTATCGGCATTTGGGATAATCTTTAAGAGGTTTTGTTGTGTAAAATCAGAGAAATTTAAATGTATGGCACCTTTAACATGTTTCCGTTTATATAAGCTATCCGAGCGTGTGTCTAAGATGATAGTGCCTTTTTCTTTTGCCATTTTTAAAAAAGTGGGCAGGTCTGCCAACCTGTTTTTTCGATGGGCTTTTACCTTTGGAAGTAATTTCTCATAAGCATCAAAGTCTACATTCGCCTTTCTTTTAACTGGCATTGTGTTTTGTGCATTGCATAAGCAGGCCATGCCCAGTAATATGATGGTTAAGATTTTAGTTATCATACTTCGGGTATCTGAATCATTAATTTCCACCTAAAATAATCGGGGCACTTTTACCATTGCCCATGATAATAACTTTCGTATTTGCTGATTTAGCAATTTCCTTTTGTGCCAATATCGATTCGTATTGGAGCTGGCGATCGCTCAAGCCTGTAGAAAGAATGCGCTGGTAATCGGCAATACCTTGTGCTTCCACTCTTTTACGTTCGGCTTCCTGACGTTCCTTTTGGAGTACAAAAGTCATTTTTTGTGCATCCTGCTCTGCATTTATTTTAGATTCGATACTGGCTTTTACCGATGCTGGTAGCGTGATGTTCCGTACTAAAAGCTGCTCCAGCTCTAGACCTCTTTTGGCAAAACTTTTTTCTATGGTATTAAATATTTTCGCCTGAAATTCATCCCTTTTGCTTGAATACAAAGCAACTGCATCATAAGCAACTGCATTATCTCTTATGGCTGTACGCGAAACCGGGCGGACAATCTTTTCCAGATAATCGGTTCCTATTTCCCTTAAAATGTTAGGTGCTGCACTTCCTTTTACCCTGAATAATACCGAAAGGTCGATAATGACCTCCAATCCATCGGCAGATAACACGCGTAAGGCATCGTCAGTTTGTTTATTGCCTTCATCATGAACGCCAGACATGGTGTAATTCTGGGTTTTAACATCAAACGGTGTAATTACGGCAATCGGGTTGATCACATTTAAACCGCTGTATAAAACATCGTTGTCTACTTTTCCGAAAACAGTTTTAACACCAACCTGGCCGGCATCAATTACCTTAAACATAGAGAAGGAGAGGCCAATAATGACCAGCACCACACCGATAATTTTGGTGATGCTGCTGTAGCGGCCAATAAGATTGTTTTGGTTAGCAAAGGCAAAACCAATAAAAATGACTATAATCCCGATGATACTTAAGAACATATAATTTAGATTTTTGATTAAAGATAAAGTATTTCGCACAATCTTTTACGGATTTAAAGCAGGTGTTTTTTTATACTTTTAAATGTATTTTAATGGGTATAGGAAAAGGATTGGGGAAATAATATTTTTATAAAACTTGTCAACCAGACGCTAATCGTTCTACCTGCTTTGTTAACTAAACCCGATATGTGGAAAGCGGGTTCTTCACGGGCTGGTAACATTAGCTCCGAAGGAGTTCCTTTGGAACGGGGCCGAACCCGGCCTAAGGATGGCTGAAATTGCTTTCCAAAGCACGGCTTATAATCCTAAAGGATGCTGTAATGGATTTAATGTTTATGGGGAGAAAGATTGCTTCAGGCCATTACCATTTCCCCTGATTCAGTCCGCAATGACGGCAAGCGGGAGTAAGAACCGCAACTCCTTAACCTTCAACCGAAAACTGTGCCTAAGGCATCCCTTTGGGAATAATCGCCAACTGAAAACTTTTTACGCTAAGCCCTTGATTTTTAAAAAGAATTGTTCTACTTTTGCAGTCCGTTTTATGGGCTATCCGCAAGGATGCCGGGGGAGCGGTAAATTTTTTAATAAAAAAACATAAAAAAGCACAATGCCAACCATTCAACAATTAGTTAGAAAAGGTAGAGTAGCACTGGAGTTCAAGAGTAAGTCT
>Ga0163161_10001272_pt1 | contig 18823 bp, 18 predicted proteins | sample S45metaG_FD_129847 | JGI IMG/M metagenome (GOLD analysis project Ga0163161, IMG submission 129847) | Switchgrass rhizosphere microbial communities from Kellogg Biological Station, Michigan, USA - S4-5 metaG | ecosystem: Host-associated > Plants > Roots > Rhizosphere > Soil | place: USA... | reverse complement strand
CGCGTGCCTCGTCGCGCTGATCGGGCTGTGGATCAAGGCCTCTCGAGACGAGGAGTCACCGGTCGGGCCGGGGCTGCACGTGCTGTTTTTGATCGGCGTGCTGGCGGGGCTCGGCATGTTTGGCATACGCCTGAGCGGAAGCACCGAGAGCTGGTGGACCGGGCACATTAAATACGAACTCAGCCCAAGCGCTGACCGCCCACCGTCCCGCGAGGTCCCTGTTGCCAAGCCGGCGAATACCGTCGCTAACGATACGAATACGGAAGCAAATACGAGCGAGCCTGCTGAGCCTGACTCACCGAGCGCGGCTTATAAGGCTTTCTATGCCGCCTCCGTGAATAAGGATATCAAGACCCTGAAAACGTTGATCTCAAAGGAAGTGTACGCCGATCTCTATCGCAAATACGATCAGAAAAAAGCCGATAAACTGGTTGAGGAAGACTTAACAAAAACTGTTGAAGGTCCACAGTGGCCATCTGATGACACCCGCAATGAAAAGATCACCGGCAATACCGCGACGGTTGAATGTCTTACCGAGAACGGTAAATGGTTTACCGTAAAGTTTGTGAAAGAAGACGGCAAATGGAAGCTGACGGAATAAAGCCCGGCCCAACGGTCCTTATTGCCGCTTTACCGGCCCGGACGCGGGAAGACGACGGGGCTTTTGTGGCCCCGGCGGTCGACGGCACGGACGCCGAAGAAGTAATTGTCCTTTGACATCTCTTTTAGAGTGAATCCGACGGCTGTAGGTGAATAACGTCCTTCCGTTATGTCGCTCACTGGTTGGGCGTCGACAGGTACGCGAAACGAGCTTGTCCAAAATGGATCGGTCGTTTTGCGCCGGACGACCTCGTAGCCAGCCAGATCGGCATCCTTCGATCTGTCCCATTTAAGCTCAGTATCATTGGTCAGCTTGCCGGTCACGATCGTCACATTCTTTGGCTTTGCGGGTGCGAGGGCGAGGTTGGCGAGGGCGATCAGGTTTATCCGCGCGGCATTGGCGATGTAGCCGAAATCGACAAATTCCAAAGTGTCGCCGTACTGCTTGCCGTCGACCATCTTCACGCTCTGGTGCTGGTGCGTGTAATCTTCGTGCGGCTCGGTAAAGCGGACGGCCGCGAAACCGCGTTCGAGGAACGGGATGTGGTCGCCTCCGCGGCCATAGCGGTCGCGGCGAAATACGAGCTGGACTTTGAACCGCGGGCTGTAGATGTCCGCCATCTCCTTGATGTAGCGGCCAAGCTGCCGCGATGGCCCGTCGTTCTCGCCGCCCACGCTGCGTCTTGTGCGTGCCTCTTCCTCGGTCTCGTTCGACGGCACGCCCTCGGCAAATACGCGGATCGTCTGCCGGTCGCGGGCGTTTTTATACGTCGTCACGCCTCCGACGATGTCGTTGGTGAACATCGCCTCGATATTCATCTTTTTCTCTGCAGCTTCCTTCGCAAAATACGTGGAGCCGAGCAGGCCCTGCTCCTCGCCCGCGACAGCGAGGAATAAAATGCTTGCGTCAAACTTCCTTTTCGACATCACACGTGCCAATTCGAGCGCCACGGCCACGCCCGAGGCGTCGTCATTCGCCCCCGGAGCGTCGCACGTCGCATCGGTCGCGTCGAGATTGCACATCGAGTCGTAATGGCCCGAGACGACATAGACGCGGTCCGGGTCGGTCGTGCCCCTGAGCGTCGCGACGATGTTGGTGATCTCGACGGGCTGCGGAATGCGGGTGGCCTTTGGCTGAGTAAACGTTTGTTTTTCGACCGTCAGGCAGCCGCCGCAAGAGTTGCTCATGCTTTGGAATTCGCCGTAGATCCAATCTCGCGCCGCACCGATGCCGCGGTTCGGGTCGGTCTGCGACGACAGCGTGTTCCGCGTGCCAAACGAGACCAACTTGCGTATCGTCGCCTCGATATTCTTTGCCGAGACCTCTCTGGCCATCGCCGAGATCGCGGGGTCTCGCTTCTGCGCCGGAACCGCGGCCGACGAGAGAACAAAAATAACGGGCAACCCGATAATTGCAAGCAAAATGGTGCGTTTCATATCCGCAGTATTCTAATACAAAGGTCAACACAACGGCCGTCAAATTCATCTAAATGCATAAGGCCGGGAATAGAAGTCAGGTCCAGACCGGCCGGGACTAGGAGGTTGTATGAAGAAACTTGGACTTTTAATACTGGCAATTTTAATGATACTCGGTGCCTTTATCGTGGCGTCGTCGGCCCAGAGCCCGATCTATCGGCGGCCGGTGATCATTCGCCATTACGACCCGTTCTGGCGAGGCACACTGTGGGACCCGTATTGGGGCGTGCGTGATCCGTTTTATTGGGACATGCGTAGAGAGTATTACGACAAACGGGCCGTAAGCGACGCACAACGAAAGCTCGCTAAGGATCGCGAGAAATTCTACGCGGACGGCTATCTCGACCCCAAGGAAGCCGAAAAGCTGGCCAAGGACCAGCGAGACTATGACAAGGCGGTCGAGAGGTTGAATAAATACTAATAATCCCCCACCAGGCGAAAGCCGCAAATGAGGAAAGGGACGAGCGTGATGCTTGTCCCTTTTTTATCAGTTCCCTAGGAAATCCTACCTGAGCTTTTCGCAATAAATCCCATAATTGCTTAGGCTGTATTTTTCAAGAAAAGTGATGTTGACGAGGTAGGATCCATTCGTGAAATGCAATTCTCGTGGATATCTATCCGAGCGGTCCGTCTCAGTCCAAGTCATATCTTTAAAATACCCTTCGAAAACGCTCTTCGCCGTTTCAAATGGCGTATCGGATTTATATTGATATGCCAACGAGATCTTCTCATCATCGAGGCCACCTTTTGAGACAAATGCGAAGTCCGCTGGCAGCCGGACGGCGGTACAAACAGCATTCAGCTGTTGGAGTTCAGAAGATTTACTGATCGCCTCGTCGGTTAAGAGGGTCTGTCGGCGCCTGTACTGCAATTCGGCCTCTCCGAGTTTCGAACAGCCGACAAGGCCAAGGCATAAGGGCAACAGGATGGCAAGTACCAAACAAGTTACCTTTGTCATAGGACCGTCCTGATGAAATTGCTGCGCTTGCTTTTCGAGACGAAGGCAATTGAAAAAATTGGCTTTAAGAGATGCGGTATGCCTTGCCCTTCCAGACGACGATGACAACGCCGTAGAGCTGGTTGGCGATCGAGCGGAGGCCGCCGTCCAGTTTCTTGAAGTCGTCCGATCCGCGACGCACGTTTATGGTCGCCTGCTGGCGATAGGCCGTGTCGTACCAGGCTCCGTTGCGGTTGGCGAAGGTCTTGCCGCCGACGCTGCGGGTGACCGACATGTCAAATGTCGAGTTGTTCATCTGCTGCTGCGTGTTATTGAGCGGGCCGGCACGCGACGGGCCGACCTTGCTCAACCCACGCGGCATCGCCTCGCGGTCCATGGCAGACTTCTCCTTCCTCGCTTCGGCAACTTCGTCCTTGCCTGCTCCGCTGGCAGCAAGCTTCGTATCGTCGTCGCGCTCGCGCTCGTTCTTCGGCTGATCTGCCGGCAGCGGGGCTCCGGCCGCAGGAGGAGCCGGTTTTGGTGCAGCGGAAGTGGTCACGCCGTCGAGGACGAATGAGTTTTCCTCGGCCGCCTTTTTGTCTTCGGTCACGTTTGTCCTGCCAAATGCATCTGGCGCCGCCGTATTTGCGATCGGTTTGGACGCTGATGCAACCGTGTCCGGAGCGGCATTGGCCGGGGCCACGTTTGTGGCATTCATCACCGCTGTTGCCGTGTTTGCAGCAACGTTTGAGTCCGCCGCGGAACCTTCGCTGTAATATGGCCCGTGGCCTGTGTCGGGCTCGGTCGCCTGTGAGATGGCGGTGTTGTTTGCAGCATTCTGGGCCTGCCTCTTCAATAGCATAAACCCGAGGACACCGCTGAATACCAACACGAGCGAGCCCATGACAATTGCGAGATTAGGCGTTCGAAATATTCTTGCGTACCACGGAACGACTGCCGCTACCACAGGCGCAGAAGCAACTGAAGCGGCCGCCGCATCCGCTCCGCGATTCATGACGATGACCTCGGACAACTGCTTTCTACACCCGTCGCAGTCGGCGAAGTGCTCCATGAAGAGCAGCTTCGCCGGTTGCGGCAAGGCGCCCTCGGCAAAGGCTGCGATCGTGTCGGCGTCGAGGTGCTTTTTGGGCTCGGGCGGACTGTCGCCCACGAGCACACCTCGAGTGTCTCGCCCTTTTCGCAGGATCGCGTCAATTTCCTTGTCGAATTCCAGTTCCATCAACTTATCAGGCACAGAGGACACAGAGAACCCAGAGAAGAGACAAATGCACGATTGTCCGCTGTGTTCTGTGCGGCTACGGTCTTCGTAACCACCCTATGAACGTTTCAAACCCATGAATCTTGCACCATAGCCAGTACGAGCAACGCTGCGAACATGGTTTCAAGGTTAATTCCCAAGCCTGCCGCCGTCTCGCTCAGATACCGTTTTACCTCGCCGTCGGTCCAGCCGTGACGCGATTTTAGCTCCTTTTCCACGCCTTTTCGGATGTCGGCCTGCACGTGCGTTAGTTTACGGCTGGCCGTCGCCTCGTGATAGCCGAATGTCGCGGCAATGTCCTTTAATTTCAGGTCGTCAAAGTAGTATAGCTTCAAAATGAGCCGGTCCTCAGCCTCCAGGCTGGCGATCGAAGCCTGCAGAGCCACAGCGACGTCTGATTCCGTCTGTTTTTCGGTCAAAAGCTCTTCGGGCGTGTCGATGTGGGCGACGAAATGGTGATTGTCGCTGCCCGCCGCCTCGTTTGCCAGGTTCTCAAACTCGCGGTCCTCTTCGATCTGAACGAATTTCGATTGTTTGCGAAACTGGTCGACCGCCAATTGCGAGACAATCGCCCGCAGCCAGCCCGCAAGCGACCCGCGGCCGGAATAATATGCCAACTTGCTCTTTTTGTTGCCGTCGGCGTCTATCCTTAGGCCGTAAAGCTCTGCCCAGATCGAACTTGCGAGGTCCTCGGCGTCCTCCTGATTGGCCGAGATCTTTCTCGCCGCCGACTTTACCGTCGAATCAAAATTCGCGACCAGATCCTCCCACGCCCGTTCGTCGCCCTGCTCGCAGGCAATGATAAGGCACAAATCGTCGGCCCGTATTTCGTCGATAAACCCTTTGACCTCAGGATGTTCGGGCGATGCATCGCCGACGAACAGGTATTTTTGCAACGCCGCATCGACCCGCGGCCGGACATTTTCGGCCGCCAGCCTGCGTGAGTCTTCGGCGCGCGAAATCAAATGAGCAACAGCCTCATCGATCGTCGCGCAGTATTTTTCGGCCAATTTGCTCATCGGACGGGCGAGAAGATTCTAGCACCGATTGGATGAGCGCTGGAACACACGGCGTTGTTTCAAGCGGGCCCGTGTCACAAAATACAGCCCGTTTGCTCAAGCTCGCCGAGTTTGCCAAGCAGCTATTTGAACGCACCCATCAAGATGTCGGCTACGCCCTTCCCGCCCTTACCCGAAACGTAACTCGACATCAACGGCAGGAATTTGGTGGCCATGTCGGGCGAAAGGCCCAGGGCCTTGAACTGGTCGGCAACTCCGGCTAGGGCCCCAAGGCCGCCCGGCAGCATTGCGCCCATCGAACCCATTGAGCTGATCGCGCCCGCGGCGGCGCTTGGCTTGACCTTGGGAGCTGCACTCATCAGGCCATCAATTCCCGGTACGGCTTTCGAGACCTTTCCGAAATCGCCTGGCGTCAAATTCTTTTTTGCCAAACCAAAAAGTGCACCCGCACCGCCTACTGCCTGCGTCGGCGAGATCGAAAGGCCTTTTGTAAGCTGGCCGACTAGCTCAGGATTTGGGATCTTGGCCGGTAATATCTGCGCCGCCGCCGACTGCGCGGCGAAAGCGCCGATAATAGTGAGCAAACAAGCGGTCATAACTCTGTTCTTCATAAAACCCCCTTAACCACGGGCCGCACGTGCGTCCAAAAAGGCAGACTGAACCCATTATTATGGTTTAGGAGAATTCTAATGTTAAACGCGGACCTGTCTAACTGTAATTAGTTACAGGTCGACCGCTTTGGAATTCCTGAGGTGTCTTCGAAGAAACCCGACGATCTTCCACGCGTCGTAATAGACCCATGGCTTTTCGCCGAGTGTGTAGTGGCCGCATGGAATGGTGACCTCGCTGTGGGCGATGTTGTGCCGGCGGATCTCGGCCATGACGTCGCGCGAGAGGTCGGGCGGGAAGCTGAGATCGTAAAGAGTGTAGATATAACGCTGCGGCCGCGGCGGGAGCTTTGCTAGGCGGCCGATGTAGGACATCGGCGAGATCGGCAGCCAGTATTCCCGCAACTCGTCGAGCGTCACGTGCTCGGCGAGGCTCTCCTTGACGTGCGAGGTCGTGATGCCGTGCCAAACGACGTCCGCCGGATAGCCAGAGACGTGGTTAAAGACCGCCGCGTCGATCTGCATGTCATGGGTGAACGCAAAAAACCCGACGCACGAGCCGATGGACGTGCCGACAATGCCTATCTTTTCGTAGCCCTGTTCCTTTAACCACCGCACCGCCGCACGTGTATCGACGACCGCTTGCCGCAGCGATTGCAAAGTCCGTCCGACATTCGGTGCGACGAGATGATCGGCACGGTCAAAGCCGGGCGGATTGCGCTCTTCGTGATATGGCAGGGTAAGCCTCAACGCAGAGAAGCCGACGCGGTTGAAGAGACGTGCAAGATCGAAATATGTCCCGGCCTTGGCATTCCAGTGCGGCAGGATGACGACGGCTGTCTTTTTGTTTTCTTGGTTCGGGAAGTAGCGAGCGTGGACAGTGTTGTTCTCGCTTGACGGTGTTTCGACACCGCTTGTCCAGGTCAACTCGTGCCCGATATTTGAAATCTCAAATTTGAGATTTGAAATTTCCGGAGAGGAAAAAAACTCCTCGCTATTCGCAACCGCGTTCCGCGAAAACTCGCTCAACACCTTCCGCGGATCGTCGCCGTTCGCATTCGGCACCACGAATTCCGTGCCCCAGCCGAACGGGTGCACTATGCGGTCGTCGTCCCGCATCCAATGCGCGCGTTCGCGGTTGTGCATGTATTTCTTGAGCATACCTATGGGAACTTTTGCCGCGGATGAACGCAGATGACGCAGATAGAACGGGTTTTCCTCTTATCCGCGTTATCTGCGTTCATCTGCGGCAAAAATTATTCTCAGGCAGTGGCAGCCTTGGCCTTTTTTACGATCTTTTCGTAGAAGGCGATGTATTGCGGGATGATCTTCGAGGTCGAATACCGCTGCACCGCCAGCTCGCGGCCCTTTTCGCCGAACGAGCGCCGCATGTCTTCATCGGCGAGCAGGCGCAGCGTGTCGGAGGTCATTTTTTCGATATCGCCGACATCGCTCAGGAATCCTGTTTCGCCATCGTTTACAACCTCAGGCAGCCCGCCGATGCGGGTGGCGATGACCGGGACCTCGCATGCCTGAGCTTCCAGGGCAGCGAGGCCGAAAGATTCCAGTTCCGAGGGCAGCAAGAAGACATCCGCGACGCCCATGTAATCGGCGATGTTCGCCTGCTTGCCGACGAACTCCACATTTCCGTTCATGCCCAACTGCTCGGCCCGATAGGCAACTGCCGAGCGCTCCGGTCCGTCGCCGGCCATAACCAATCGCGCGTTGACGCCGCCTTCACGAACGCGCGCGAGTATCTCGACACAATCGGCCGGACGCTTGACCGCACGAAAATTGGACACATGCACCAGCAGCCGCTCACCATTCGGCGCGAGTTCCTTCTGCAATGGTGAATCGACAAGCCGCTTGTAATGGTTCTGGCAAATAAAGTTCGGTATGACCTCGATCTCGTCAAAATCGAAGGTCTCGATCGTCGCCTGCTTCAGGAATTTCGACACGGCCGTCACGCCGTCCGATTGCTGCAGGCCGTATCGTGTGATCGGCAGATACGAGCGGTCGGCCCCGACGAGCGTGATATCGGTGCCGTGCAAGGTCGTGATCACCGGGACGTAACGCTTTTGCTTGATCGACTCGCGGGCGAGTATCGCCGAGATCGAATGCGGTATCGCGTAATGGACGTGCAGCAGGTCGAGCTTTTCGGCACGGGCGACCGTCGCCATCTTGGTCGCGAGGGCCAGGTCGTAGGGCTGGTGCTCAAAGAGCGGATAAGACATCATCTCGACCTCGTGAAAGTGTATCCGCTCGCTCAGTTCGGTCAGCCGCGTCGGCAAAAACGACGAGATAAAGTGCACATTATGCCCACGCTCGGCCAAGTCGCGGCCCAGCTCTGAGCCGACGATGCCGCTGCCGCCGTAGGTCGGATAGACTGTGATGCCGATATTCATAAGCCGTCAGCTACAAACGAATATCGTAGCACGGCGGTTTCAGCAAAAGGAATTAGGGGGTTTCTCTGCGTTCTTTGGCTCGCTTTGCGAGGAATCTCACGCAAAGCCCGCAAAGAACGCAAAGGAAGGTAAGAATGTCAAAGAATGGCCCTTATTAAGGCCGCGCTGAGCAGAAGGACAACTGACAGACAGGTTTTTGAGTTTTTAGGCGTCGGTTCTGTATTCGCCGCGACGGGCTGGTCCGTTTCGGGCTCAACGTCTGTCTCGGCGAGTTGTGTTGTAGTCCCCTTTTTCCTAACCAAATACACAATGCCTGAGAAGTCATCCGTAAATAGGAAAGAGTTCGCGTCGATCTTCATTATGTCGCAGGGCCGGCCGAGGACGGTGGAGCGTTGGAGAAATCCGTTGATAAAGTCCTCGACCTTCTCGCCTTTCCGCATGATAACGATCTTGTAACCATGGCCGATCGACTTGTTCGTCGAGCCGTGCAAGGAAACCAGGAATGCGTTCTTTATCACATCGGATGAGTCCGTCTCGTCCCAGTAGTCAAAACCGAGAGCCGATCCATGTGCCGGGAAGTACGCGTATGGAACGGCGACGTTCTTGCACCCTTCGGGCCGCGGGAATTGCGGATCGGCAAAGACCTTGCCGCCCGACGAATAGCAGTATGGCCAACCGTAATCTGTGCCGCCCTTTAATGCATAGAATATCTCGTCAGGCTTCTGCAAACCTAGATGGTCGGAGCCCTGACCGGACGCCCAAAGGAAATTGCCGATCCATTTCAGTCCGACGGCGTTGCGCAGGCCGCGGGCAAATTCATGCTGGTCGCTGCCGTCTGGATTCATCTCAATGACGCTTGCACGGACTTTTTCCTTCTCGATACACGCGTTGCAGCTTGATCCGACGGAGATATAAAGTTTTCCTGCGGGCGAAAACGCGATGGTCCGCGTCAGGTGCCAGCCGCCGTATTTGTAACTGAGTCCGTAGTCGGGAAAGGTCGCGAGCGTCTGCGGATTCGGATCCGAAGGCCGCGTTTCGCCCTTTGTGAATTTGCGCCGCGTCAGCTTGTCGGTCTCGGCGAGATAGAACCAGTCCTGCCCTTGCGAGTCGCGCCAGAACTGCACGCTGTTCGGGTTGCGCAGGTTGGTCATGTACGGAATCACACGTGCGAATTTGCCCGTCTTTGCATTCCAGCCGTCGAGGATGTAGACCGTGCCTTTGTGATTGTCTTCCAGGTTCAGCATGTCGGTCACAAAGATGCGTCCGTCGGGCGCCTTGGCAAAGAACCGCACACGCTTGAGGCCCTCGACAGCCGGAATGATCTCAAAGTCCGCCGGCAAATTGAGCGTAAACGTCTTGCCGGTTTTCAGCGTGATCTTTTGCGGGGCAAGCTGCGGCTGTGCGTGAGTGAGCGTGCCTGCTATTACGATCAGGCCGATGGATAGAAGGGTTTTCAAGTGACGATTTAGCATTGTGATAAGATATCGGACTCTAAGAAACTTTGCGGCCTTTGGGTGATACATTTTTGCCTAACGCAAAGTCCGCAAAGCACGCAAAGGAACACAAAGTATGAACACGAACAAGTTCCTCGTCGCCGAAGCCTCGAAGGTCGATCTCAAAGACCACCCGACCGACTACACCGGCGATTACAAAGACAAGGATCAGGCAAAGGACGCCCTCGCTAAAAATATCGAGCGGCTCGCCAAGCTGCAGGACGTTCTTTACGCACAGAATATTCACGCACTTCTCATCATTTTTCAAGCGATGGACGCCGCCGGCAAGGACAGTGCGATCAAGCACGTGATGAGTGGCATCAATCCGCAGGGCTGTCAGGTCACTGCTTTCAAGGCGCCGTCGTCGGAGGAGCTCGATCACGATTTCCTCTGGCGATGCCAGGTGGCATTGCCCGAACGCGGACGGATCGGCATCTTTAACCGCTCGCATTACGAAGAAGTTTTGGTCGTCCGGGTGCATCCCGGCATCCTGCAAGGCCAACAGTTGCCGGACGAGATAAAGAACGACAAGGACATCTGGAAAAAGCGCTACAAACAGATCCGCAACTGGGAAGACACCCTCACGGCGAATGGGACGCATGTACTGAAATTCTTTTTGAACGTATCGAAGGAAATGCAGAAAAAGCGCTTCCTCGACCGTATCGACCAGCCTGAAAAGAATTGGAAGTTCTCAGCGGCCGACGCGAAAGAGCGGGCACTTTGGGATGACTATATGAAGGCCTATACCGACGCCATGTCTGCGACCTCGACCAAACATTCGCCCTGGTATATCATTCCCGCGGACAAGAAATGGTTCACGCAGCTCGCGATATCAGAGGTCATTTTTAAGAAGTTGGAGTCGCTCGATCTCAAATACCCAACGGTGACCGAGGAGCACAAAGCAGACCTTGTTGAGGCGAAGATGATGCTTGAGTCAGAACCTTAGTAAATTTTTGTCGTAACTCTTTCTGTATGTTCTGTCCCGGATGCGGAAAAGAAGAACTTCAGGCAGTGCAATTTTGCCGTGCGTGCGGCACCGATCTGCGCAATGTCCGCCTCGCGGTCGAATCGCCCGACAGCATCACGGCCTCGGCGATGTCGGCCCGTGACGAGATCGGGCGAGCAGTGGCGGCAAAGATTCGAGAGACACAGTCGGCACACGAATTGAAGAAGGTTGCGGAGGACGTTCTGCCCGAGATCGAGAAATTTCTTGAGTCGCCGGCCGAAAAACGCCTTCGCAGGATGCGTGTCGGGACGTTATTGTCGGCTATTGGTTTCGGGGCCGCAGTTGCGCTGACGCTTCTCGCGGCCGCGTCGCGAAACGAGGGATTCCTCTTTCTTGCCGGTATGGGCTCGATCGCTTTCTTCATCGGCCTCGGGTTTATTATCAACGGCATTTTCCTAACCGCTCCGAGACCGAGCAAGCTTGCCGCATCAGACGAACCGCAGGGCCAGGATGCGATTGGCGGCGGCAACAACGACTTACGCCTCTCCGAGCCGCCGGCCTCCAGCTTTACATCGGTGACCGAACATACCACTCACCATCTTCAGGAAAAACAACCTATCAAGCACGATTGATCACCGGCAATTCGCCTCGGTGAGTTTGCGAAAGTGATAGCCCATCGCCGCCAAACGGATGGCGTCGGCAAATTGTTCGCGATGGTGTGAGATCGTGCTGCGGATGAATCGCCAAAATTCCCGACGCTCGCTATCTAGGACACCGAGTCTCATAAAGATGCGAACGAGGGCGGACAGATCGCCGCGAAAGGTGCTGTGCCGCGGCTCCGGGCCGGATTGGACGACGCGGGCGAGGCATTTGAGCGCGCGGTCGTAATACTCGCGCGAGCTGTAGATGGTTTGCAGAACCTGTTTGTAGCCTTCGACCAAGCGCGTCGCATCCATTTTTGGTATGAAGTTAAGCGAGCAATCTGTGTTGTTGCCAGTGCTCTGCGTCAGGAGCCTGCCTTCTTTTTCGAGCCGCCGCCAAAGGCCGGTGTCGGGCAGAGCGGTCAGCAGCCCGACCATCGCCAGCGGGATGGCACTCTCGCGGATGAAATCGACCTGGAGCTTAAAAATGTCTTCCGGGTCGCTGTCAAATCCGAGTATGAATCCGGCCATTACCTCCATGCCGTAACTTTGTATCAGCTCGACTGAGTCCAGGAGGTTGCCGCGGGTATTCTGCTTCTTTTGAGCCTCGATGAGGCTTTCCTCGACCGGCGTTTCGATGCCAAGGAACACGCGTCGAAAACCCGCATCGCGCATCATTCCGAGAAGCTGCTCGTCCTCGGCTAGGTTGAGGCTTGCCTCGGTAATGAACGAGAAAGGTTGGCCGCGCGCGCGCGACCATTCGGCCAGCTCGGGCAGGAATGTCTTGACACTTTTCTTATTGCCTATGAAATTGTCGTCGACGATGAATACCAATCCGGTCCATCCGGCGTCGTGCAGGGCGTCAAGCTCAGCGAGCATCTGCTCGCCGGTCTTTGTCCGCGGCACGCGCCCGTAGATCTCGATGATGTCGCAGAACTCGCACTGGAACGGGCAGCCGCGCGAATATTGAACGCTCATTGCGCTATACCGGTCCAGCTTGGCGAGCGCAAAATCGGGAACGGGTGTCGCCGTCAGCGCGGGTTTTACATCCGAGCGATAGACGGCCTGCGGTATGCCGAGCGCGAGATCATGCAGAAATTCCGGCAGGGTGTCCTCGACCTCGCCGACAAAAGTATGATCACCGGTCAACTCGTCGAGTGTCGTGCTCACATACGGCCCGCCAACCGCAACGCGCTTGCCGGCATGGCGTGCGCGTTCAACAACGTCCAGCAGTGAATCTTTTTGCACAAGCATCGCGCTGGTAAAGACCATGTCAGCCCATTCGATATCGCTGTCGTCGAGCGACTCGACGTTCATATCAACGAGCCTCTTTTCCCAGTCGGCCGGCAGCATCGCGGCGACCGTCATCAGACCTAACGGCGGGAACGCAGAAAGCTTGCCTTCGAACGCGAGAGCGTGTTTGAAGCTCCAGTAAGTTTCCGGGAATTCGGGGTAGACGAGCAAGACTTTCATGGTTCTCCGTGGTCGAGCATTCCGATCATTTGAGCGGAACGATCCTCATGATCCGATCGTCATCTTTGGCAGGAGAGCCGCGGCCATCGCGGTTAGATGTCGAAAAATAAATAAAGCCATCCGGCCCTTGTTCCATCTCGCGTATCCGGCCGTGCGTGTTTTCGAGAAGATCCTCCTGGCTGACCACCTTGCGGCCATCGAGGACGACGCGGATGATGCGTGTTCCGCGCAGGCAGCCGAAGAAAAAGTTTCCCTTAAACGCCGTAAATATTGTTCCATCATAGAACATTGCGCTCGCCGGTGCGCACGCGGGCGTGTACTCGAGCAGCGGGGCCTCCATGCCGGCTTTTGTTCCGGTGTGATGAATGACGGGCCAGCCGTAATTTTTTCCAGACTCGAGGATGTTTACCTCATCGCCGCCGCCGCCGCGCCCCTCGAACATGCTGGGCCCGTGCTCTGTCTCGAACGCGAGGCCGGTCCCCGGCTGCCACGCAATTCCCTGCGGATTGCGGTTGCCGTATGTCCATATCTCCGGCCGCGCACCTTGCTGTTTTACGAATGGATTATCGGGCGGAATGGTGCCGTCGTCGTTCAGCCGAAGGACCTTGCCGGCGAGCGAGCCGAGGTCCTGGGCGAGATTCCAGTCCGTCGAATCGCCGGCCGTCACATACAGCTTCTTGTCTGGCCCGAATCGGCATCGCATCCCCGCGTGAGCTGATGCGGCGGGAATGTCCTCGATGATCGTCTTTTGCTCGGAAAACTTGCCGTCCGCATACTTAAAACGCACAACCCGGTCGCGTTGTTTACCGTCTTTCGCGTAGGCGTAGGCGAGATAGACGAAATTGGTCTTTGCAAAATCGGGATGAAGCGAGATGTCCATCAAACCCGCTTCGCCGCTTGGCTCGACATCCGGCACCGCGAACACAGGCTCTGCGCGCAGTTTGCCTTTTTCGACGATCCGCACGCGGCCGGGCCGTTCGGTAACGACCATGTCGCCATTCGGCAGCCACGCAAATGCCCAGGGCACTTCGAGTCCGGCCGCGACGATCTCAACGCGAAACTTTACATCACCGGCAGGCGTTTCGATGGACCCGTCGCCTGCGGCTTTATTTACGGCGCCGGATGAGATCGGTTGGCAGGAGGCGGCCAAAACTGCCGAGCCAAGAACGATCAACGCAACGCGTAGCATTGCTCCAATATAACACCCTGCGAGGCTGCCGGAGCTATCCAACGTTCGATGCGGAGGATGTTGCCGCCGAAACCTGCTGCAGGACCTCGCCGGAATCGGCCTTTGACGCACGTTCGGCGATGTCGGCCAAGGCGACGATGCCGCATATCTTGCCTGCCTCGTCGACGACTGGCACGCGGCGTATCTGGTTCTCCTCAAGTACCCGATAGCACTCGTCGAGCGAATCGTCGGGCATCACCGAAATAGGCGGCGCGGTCATGTGATCGCCAACCTGCATCTCGAGCGGATTCAATCCCTTAGCGACCACGCGGCATGTTATGTCGCGGTCGGTAATAACACCCACAGGCGTATAATTCTTAAGGTTGTCGACCACGGGTATCTCGCCGCAATCGTGGTCGACCATCATCTGCGCCGCCTCTTGCAGCGGCGAATCGGGCGTGCAGCACGCCGGTTCTGTTGTCATTATGTCTTTTACTTTCATTTAAACACTCCTTGTTCCTTTCTGTCGGGCCTCGACCGGCAGGCCCGCATCTTTCCAGGCATCATAGCCGCCAATAAGCGGGTGAGCTTCCTTAAATCCATGTTCTTCGAGGACCTGCGCCACACGGGCGCTGGAATGCTCGCTCGGTCAGGTGCAGTAGATGACGATATAGTCATCGAGGCTGAGATCGGCGATATGCTTTTCCGCTTCGTCGGGCGGAATGCGTATCGCCCGCGCCGCCTTTGTGCCGGCCTCATTCCACACGTGCTCGGCTCGCGAATCAACGACGGTGACATCGTCGCCCGCATCAAGCTTTTGCTTCACTTCTTCTGCCGTTACTTTTGTCATTACTTCATCTTTGCCTGGATCGCCTTGATGGCGTCGAGGTGTTTTTGGACCACGGGCGCGACCTTGGCCGCGAATGCCTTGACATCCGGATCGCTGCTGTTCGCAGCCTGCTTTTGAAATTCCTTGACATCGGCCTCATGGTCTTGGACCATCTGCTCCACGTAATAACGGTCAAAATCGTCACCCGTCATCTTACTAAGCTTGTCATAGGTGGCCTGATGCGAGCCGATATCGGTCGGGAGCGTAAAATTCTTCTTCTTTGCAAGCTCCTCAAGGTCTTTGCCCGCCGCTCCGTGGTCGGTCACCATCATTTGGGCAAATTTCTTGAGGTCGGGATTTTTGGCATTTTTTGCCGCCAAATCGCCCATTTTGACCTCGGCCTGTCCGCCCTGAGCGGCGTCTTTCATAAATGATTCCGGACTGCTCGTTGTTGCACCGCTGACCGCATTTGCAACGGAGTTCGCGACATTTGCCGCCGAATTCTTAAGCCCCGCCACGTTGACGTTCGCACCGCCGCCGCAGGCGAGCATTAGCACGCCCCCGCATGCCAGAAATGTTGCCGATAAAATAAGATGTCGCATATTTGCCTCCTCAAAGATGGGCCGAGGGAGTCTTAAGTCTTTCGCGCGCAAGGATATCGCTTATGACGCAAAGACTTTGTACGCCATAAGACAAATCGGGCCGGCGGCGGAACTACCACAACTTCGAGCCGACAAGTTTAAAGAATTCGTATGGTTTTTTGACGAGCGGTACAACAGCGCGGGCGAGCACTGAATGCTTCTTCTCTTCCGGTCGCTCGGCCCGTGCAACGTCCGGTCGCTCGGCTCGTGCAACGGTGGTGATGGCCTTGCTGGCCTTTGGCGTAGCCGTCATGGGGACAGCCGGCCTTGTCCGATACGTGATCCGGATGGTCTCAAATAATGGCTGCGTTTTGGGCTCTGTCCGGAACGAAACAGACCGTGGACGCACCAACGCCACTGACCCTTGTCTTACTACGATAGGGGGCGAATACGGAGGCGCAAATTCACGGTCCTCTTCTGCGTCGGGAATTGCCGCAACCAGGATGGGTGAAGCATCCATCGGCGAGGGCACCGTTGTCGTTGCGCGCACCTGATAGTAGCGATCGTCGGCGCGGTCAAGTGCGTTGAAGACCTGGAAACAGATCTGCAAGGACAAAACAACAACAATGCCGACGAAGAATTTACTTTTCACAACGGATAAAACGGTTTGAACGCGGACAAACGCTAGCACTTAGTATACACGCCCGAAAGAAAAGTTGCTAAAAAAGTTTATGACGATGTTTATATTAGTTCACAGCCGCGCTCGAAAGGAATAGAATCGAAAGTGCACACCAGTTTTCAGGAGGGCCGTCAACGCAAACGGCTGAGAGTCGCCTGACGCGGGCGAATATCCTTTGAACCTGATGCGGCTAATACCGACGAAGGGAGAAATAAAATGAAAAACAGTGTCAGTAGCGCGCACGTGAGTAACGGCTCACCGCCAGATACGACGGGCGACGAAGTCAGACTGCCTGCCTCTGAAAAGGTATACATAGAATCTAGTAAAGGCCATAGCCTGCGTGTCCCGTTCCGCGAGATCACGCTTTCGCCATCTAAGGAAATGGACCGAACCCTTAGCGAAAATGCGCCTGTACGCGTTTACGACACAAGCGGCCCGTGGACCGATCCAACACAGAAACACGACGTTCGAGACGGCCTGCCGGCGCTGCGGCGTGAATGGATCGTCGCCCGCGGCGATGTCGAGGAATACACCGGCCGCAATGAACCGACCGACTTTCCCGCGCTAAAGCGGCCGCCGTTGCGGGCAAAGTCCGGCGTATGCGTTACGCAGATGCATTACGCGAGAAAGGGCATCGTGACGCCCGAGATGGAATACGTCGCGATCCGCGAGAACCTCGGACGCGAACGGAAGGCGGATACTCTTGTCCGCTCTTCGGAGAGCCGCGACCGCTCGTCATTGAATCACCAACACCGCGGCGAATCGTTCGGCGCATCGATCCCGGAATTCGTTACACCCGAATTTGTCCGTGATGAGGTTGCCCGCGGCCGTGCGATCATTCCGGCGAATATCAATCACCCCGAGAGCGAGCCGATGATCATCGGCCGCAATTTCCTGGTAAAGATCAACGCCAACATCGGCAACTCGGCGATCGCCTCGTCTATCGACGAAGAGGTCGAAAAGATGCGTTGGTCGACGCTGTGGGGCGCCGACACGGTGATGGACCTTTCGACCGGCAAAAATATCCACGAGACACGCGAGTGGATCCTGCGCAACTCGCCTGTGCCGATCGGAACCGTTCCGATCTATCAGGCGCTGGAAAAAGTGAACGGCAAAGCAGAGGAACTGACATGGGAGATCTATCGCGACACCCTGATCGAACAGGCCGAACAAGGCGTCGATTATTTCACCATTCACGCCGGCGTCCGGCTGCCGTATATTCCTCTCACGGCAAAACGCACGACCGGCATCGTTAGCCGCGGCGGTTCTATCATGGCCAAATGGTGCCTTGCACATCACGAGGAAAGCTTTTTATACACAAGGTTTAGGGATATCTGCGAGATCATGCGGGCTTACGATGTCTCGTTCTCTCTGGGTGATGGCCTGCGGCCCGGCTCGATTGCCGATGCGAACGATGATGCGCAATTTGCGGAGCTCGACACGCTCGGCGAGCTAACCAAGATCGCCTGGGAGATGGATTGCCAGACGATGATCGAAGGGCCCGGCCACGTGCCGATGCACCTCATCAAAGAGAACATAGACAAGCAACTCGAGGTCTGCGGCGAGGCTCCGTTCTACACGCTCGGGCCGCTGACGACCGATATCGCCCCGGGCTACGATCACATCACATCGGGGATCGGTGCGGCGATGATCGGATGGTTCGGAACGGCGATGCTCTGCTACGTCACGCCGAAGGAACATCTCGGTCTGCCGAACAAACAGGACGTGAAGGAAGGCGTCATCACATACAAGCTCGCGGCTCACGCGGCGGATCTCGCGAAGGGACATCCCGGTGCACAGTATCGCGACAACGCTCTATCAAAAGCGCGTTTCGAATTTCGTTGGGAAGATCAGTTCAATCTCGGCCTCGATCCGGAAAAGGCAAAGGAGTTTCACGACGAGACTCTGCCTGCCGAGGGAGCAAAGCTCGCGCATTTCTGCTCGATGTGCGGCCCGCACTTCTGCTCGATGAAGATCACGCAGGACGTCCGCGAATACGCCGAAAAACACGGCGTTGAAGCCGAGAAAGCCCTCGCCGTCGGGATGAGCGAAAAGGCAAAGGAATTTGTCGCCACCGGTGCCGAGATCTATCACGGCAATGTGCCCGACGGTGCCAAGCACGATCACTAACTTTGCTACACTTGCCAAGTGAATCCTGACCCCGCCGAAATTCCTATACCGGCTGTTATTCTTGACCGCCGGTCGTCAGCGTGGGACATCCGCAATGCACCAAGGAATTATCTGTCGCTCGCCGCGTTCCAGGTGGCGAGCGCGCTGTTCTCATTTGCGACAGTCTGGCTCGTAACGCGGCACATCGGCTCGGACGGTTACGGCGGCGTCGTTGCCGTGATCGCGGCGTCGCAGGTCGCGCAGGTTTTTGTAAATTGGTCGAGCTCGGCCGTTGTGCGATTCGGCGCCGAGGAATTCATCGATACGGGCGCTATCGCCCGCACATTTTGGACGCGGCTTGGGGTGATGGCGGTGAATCTTGCCTTCGTCGTAGCGACGGCGCAATTCTGGTTCGGGCCGCTGGCCGGTTGGCTTAAACTGACGTGGACATCATTCGGTCTCGTCATCGCGCATTTTGTCATTACCGCATTTTGGGTGCATGTGCAGATGTCGCTGCAGGGAGCGAAGCTCCAGCGGATGCAGGGGCTGCTGCAGATGGTCGAGCGAGCGGCGATATTTG
>Ga0163161_10001270_pt1 | contig 18846 bp, 18 predicted proteins | sample S45metaG_FD_129847 | JGI IMG/M metagenome (GOLD analysis project Ga0163161, IMG submission 129847) | Switchgrass rhizosphere microbial communities from Kellogg Biological Station, Michigan, USA - S4-5 metaG | ecosystem: Host-associated > Plants > Roots > Rhizosphere > Soil | place: USA... | reverse complement strand
ATTAGTGGGCAAAGCTAAGTTTGGCGTCGATTAACCCGATTCAACAATGATCCCGTTAACCATTATAAATGATGACTAATAAGCATGGAAAGAATCCAATAAATTATTATTTTTAACTATAGAAACCAAAAATTAAACCATATGAAAATTGCAATTATTATTATGCGCGTACTTTTAGGTGCCATGTATCTTTTTGCTTCGGTAACCTATTTTCTTCACTTAATGCCAAAGGCACCAGCAATGACGGCAGCGCAAACTACCTTTATGACAGGGGTAATGGCCTCTGTTTATCTTTTTCCTTTAATTAAAATAACTGAATTGCTATGCGGTGCGATGTTATTGATCGGTAGAACAGCGCCGCTGGCATCAATCATTATTTTTCCGGTTACTCTAAACATTTTTTTGTATACCGCATTTTTGGCGCAGCCTAAAGATCTTCCAATGTCGGCAGTGATGTTATTGTTTAACCTGATACTACTTTATGTATATCGGGCCAAATATCTGCCAATCGTTTCAAAGTAAATTTTTGGGTTTATCAAACTTTCTCATACTTTTTCTCTTTATTTAGTGTTTCGATATAAGCTGTAATGATTATCTTTAAAAACTAACTAGAAATAAAAAATATGAGAAAGTTCCCATTTTTAATGCTGCTCTTCGTAGCGGTATCATTTTCTGCTTTCGCACAGAACAAAGATGCGATCGTTGGCAAGTGGCTTAATCCATCAGGAGAAGGACAAATAGAAATCTATAAAAAAGGTGAAAAATATTTCGGGAAACTGGCCTGGATAAAGGAGCCAAATATCAATGGTAAACCTAAATTGGATGTTAAAAACCCTGACGAAAAACTACAGAAACGTGCGCTTTTAAATCTGGAAATCCTTAAAGATTTTGTTTATGATGATGGCAAGTGGACTGATGGAACAATTTATGACCCCAAAAGTGGAAAAACCTATAGCTGTAACCTGAGCTTAAAAAGTGCTGATGTACTGAACGTTCGCGGTTATGTGGGCATTTCGCTTTTAGGAAGATCAGAAACTTTTAGACGGGTTAAATAACAGATACATGAAGAAAATTTTATGGTGCCTTTTAGTGGCACCTTTTTTTTGCGCTGCACAGTCGTATTCGATTAAACCATTGAATGAAAGTGCCAAAACGAGCATACGCGGATTAAGCGTGGTTTCCGATCAGGTAACCTGGGTAAGTGGGAGCAATGGCTCGGTGGGTAAAACTACCGATGGCGGTAACACCTGGACATGGATGAAACCCAAAGGTTACGAAAAAATCGATTTCAGGGACATCGAAGCTTTTGATGATCTGAATGCTGTTATTGTGGGCATTGCATCACCGGCTTATATTTTAAAAACAACGGATGGGGGCGAAACCTGGACAGAAAACTACAAAAATGCAGATTCGGCCATATTTTTAGACGGTGTGAGTTTCTGGGACAAAAACAAGGGGATTATTTTCGGCGATCCGATAAATGACCAACTGCAACTGCTCAAAACGGTTGATGCCGGTAAAACCTGGCAGGATATTTCTGCAAATCTAAAAAACAATATGGCCAAAGGCGAAGCCAGTTTTGCTGCCAGCGGTACAACCATTAAAACATTAGCCGATGGTAAAACCTGGATTGCCACAGGGGGAGCAGTTTCCAATATCTATTTTTCTCCCGATTACGGCCAAACCTGGCAGGTATTTAAATGCCCTATTTTGCAGGGCGAAAATAGTACCGGGCCTTTCTCTATCGATTTCTTTAACGGAAAAAAGGGGATTGTTGTAGGTGGTAATTATGTAAAGGATAAAGAAAATACAAATAATGTGCTTTTAAGCAGTGATGGGGGGAAAACCTGGCAAAAACCAGCTACTCCGGTGTTGGGCTTCCGTTCTGCAGTAACTTACCTTAACTCTAAAACATTAATTGCTACAGGTACCTCAGGTACCGATATCTCTACAGATGGCGGTTTAAACTGGCAACATATTTCTGATCAAAGCTTTAATGCTGTTCAAAAGGCGAAAAAAGGGAAACAAGTTGTTCTGGCAGGGGAAAAAGGTGCTATCTATTCGCTTGCAATCCAATAAATAAAATTTTGATGCATTTACGTAACAGTTTTAGTGGTTATCCATCTAATCACTAAAACGATTATATAATTGTAAGATTGAAGCATCGGGATTGATAAAATTTTGTTTCTTTGCTGTCTAACTAAAACTTTAATTTAAAAACACACTCACTCAATGGATTTTTTGCACACGATTTTAGGTGACGATATACAGGCCGGATTATTAATCATTTTAAACTTAATTGTAATCGAGAGTTTGCTATCGGTTGATAATGCAGCTGTTCTGGCTACCATGGTAATGGATCTGCCAAAATCGCAAAGAGAAAAGGCCTTGAAATATGGTATTATCGGTGCTTATGTTTTTAGGGGTATCTGTTTGTTCCTGGCGGCATGGCTTGTAAAAATATGGTGGTTAAAACCACTTGGCGGTTTATACCTGCTTTATCTGGCTTTCGATTATTTTAGAAAAAAGAACAGTAAAAAGAACGAGGAAGAAGAGGAAGTGGATAAAAGCAAAAGCTGGATCTATAAATCTACCGTTGGTTTAGTAGGTACGTTTTGGGCAACTGTTGCTTTGGTAGAGGTAATGGATTTAGCTTTCTCTATTGATAATGTTTTTGCTGCGGTTGCTTTTACCGATCATATCTGGTTAATCTATATTGGTGTTTTTATCGGGATTTTAGCCATGCGTTTTGTAGCACAGGCTTTCGTAAAACTAATGGAGAAATTTACCTTTTTAGAAACAGTGGCCTTTATTGTAATCGGTGTTTTGGGTATTAAACTTACCTCATCGCTATTTACACACTTTTATCCGGAATCGCCTATTTCTCATGCCATTGAAGGCGAAAAAACAGATCTTTTTGTCTCTATTTTCACAGTAGCGATATTTATTGTACCTGTATTAACATCCTTATTGTTCAACTTCCCTAAAAAACATAAAAGCGACATCATCATTTCGGATGAAGCCGAAGAAGTATTGGACAAATCTTAATAGTTAAGGCTTATCTGTGATAAATCTTACAATCAACCTTTTCTAATTATACAATCAAATTTGTAATATTAGAATTTATTAAAACAGATTAGGAAACAGGGCACAATGGCTTTTTACAAACATTACTCATTCGATCTTTGGTTAACGTTGATTAAATCAAATCCAACGTACAAGCAGGAGCGGGTACAATATTTTTACCGGAATTTTAATGGCAAGCACAAAAGTCTGGATGAAATTGCCATCATTTTCCGTCAGGTAGATTTAATGGTGAATGCCATTAACGAAAAGGCCGGGAAAAATGTTGATGCCGATGAAATGTATCTTATGATCATCAGTATGATCAATGATTATGATTTTAATTTTCGTGATGTAGACCTTACAATACTTGATCACGATATGGAACAGATCGTGTTTAACCACATGCCTAAACTTTATTGCAATGATTGTTTAGATGTGTTGGCTAAAATCAAGGAATCGGGCAAAAGCTCTACCAATATATTAAGCAATACAGGTTTTATTAAGGGAAAAACCTTAATAAAAGTAATCAAACATTTGGGTATCGATGAATTTATTGATTTTCAGCTTTATTCTGATGAAGTGCGCATGTCGAAACCCAGTGCCGGCTTTTTTCAGCTGATGTTGGATACTATCGATAGAACAAAACACCCTGAATTGTTGTTAACAGAAGTGATCCATATTGGGGATAATCCATATGCCGATGTACGCGGGGCAGAAGCCATGGGTATTAACAGTATGCTGATCAATTCCAACAATCTATCTATCTCAAACCTACTCTATGATACCGTATAATTTTTCACTCCATAAAATCGACAATACAGCCGATTTTGGCTTTAGTGCCGATGAATACAGCCGCTTTAAGTTTGGCGATGACCTGGTGGCCCGATCGTTCGGGAAAGACCTTGCTGATGGTTTTATCAGGTATTACCTGGCTGATAACCTCATCACCGATCAGATTGTGGTGATTTCCAGTCCGTACAGCTTCATCCCAACGGCAACCTTTGCCATGAAGAACTATTTCGTTTGCCAGCTTAACCGCTGGCTGGTCGAAAATGGTGGTTTGGCCGTACAGGAAACGAAAGTGCATCGCACCATTACCTATAAAGAAGATTATGGCGAACTCAGTGCCGAAGAAAGGCTTTCTTTAATTGGGAATGATTCTTTTCACATCGATAAAGATTTTTTAACAGGTAAAACCCTTTTATTTCTGGATGATATCAGAATTACCGGAAGCCATGAGCGTATGATTTTAAAAATGGCCAAAGAATATGGCTTAAAGAACGAAATGCATATGCTTTATTTTGCCGAACTGGTAAATAAAAACATCCATCCCAATGTAGAAAACTTTCTGAACTATCATCAGATCAAATCTATCTTCGATCTCGAAGAGATTATTGATGGCGGCAATTTCAGTTTCAATACGCGCATTGTGAAATGCATTTTAAATAGTACTTCGAGTAGTTTTACCATCTTTTTAGAACGCAGAAGTACCGATTTTATCAATCAGCTTTACGATTTATCATTAGGGAATAATTACCATACCATAGAGGCGTACTCGAAAAACTTACATCTTATAAAAGACTATATCAAAAACAACAATTATAAATTAATTTAAATATGGCTATTAATTTGCAAAAGGGGCAAAGAGAAAATATCGATGCTCCTAAATTTACAATAGGTTTAGGTTGGGATACCAACAGTTCTTCTACAGGTTCTGCATTCGATTTAGATGCCTCTATTTTTATATTAAACGATCAGAAGAAACTGGTTTCTGATGAAAACTTTGTGTTTTATAACAACCTGGTTTCTCCCGATGGTTCGGTTGAACATACAGGTGATAACTTAACCGGTGATGGTGATGGCGATGATGAGCAGATTAAAATTGATTTAACCAAAACTGATGCAAAGGTAAATGAGATCTGCATTGTGGTTACCATCCACGAGGCTGAGAGCAGAAGACAAAACTTCGGCCAGGTGAGAAACTCTTTCATCCGTATTTTTGATGCCGTAACCAACGAAGTGATTTTAAAATACGAGCTGGAAGAAGATTTTTCTATCGAAACCGCAGTAGAATTCGGCAGGATTTACAAACGCGAAGGCAAATGGAAATTTGAAGCAGTGGGTGTAGGCATGAAAGGTGGTTTACAGGATTATTTAAACAAATATCAATAATATTATGGCAATCAATCTTGAAAAAGGACAGCGTATCAGTCTAGAAAAAAGTAACGGTAGTAAACTTCAGAATGTTTGTGTAGGTATAAACTGGGGCGCAATAGAAAAGAAAGGTCTATTCGGTTTTGGATCATCAAAGGAAGCCGTAGATTTAGATGGAAGCTGTGCCTTATACAATGAAAATAAACAGCTTTTAGAAGTCGTTTATTTTGGCAACCTAAAATCTAAAAACGGATCTGTAAAACACAGTGGCGACGATTTAACCGGCGATATGGGCGGTGATGATGGCTTGGATAACGAAATCATTACGCTTGATTTTTCTTTGCTGGATGCAAATGTGACCTATGTTGCCTTCGTTTTAAACAGTTTTAGGGGTCACGATTTCGGAACCATTCCATTTGCTTCGATCCGTATTTACGAAGGAACAACCAAACGTGTTAATGAGGTTTTTGCTAAATTCGATATCGCGCATGGCGCTAACTTTGCCGGTCATGTATCAATGGTAATGGGTGTTTTTTACAAGAAAAATGGCGAATGGAAATTTAATGCTATTGGCGAACCAACCAAGGATAGAAAACTGGAAGATACTGTTAAAACCGTAACCCAAAACTATTTATAGGCCCTAAAGCTGATAATTGATCAAACTATGGAAACCAACCCAAACGTTACCCAAGCCCTTACTCCGGTTAAACTGGATAAAGATGGCAATGTAGATCTTGAGAAAATAACAACCGAGGAAACAACGAAATACCAGGAGATTGGAAAATCGTTAGAACCATCAGACGTTAATTCGATCCTGAATTACGGAAGCGATGCCCAAAACTCAATGGAGAAATACAGTAACGAGTTTTTGTCGTCTGTACGTACTTATAATAGTGGCGAAGTGGGCGGTTTAATTAACGAACTGCTTACCGAACTGAACTATATAGATGTTTCCGAACTTGAACAAAGCGGTTTTAAGAGTTTCATCTCTAAAATTCCTTTTTTAAAGAATCTGGTTGTTGATGTGAAAAAACTTTTTCAGAAATATGATGTGGTGGTGAACAATATTGATAAAATCACCAATAAGATCAAAGCTGGAAGGTTAAATTCCATTAAGGATAACAGTTCGCTGCAGACCATGTTCGACAGCAATGTTGGTTACATTCACCAGATGGAAGAATTGATTATTGCCGGACAGTTAAAATACAATGAACTGAATATTAAGCTTGCTGAAATGGAAGGAAGGCCCGCTGATTATCAGGATTATGAAATTGCCGATTTAAGGGATTTCATTAGCCGTTTGGATAAAAGACTGGCAGATATGAAGATTGTGCGTTTCATTATGCTACAATCTTTGGCGCAGATCCGTGTGGTGCAGAATAACAATACCTCGATTGCAGAAAAGGCACAGTCTATTGTTTCCACAACCATCCCGGTTTGGAAAAACCAGTTGACTATTGCTGTTGCTTTACAAAGGCAAAAGGCCAATGTAGAGATGCAAAAGAAAATTTCGGATACTACGAATACCATCTTGCAAAAAAATGCAGAGATGCTGAAACAGAACAGTATCGATGTGGCAAAGGAAAATGAAAAAACTGTGGTATCTTTGGAAACCCTAAAACGTACCACATCATCATTAATTGAAACACTTAACGAGGTGAAACAGATCCATGAGGCTGGTGCACAAAGCAGACGTGTGTTGGATGGCGAACTGAAAACTTTGGAAGCAGAGTTGAAAAAGAACGTGACGCGGGTGAACTAAATTAATCTATGGATGAATACCGTTTAAATATTATCAAAAAATCAAGCGCAGAGATCAACCGTTTACAGTTGCTCTCTGTGTTTTTTGATGATGAGGTGATTTATAAAATTTACTTAAGAAGCCAGGTAATCCATCAGCTTTTTGCCAACAACGAAGAACTGAAAATCGAAAAATTAGATCTTTTCCACCTTCAATTTACCGATAGCGTAATTGAACTGCTCAAAAAGATTAAAAAGAGCAATGAGAAAAACGTATCGCTCATTTATGATGAAATTGATCTGAATGAGGAACTTATTGATCGTATGGCGGGTGCGCGTATTGATCAGAAAAGTTTTCAGCAGGATAAACAAAAGCAGTCGCTTAAAATTAATTTATCACTTCGTAAGTTGTATAGTGTATTGTCTGAGTTAAGCAGTGATTTTCCTTTTTCTAAAAACATTAACGTTTTCAGTTCTAAATACGCCAACGATTTTTACTTTGATCTTACTACTGATCAATTTGCCCAACTGATCAACTTCCAGGATAAACAGGTGTATACCAATGTGTATGCCACCATCGAGAAGAGGCTGATGGGTAAACTGTGTAAATACGATTTTAGAACTGAATTTTATATCGGTTTAAAGTCGGGCGAGCTGGTAATTGAAGTGTATAAATTTCTGGATACCGATACTTACTACCTGTTTTTTCCGAGCAGAAACCTGTTTCTTTTCTGCGATTTAACTATTTTGAAAGATCTGGATATGTCGACCAACCTTTCTGAACGGGAACGGATTGTACAGGAACTGCAGTATAAAAATGACAAGCTTAAGAGTAATGCGGCGGTGTTAAAAACAGCGATTCCAAATGAAGTAATCAATTTATTGGAAGACAGTTACCACAAAATATCGGATATTAACTTCTTAAATCACCTTAATAATTTCGATGTTCAATCGAATATTTTAAAAACCATGCTTAAAACGGATTTGTTTTAGGCTATTTTTCGAGCATTTTTTTGTAAAATCGTCATTTCGACTATAGCGTGCCGATTTTTCATCGGTAGCGAAACGGAGAAATCTAACTCGACATAGATTTTCGAATACGCTGTTCACCACTCGAAATAGCGGGTTTATAATGCTTATTCATCCCACTCATTTATGATTTGAGTTAAATCCACCAAACTCTTATTAAAACTATTGATCAGCGCATCTTTTTTCACTCTGTTCCATTTTTTTAATTGCTTTTCCCGGTCAATAGCTTCTTCAATTGAAGAATAAACTTCATAATAAATACAAAAAGTTAAATTATACTTTGCCGTAAATGATTTAGGATGGGTTTTATGCTGATGCTCGTAAATACGACTTCTTAAATTAGAAGTTACACCAATATATAAAGTTGTTCTTTGATAATTGGTCATGATGTAGATGCATCCTCCGCGTTCCATGATATTAAAGTTAAGGAGAAAAATCGTCATTTAGACTGTAGCGTACCGATAGTTCATTGGTAGCGAAATGAAGAAATCCATCTTATTAGATTTCTCGACTACGTTGCACTCCGCTCGAAATGACGGAGTCAGTGATAGACCGTCATTTAGACTGTAGCATACCTATTCTTCATCGGTTGCGGAATGGAGAATCTATCTTGTTAGATTTCTCGACTACGCTGTGCTTCGCTCGAAATGACGGAGTTAGTGATAGATCGTCATTTTTACTGTAGCTTACCGATTTTTCATGGGCAACGAAACGGAGAAATCTAACCCGACATAGAGTTCTCGACTACGTTGCACCTGATAGCTATCGGGGCCTCCCGAAATGACGAAACTAGTTGGCATTCCGCTTGAAAAGATGGAGACAACAAAATTTACCTCGTCAGCACCGCCAACTTATGTTTAAACAGCTCAATTGTTCTGCTCCAGGCCAGTTTTGCGGCAGTCTCATTATAGCGTGTTGGTGAGGTATTGTTATTAAAAGCATGGTTTACACCATCATAGATGTAGATTTTATAATCGATTTTATTGTCCTTTAAAGCCTGCTCGTAGGCTGGAATTCCGGCGTTAATGCGTTCGTCTAAACCGCCATAATGGAGCATTACACTGGCTTTAATTTTCGGTACATCAGCCGCGTTTGGCTGTGCGCCATAATAGGCAACTGCTGCTTGCAATTTAGGATCGTTAACAGCCAGTTTGTTCGCCATCCCACCGCCCCAGCAGAAGCCTACGCAGCCTACCTTGCCATTTCCATCTTTTCTATTGCGTAAATATTCCAGGCCTTTTAAATAGTTCTGTAAGTTTTTCTCGGGGTCTAACTTGCCGATCAGTTCGCGGCCTTTATCTTCATCGCTTGGGGTTCCGCCAAGGGGAGATAGTGCATCCACACCGAGTGCAATAAAACCTTCGGCAGCAACACGTTTGGTTACATCAATAATATGTGGGTTCAACCCCCGGTTTTCGTGGATCACCAATACAGCACCTAAGTTCTTTTTTCCTTTTGGTTTGGCCAAAACAGCTTTTATTTCACCATCAGCTCCTGTGTAGGTAATATTTTCAACTTCGATATCATCACTGTTAAAATCTGCAGCAGCGGCATAATTGTTTTCAAGCATGGGTAAAATGGTCATGGCCAGTGCGGTGCTGCCAGCAAGAACAGCCAGCTTTTTCATAAAGTCTTTCCGGCTTACCTGACTGTGGGTGTACTCATCGTACAGGTTGATTATTTTCTGATCCATCTTATTGGTTTTGATTTAATTACAAGATAAGGAAGGCTATTGAGATTATAGGCCGCATTGCCTAAAAGTTACAATACATTTCTTCCCATTTTTTAATTAAGCTTACGCGGTGTTTGGTGTATCTTGGAGTTAAAAATGCATTCGACCAATCGTCGTAATTATCATAGAAGAATTTTAGGAAGAAAATATGAAAAGTGATGCCCAGATATGGAATGGCTATTAACTCGTCAGCTGTTAAGGGGCGCACTTGTTGATAGGCCCCTAAAAAGGTGTTAAAATCCTCATCTGCCTGTTCTTTTGTAATCAGGTTATTGAGCTGATGGAAGAAATAATGGTTAAGAAAGGTCATTAAATCATTAATCAGATAACCTTCTCCGGCAAAGTCGAAATCAAAAAAAGTGATTTTCCCCGTTTTATCGTAATGGAAATTTTTTGGAAAAAAATCGTAGTGGCAATAACCATAACTAAACTTTGAAGTATCAAATGCTTCGAACTTTTTTACCACTTTATCCGCAATAGCCGAAAGGTATTCGAGTTCTTCAGGCATTTCTGCAAAGTGGCGTTTTAAATCCCGTAAAGGCTTAAATAAGGTCGTCTCAAAGTTGAATACAGGCCGGGGCTTACTGAGTTTAACCATAGAAGTCGTTTGGTGCAATCTGGCGATATCTTGTCCCAACTGGATAAGGTGCTTTTCTTCCAGATCTATAACTACTTTCCCCTCAGCAAAAGAAAACAGAATTCCGTTTCTTGGCCCTTCGATTGCATTGAAACGTTGGATTTGTTTTCCGCTCTGATCAATTATTGGATACGAAACGGAATTGCCATTGGCTTTTAAAATGTTGAGCAATTCTACTTCAGCTTCAATTTCATTGCGTGTGCGGTGCGCATCCCGGTAAATCTTGAAGATGTATTTTTGCGATTCGTTTTCCAGGATATAAGTATCGCTCACATTTCTGATCAAAAGCCGACAGTTGATGTTAGGATCCAAATGGTAAGCTTCAATTAAATAATCTTTTAACGCAGCGGCTGATAAGGTGGAGTATTGTGCGGGAAATATATTCTGCATAAAGAGGGGCGTTGAGATTTCAAATATAAATTTTCAAAACGACATCTTAGCCATTAAATAAGACTACCTTACTCAACTTAAACATGATGTTTTAAGATTAATATCACCTGTTGGAAAAAATATTTGATTGCCTTATCGATAGTTTTATCAAAGATAAAGTGGGCATTGCTGAGAACTTTTTAAGCGTTTCTTTGGCCGCTCATCTTAAAAACAACCTGATCGGTTTGTTCGAGAACAAAAAACTTTTAAATGCCGGGGTGGGTAATGCCACTGTTGTAAATCAGGATAAACTAATCAGAAGTGACATGATTTACTGGTTAGACCGTAAACACGAAAATCAATATGAAAACGACTTCTTCGATCTGATGGATGAATTTGTACTTTATCTAAACCGCACCTGTTATACAGGGATTACAGGTTACGAATTCCATTATACCCTTTACGAATCCGGTACATTTTATAAAAAACACATCGATCAGTTTCAGCAGAATGGAAGCCGCCAATATTCGATGATTATGTATTTAAATGCGGATTGGAAAGCTGCCGATGGGGGAGAACTGCGCATTCATCATGTTGAGGAGGAACAGAATATCTCGCCCGATAATGGTAAAAGTGTTTTCTTTAAAAGTTCAGATCTGGCACATGAGGTATTGCTCACCAACAAACAGCGAATGAGTATTACAGGTTGGTTAAAGACCAGTTAAATTTAATTTTCAATATCGAGCAACTGTTTAATCATACTTTTAAAATTTTTGCCAACGGGTACCTGTTGGCCATTTTTAAGTACAATGGTATTGCCTTCCAGGTAATCGACGTATTTTTTATTGAGGATGAAAGATTTATGGATGCGGATAAAACAAGTGCCGGGCAGTAGCTCTTCAAAACTGCTCAATGTCCTGGGCGTGAGTAAAAAATCAGCACCTTTCCAAACCTTTACATAATTGCCCAGGCTTTCCAGATATTGAATTTCATTTATCTTAATAAGGGTATGCCTTTTATCTACTTTAATCGAGATTTGCCCGTTGTTTTTAGGTTCATCTTTTTCCATGTCGCTCTGCTTAGCAGTCCGGTTTTTGAAGGTGTAAAATTCTAAAGCACGGTTTATGGCTTTTAAAAAACGGTCGAGCCTAAAGGGTTTTAATAAATAATCGCAAACGGCCAGATCAAAACTTGCCAAAGCGTATTCTTCGTAAGCGGAAGTGATTATGACAAGCGGTTGATGTTGTAAGGTTCTTAAAAAATCGAGACCATTTAGCTTAGGCATCCTGATATCTAAGAAAATTAAGTCTACCTGCTGTTTGTTCAGAAAATCCAAAGCTTCTGTTGCCCGGTAACAATGCCCAATTATGGTTATAAAGGGAATATCTTTCGCATATTCGGTGATTACGCCGTGTGCGAGTGGTTCATCATCTATAATTAAGCAACGTAAGCTCATGTTAGCCTGAGATTGAGTACTGCCTTAAAGATATTACCAATTGACTGGATATGCAATGTATAATGGTTTGGATAAAGCAATTCGAGCCTTTTCCTCAAATTATCGAGACCTATTCCCGTGCTCTTGTTTATTTCTTCGGGATCGAAGGAGTTTTCACAGCTAAAAGTGAGTTCGGTATCATTGGAGGTGAGCAGCAATTTCAGTGTAGCGGCATCTTCGGCAGGTTCTATACCATGTTTAAATGCATTTTCTATAAAAACAATGAGCAGAAGCGGAGCAATATCGATCTGATCATTCGTAATATGTTTTTCGAATTCGAAATGTAATGTTTTACGCAAACTGATCTTTTGCAATTGAATATAATCTTCAACATAATCCAGCTCCTGTGCAAGTTTAACTCTTTTTTCCTGCCCCTTGTAAATGGTATAACGCATCAGTTCTGATAATTGCAGAATGCTCTCTGCTGTTTTATCCGATTTTTGCAGACTTAAGGCATATAGGTTATTGAGTGTATTGAAGAAAAAGTGTGGGTTAAGCTGTTGTTTTAATAAATCAAGTTCATTCTGCGACTTTTCCTTTTCCAAGGAAAGGATCTTATTGTTCTGTTTCCCCCATTGAAGCGCCAGTACCACGGGCAAACTGATAAGCATGATGGCAAAAGCACCAAATGCATTTTCAAGTTCGAAAGGGTTGGGAACAAAAATACTCCGGCCAAATACGGTGTTAATGGGCAACGAAATTAATAATTGCGCCAACAGCGGATACAGGATGGCAACCGCGGTTGAAAGCGTTAAGAGATACATGAATAAACCTTTCTCTTTGAGGATTTTTGAAACAAGCAAACGGCTGTTGATCAGGAAAAGCAAATAGCCGCACAGGTACATGATCAGGAACTGAGAAAAAAATCCTAAAAATGTTCCGAAATTGTACAGCAGCTTTTTGATATTGAACTCAAAACCAACCAAACGGAACCCATTTCTTTGATAAATGGGATTGTCGAGGCTCGAAACGGCCATAACCGAGATGGTTGCCGCGAGTAGAACGATAGTAATCAATACGGCGTTCTCCAGACCTATTTTTTTAATCCATTTAGCATGTTGAACCTTTTTCTGATAATAGCGATTGGCAATTAACATCAGTTCGAGTGCAATTGCTGCGAAAGCGCTTGAAATAAAAACCAGATCATCAAGTTTTCCGATTTTTATGTAAATCGAAATAAACGTGAAAAGTGGCAGCAGCAATAAATAACAAATGCACCAATAAATGGTGTATTGTTTTTTGCTTAGCACATTTTGCAATTTCGGTTTAACAAAAGAAAAAATGAGTAGGGGTAATAAACAGAAACTGAGCGCTAAAATGCATATGGCATAGCTCAACCAGATTTTACCGGGTAATCTATAAGTGTTGAATATGGCTATCCACAACAGAAGACCAATATAAATGAGGAAGTCCTGGTATTTGTAGTTGTAGCTAAAATTCTTTTTATTGAGCATTATTTTTTATGCTTTTAAATTTGGGCTTCGACTCTGCTCAGCCTGATAACAATAGCGTAAATAATCTTTAAAGTTATGAATTTTGAAGCCGGCATAAAATTTAGATGACGAAAGGCAGGTTTTTAATGATGAAAGTAACACGGCTGATATTTTTTACTTTCATCATCATTTTAGAGCTGTTCATCACTTAAATTTAAACGAAAGATTTTGTCTGTCTAATTTGCGTCCATCTTATACTAGTGTAATATGGTACGACTTAAAATACAACAACTGACAAAATCATATCAAAATGGAGTGAAAGCCCTTGATGGCATTACATTGAACATTGCCAATGGCATGTTTGGCTTATTGGGACCCAATGGTGCTGGTAAATCATCGCTCATGCGTACGCTTGCTACATTGCAAATGCCGGATGCTGGGCAAGTGTATTTCGATGAAACTGATGTACTACAGAATCCTCAGGAAATGCGCAATAAATTAGGTTATTTACCACAGGATTTTGGTGTTTATCCTAACATTTCAGCAGTAGATTTATTAAATCACCTGGCGGTTTTAAAAGGCTTGCAAAACAAAAGCGAAAGAAAGGAACAGGTAATTTCGCTTCTGCAACAGACCAATTTATTTGAAGTGAGGAAAAGATCAGTGAGTACATTTTCTGGGGGCATGCGACAACGCTTTGGTATTGCACAGGCCTTGTTGGGCAATCCGCAATTAATTATCGTTGACGAACCTACGGCAGGTCTCGACCCTCAGGAACGGAACCGTTTTCACGGCCTATTGAACGAAATCGGTGCGGCCCGTGTAGTAATCTTATCTACCCATATTGTAGAGGATATAAATGATCTTTGCCCTGAAATGGCCGTGATGGCCAGCGGTAAGCTGATTTTACAAGGCAAACCTGCTGAATTGATCAGGGACTTGGAGGGAAAAATCTGGTGGAAGATAATCAACAAGGTAGATCTGGCGCAATATTCTTCCGTTTTTAATATGATTTCTACCAGAATTATTTCGGGTAAATTGCATGTATTTGTATTGGCAGATCAGCTACCTGCGCCAGGTTTCGGGCCTGCTAACCCGAGTTTGGAAGAGGTATATTTTTCATCATTATTTGCCGCTGACAATTTAAAGTTGGAGGTTAAGCAATGATCGCAGATTTACTAAAATTTGAACTGAAGTATCATTTCAGGCAGATATCATTCAAAGTAGCAGCCCTTTTGTTTTTTGTTTTAGGATGTTTCTGCGCTGTAAAGGGCGGATTTGGTTCAGAAGAGGTGCATAAAAATTCGCCTTATGTTATCACCAATATCATTGCCTTGCTCTCGCTTTTTTCCATATTTTCGGGTACTTTATTTAGTGCGAATGTGGTGTTGAGGGATAGCCTAAGCAAGATGGAAGCGATTGTATTTACCACATCAATTAAAAAGCTTTCCTACTTTACAGTAAGGCTTTTGGGCTTACTCATTGCTGGTTTTAGCCTGATGGTATTGGTTGTTTTAGGTATTTACGTGGGCTCATTTTTTATCAATGCCGATCGCTTAGGTCCGTTTCATATCAATGCCTTTTTGCAACCGCTTTTGGTTTTTGCCTTACCCAATGTGTTTTTCTCAGCCGGGATCTTATTCTGTACCACTATATTAACTAAAAATGTGCGGGCCATTTATGTAGTGGGTGTACTGATCTATATTTTATACATGCTGGCTTCGATATTTGGCAATTCTCCGCTGTTGGCCACCTCTGCAATGAAAACCAATAGTTCGGATATTTTACCCATACTTTTAGATCCATTTGCTTTGGCTTCGTTTTTCGGAGAAACCAGAACCTGGACCGGTCTGCAACGCAATCAACAGTCATTTCCTTTAGAAGGCATGTTTTTACTCAACAGGCTACTGTGGATCAGCTTTACCATTTTGCTGATGCTGATTACTTACCGTGTATTCAATTTTAGATTACAACAGCAAGGGCAGGTAAAAATTAAAAAGCTTAAGGTAGAACAGGTCGCGTTGATTCCTTACCGTGTTTTAGGGGCTGTAACAAGTGGTTTCTGTTATCATTTTACTACATTGAAGGCCCAGTTTAAACTCGAAGTGGTATTCCTGTTTAAAAATATCTCAATGATGGTGATGCTTTTATTATGGGTTTTTCTGTTCGGCGTGGAGTTAAAAGATCAATTGTTCAGCGGTGTTTATGGCATTCACAGTTATCCGGCAACAGGTATCATTATCGAACAAATACGCTCAATCAAATTCGGACTGATCCTGATTATTTTTTATGCAGCAGAAACCATTAGCAGGGAGAAAGCGGTCAATATGCATGCTTTAATTTATAGTACGCCTGTTGAAAATTCTACTATATGGATAGCTAAAAGCCTGAGTATTTTTATGCTTGTTTTTATCCTGGTTACGCTAAATATTGGTATCGGTATTGTGTTACAGGTAACGCATGGTTATTACCATATCGAGCTACCCATGTATTTATCCTTATATTATTATAGTGCGTACCCGTTATTGCTTTTTGTGGTGCTCATTATTTTCATCCAGAATTTAAGTGCAAACAAGTATATGGGCATGTTACTGAGTATGATCATTATTTTCCTGATCTCTTATGCCGAAAGATTTGGTTTCGAACACTACCTTTTTCGATTTGCAACAGTTCCAGATCTTTTACATTCTTATTTTAATGGTTTTGGCTATTATGCTAAACCATTTAACTGGTACATGTTGTATTGGACTGCCTTTGTTACGATAATTTCAGTTTTAACCATTGGGATGTGGCAGCGTAAAATTGAAGTAAAAGCGGTTAACAGATTGAGGTCAATTACTTTGGCATTGAAGCAATATCGGTGGTTAACTATTTCTGCATTATTGGTCTGGCTTTCTTGCGGTGCATTTATTTACCATCAAAGTAATATTATTGGGGAATATAAAAATAGACAAGAGCGATTAAACTGGAGCCTGGCCTACGAGCGGAAATATAAATCAATGGCATATTTACCACAACCACTTATTAAAACCGTTAAAACCAGTGTCGATTTGTTTCCCAGCGAAGGGAGGTATACTGTTAAAGGAACGTATGTTCTTAAAAACGAAACAAATGGACCCATTCGGAAAATATGGACTTCTGTTAGCCCCGCTGTACACTCATTTTCGGTAGCGATCAGCGGAGTTGAAAAAAGTGAAAGAGACGAAACGTTTAATCAGCAGTTTCTGATGCTAAAAATCCCATTGCAGCCTGGTCAGGAAATTATAATGAATTTCTCTGTTGAGGTCATCAGAAATGGATTTACAGCTTTCGATAGTGAAAATTCCATCCTGGCAAATGGTACTTACATCGAATTGGAAAAATTTATACCTCAGTTTGGTTACTGTTACAATTTTGAAAGTGAGGATAAACAGGAACGCAAAAAAGCAGGATTGCCCGAAATCGCCGGCAAGCCAAAATTTAACGGTGCCTACGAATTGATTCATTTAGAAACGGTTATTTCTACGGAAATTGATCAGCAGGTAATTACCGTTGGGGAATTACAGAGAACCTGGATTACCAATAAACGACGGTATTTCAAATACAAAACTTCTACTCTAATAAATTTTATGTTTGCTTTGAGCAGTGCGAAATATGAAGTAAAAAGGGAAAAATATAAAGGGATAGATGTGAGTGTTTATTATCAACCTGGGCAAGAGTATAACCTGAAAAGTATGTTTATAGCTGTTAAAGATGCTTTGGATTATGGAAATACAAACTTTGCTAACTATCCGCTCAAACACTTCACCATCGCCGAAATTCCACAATATAAAGGTGCTGCAACAGCCTATCCTGGTGTGGTTTTCAGTGCAGAGAATATTAATTTTCTAGGGAATTATAGCCACAAAGAAGCTATTGATCAGAGTTACGCTATTACCGCACACGAAACTGCGCACCAATGGTGGGCAAACATATTGGCTCCTGCTGATGGTGCAGGTTATGCCATGCTCACCGAAGCATTGGCTAAATACACCGAAAATATTTTGATCGAAAAGGCTTTTGGTAAAATGTATTTAAGAAAATATCTGGCTTACGATAACAGTCTCTACTTTTTGAATAGGAACAATAGCGAAAAGGAATTGCCTTTGGCCAAAACTTTAGATCAGCCTTACGTGCATTACCAAAAGGGGGGATTAACAATGTATGCGGTTAAGGAGCTGTTAGGGGAGAAGAAATTTAATGTAACATTAAGTCAGCTTATTATTGCTCATGAATACCCAAAGCCAAGGGCTACACCAACCGATTTCGTAAATGCGGTTTTAAATCAGGCTTCACCTAATCAGAGGAAATTTATAAATGATAGTTTTAATGAGGTAGTTACTTATAATATGGGTATCAAGATGCTCAATGGAGAGGTGTTAAAAAATGGGAAATATAAAATTAATCTGGAGATAGCCACCGAAAGGCTAAGCGAGGGCAGCAAGCAATTGCCGAGTCTGGAAATAGATCTTGTCTGTTTTGATCAGTTGGAAACTGACTGGAATTTGGATACAAAACCGGTTTATTTTCAAAAGTGTGCGATAAGCCAGAATAAGACTAATATTTCGATAATTATTGATCATAAACCCAAAACGGTAGCCATTGATCCTTATGGATATGTATTGGATGCCGATAAAAGCAATCATGTGGTTGCCGTGAAATAAAAAAGCACCATTTCCCCATTTGGGAATTGGCGCTTCAAATACTAAACGACTAGGTTTAATGAAATTGCATCATCTGCCTCATTAATTGGCTCTAAAGCCTTTGGGCGTGCACTGCATCTGACGTTTGAAAAATATGTTAAAGTTAGCCGGATATTCAAAACCCAGACAATAAGCAATCTGTGCGATGTTCCATTCGGTATGTTTCAGTAAGGCAACTGCTTCCGTTGCTATCCTTCTCGAAATGTGTTCTGAAGTGGTTTTGCCGGTTACCTCTTTTACCGCATGGTTGAGGTGGTTTACATGTACAAGCAAACGGAAAGCAAAATCGTGCGCCGTTTTTAGCTCCAATATATGCTCGGTAGACCCGATTGGAAATTGTCTTTCTAATAATTCTAAGAAAACAGAAGCCAATCGGGAAGACGCATTTTTGTTTTGCTCATAATTTTCAGAAGGCTCTAATTTTAAAGATTCGTGAATAATCAAGCTGATGTAATTGCGAATCAATTCAT
>Ga0163161_10001269_pt1 | contig 18855 bp, 19 predicted proteins | sample S45metaG_FD_129847 | JGI IMG/M metagenome (GOLD analysis project Ga0163161, IMG submission 129847) | Switchgrass rhizosphere microbial communities from Kellogg Biological Station, Michigan, USA - S4-5 metaG | ecosystem: Host-associated > Plants > Roots > Rhizosphere > Soil | place: USA... | reverse complement strand
GAGGGGGAAGAAGTCCTGCCCTTCCTTCACCGACTTGGCGGCGGTGACGGCGCACAGCACCACGGTGTCGCCCAGGGTCGCCAGCACGGCGCCATCAGCCTGACGGGCGATGCGGCCGGTTTCCAGAGTGAGCGTCTTGCCGCCCCACTCCATGGATACAGTCTTTACGTCGAACATTCGATATTTCCTCAGCCCATCGGCCCTATTGCCGGCGGGGTTTACTGCCGGGGGTCCCGTCCCGGTCCGGTGTGGAGCCTTTCGTGGCCCCTGGTAGGTCCGCCGAATTGCGAGACCTGGCCTCAAGCCCTCAGTCGTCGAGGGCCCAATAGAGCAGCGGCCCCGGTTTCCCGGAGCCGCCGTGAAACTTACTTGCGAAGACCAAGCTTCTGGATCAGCGCGTTGTAGCGCGCCACGTCCTTCTTCTTGAGATAGTCCAGCAGCGAGCGCCGCTTGTTGACCATCGCCAGCAGACCGCGGCGCGAGTGGTTGTCCTTGTGGTGGGCCTTGAAGTGCCCGGTCAGGTTGTTGATCCGCTCGGTGAGGATCGCAACCTGCACTTCCGGCGAACCGGTATCGCCCGACTGACGGGCGTTATCGGTGATGATTTCCTGCTTCTTATCAGCCGTTACCGACATAGTCTTACTCCGCGACATCTGGGAGGTTGAAGCCCCGTGAGACGCGGGCGTCTCCGCCCGTCAGTTCCAGCAGCGCGACCGGGATCATCCGTAGTCGCGCCAGATGGAGCCCGTCTTCAAGGGGCAGTCCGGTCAGAACACGGCCCTGGCGGACCGCCCTTGCCTGCTCCGGGTCGAGGTCGATGGCCGGGATGTCGTCCAGCCCCGCCTCCAGCGGCAAAGTCACATGTTCAAGTGGCGCGCCCTTACCGATTTCGTTCAACTTGTCCAGCGATATCGCGTGCGACAGGTCGAACGGACCGGCCTTGGTCCGGCGCAGCATGGTGACCGTGCCACAGGTGCCGAGCGCCTGCGCGAGGTCCCGCGCCAGGCTGCGGATATAGGTGCCCTTGGATACGATTGCGAGGAGGGTGATCTCGCTAAGATCCTCCCCTTCCGGGGGAGGTGGCGGCCCCTCGGGGCCGTCGGAGGGGATGCGGCAGGGCGCGACTTCGGCTTGGACAAAGCCCCCTCCACCACCTTCGGTGGTCCCCCTCTCCCCGCGTGGGAGGATCTGGAGCGAATGAATGGTGACGTTGCGGCTGGCCAATTCCACCACCTCACCGGCTCGCGCCAGGTCGTAGGCGCGCTCGCCCCCGACCTTCAGCGCTGAATAGGCTGGCGGAACTTGCGCGATGGGGCCGGTGAAACGCGGCAGGATCGCTTCTATCTCCGCATGGGTCGGCTGCACATCGCTGGTGGCGATCACAGCGCCCTCCAGATCAAGCGTTTCGGTTTCCTCACCAAACCGCACGGTGAAGGCATAAGCCTTTGTCGCATCCAGCATCCGCCCGGCGAGCTTGGTCGCCTCGCCCAGGGCGATCGGCAGCACGCCACTGGCCAGCGGATCGAGCGTGCCGCCGTGCCCCACCTTCACGCCCTTGCCATAGCCGGCCTCGCGCAAGTTGCGCTTCACCGCGGCCACGGCCTGCGTGGACCCAAGCCCGACCGGCTTGTCGAGGATGATCCAGCCTGACGTCATCACTCAGGCGCCTGCGACCATGCGGATCAGCGTATCGTAATGCTCCGCGATCCACCCGAACGGCGGCAGGACAAGCCGCTGAACCAGACCCGACCCCGGCCAGATGTACGGCACCACCACCAGCAGTCCAAAGATCAGCGGAAAGCCCCAGGGCCGCAGCCGCGCGTAGGTTCTTGCGGCGCGGCGTGGCAGCAATCCTTCGACGATGTGCGAACCATCAAATGGCGGGATTGGCAGCAGGTTAAATAGCGCCAGGAAGATGTTGATGAAGATGAAGTTCTGTAGATTGAGCGCCAGGAAGCTCGTGCCGTCCCCGGCTCCGGCAGACCGCGCCAACAACCCAAGCGCCACCGCGCCGATGGCCGCCAGCACGAAGTTGGTCAACGGCCCCGCCGCCGCGACGGCCATCATGCCGTAGCGAGGATTGCGCAGGCGGCGCTGGTTGACCGGCACCGGCTTGGCCCAGCCGAACGTCGGCAGGCTCGCGAGCGCCAGCATGCCGGGCACGACGATCGTGCCGATCGGGTCGACGTGGCGCAGCGGGTTGAGCGTCAGCCGGCGCTGCTCGCGCGCGGTCGGGTCACCCAGCGCCAGCGCCACCCAGCCATGCGCGACCTCATGGAAGACGATCGCGATGATGAGCGGAACGATGAGCGCTGCGGCCTGCAGCAAAGTGCCTTGCATCTAAGCGATCTAGGCTCACCCGCCTCTCACGGCAAGCAGGCTGCACCCCTCGCGTTCATTCGCCCAGATCGCGCTGAACACGCGGGTCTGACAGCAGCCGTTCGATGCGATCCGCCTCGTCGAAGGTATCATCGATGCGGAAGCGAATTTTTGCAGCGGATTTCAGCGCTAGGCTGCGCGCGACTTCCTTCTGGAAGTAGGCGGTGTTCTGCTGCAGCGCCTTGAGCACGGCTTCCTCGTCCGCGCCGAGAAGCGGCTTCACGAAGGCTGTCGCCAGTCGCAGATCGGGAGACATTCGCACTTCGGTGACGCTGACGGAATGGGCGCTCAGAGTGGCGTCGTGCACCTGCTGACGGGTGAGGATCTCGGATAGGACGTGGCGCACGCGTTCGCCTACCTTGAGCAGGCGGACGGAGTGCTGTTCGGGCGTGACTTGCTGGCGTACCATGCTGGAATGCATGTGGCGGCGACGCGACATATTGCAACAATTGATTACGCGATCCCGTCTGGACACCAACCTCGATCGGGCAGAAACCCGCGCTTGAGGAAACCGCCCAAGCATCTTCCCGATAATGGAATGTGGCAGCGCAATCCTCACCGTTCGGGATCGGTGGAGGCATGGTGTCCCTTTGCCTTCTGCGATCCCAAGCGATCGAACATCGCGGGGCATTGCCCGGCCCAGGGCCAACCGGTTTGTTGCCGCCGTCCGGTCTGCCCTTCCCCTTGCACTCACTTCCGTCGGGGGACGCGATGCTCTTTGCTCGGCAGAAAAAACGTCAGCGCATCTTGTCGAGTATACGAGCAAGCGAGCGCATATCGCGCCCCGTGCCGTCGCAGCCTAGCCGCCGGGTGATAAACGCGCTGGTCAGCCTGGTGTCGCCCGCGCTGGAGCTGTAGTCTATGAAGAGCGATCGATCGCCCATCGCCAGCTTTTCTGGTCCGCGCTCGGCCTGAACCTTGATGAGCTCGGCGGCTCGCTCGGGGCTCGGCTGCATGGCGAGAAAGTGCGTGTGGACCATGTTGTCGGCGCCTTGGCTCCGGAACGGATTGCCCTCGATCGCGGCGGCGATCTCGTCGCCGTTTCGCACGGCCACAAAGCTTTCCATATCGAAGCGCTCGCGCATCATGTGCGCGAACAGGTCTTCCAGCCCCTCCGTCGGTCGCTCATCGAACGAGAAGAGCACGTTGTCACTGGCGACCACCGTTTCCACGTCCTCGAACTCCTCGCGCTCGAAGGCATAGCGCAAGTCCGCCATCGTCAGGCGATTACCACCGACGTTGATGCTCTCGAAAAGGGCGACGTAGCGGGTCATTCGATCGTGCCTCTCGGTAGCTGTGACGAAGCGGTGGGCGCATAAGCAAAAGGCGGCGAAGACTCGGGCTGCCGTCGTCTTCGCCGCCTCATCAGCCTTATGCCCTGACCGCCCGGTTACCCGACGGTACGATCGCGATGGCTGACCTCAAAGACTTCCAGTTGGTCGCCAGCGCGGATGTCGTTGGTGTCGGCCAGGACGACGCCGCACTCGGTACCGGCGCGCACTTCATCGACATCGTCCTTGAAGCGACGCAGCGACTGGATGAGCGTCGCCGAGATGATGACGTCGTTGCGGGTAAGCCGCGCATGGATGCCCTTGCGGATAAGACCCTCGACCACCAGCAGACCAGCCGCCTTGTCGCGCTTGCCGGCGGGGAACACCTGCTTGACCTCGGCGCGGCCGACGACGGTTTCGATCCGCTCGGGACCCCAGATGCCGGCCATCTGCTTGGCGACTTCGGCGGTCAGCTCGTAGATGATGTCGTAGTACATCATCGGCGTCTTGCTCTTCTCGATCTGCTCGCGCGCCTTGGCGTTCGGGCGGACGTTGAAGCCGACGATCGGGGCACCGCTGGCGGCCGCCAGGGTGACGTCGCTCTCGGTGATCGCACCCACGCCGGAGCTGAGCACGCGCACCTTGATCTCGTCGTTCGACAAGGCGTGGAGCGCCTGGTTGATAGCCTCGACCGAGCCCTGCACGTCGGCCTTGATGACCACCGGGTACTCGATGACGTTCTTCTTGTCCGCGAGGGCGGAGAACATCGTGTCGAGGCTGGCGGGCGCCGTGGCGGTACGCTTGGCGGTCGCCTGCTCCTGACGGTACAGCGCGACTTCGCGGGCGCGCTGCTCGCTTTCGACCACCGTCAGCAGGTCGCCCGCCATCGGCACGCCGCCCAGGCCCAGGACCTCGACCGGGAGCGCCGGCGGGGCTTCCTTGATCTGGCGCCCCTTGTCGTCGAGCATGGCGCGCACGCGGCCGCTCTCCGAACCGACGACGAAGATGTCGCCGACCTTGAGCGTGCCGCGACGCACCAGCACGGTGGCGAGCGGACCCTTGCCCTTGTCGAGCTTGGCCTCGATCACCGTCGCGTCGGCATGACGATCCGGGTTGGCGCGCAGTTCGAGCAGCTCGGCCTGCAGCAGGATCTTCTCGATCAGCTCGTCCAGGCCGACGCCGGTCTTGGCGGAGACCTCGACGTCCTGCACGTCGCCGGACATCTCCTCGACCACGATCTCGTGCTCGAGGAGACGTTCGCGCACGCGCTGCGCATTGGCTTCGGGCTTGTCGATCTTGTTGATCGCCACGATCATCGGCACGCCCGCCGCCTTGGTGTGGCGGATCGCCTCGATCGTCTGCGGCATGATGCCGTCATCCGCCGCGACCACCAGCACGACGATGTCGGTGACGTTGGCACCGCGCATGCGCATCTGGGTAAAAGCGGCGTGGCCCGGAGTATCGAGGAAGGTGACGAGTTCGCCGCCCTTCGTCTTGATCTGGTAGGCGCCCATGTGCTGGGTGATGCCACCCGCCTCGCCGCGCACCACGTCAGTGCCGCGCAACGCGTCGAGCAAGCTCGTCTTGCCGTGATCGACGTGACCCATGATGGTGACGACTGGCGGCCGGGTGACCAGCGTGTCCTCTTCGTCGACATCGAACGAGGTGTCGAGATCGATGTCGCTCTCGGACACGCGCTCGAGGTTGTGGCCGAACTCGGTCACCAGCAGCTCGGCGGTGTCCTGGTCGATCGTCTGGTTGACGGTGACCATCATGCCCATCTTGAACAGCGATTTAACGAGGTCGGCGCCCTTCTCGGCCATGCGATTGGCGAGTTCCTGCACGGTGATCGCCTCGGGCACGACCACGTCGCGCACCTGCTTCTCACGGGGCTGCGACTTGCCGCCGAAGTGCGAACGACGCTCCTTCTCGCGAGCACGCTTGAGCGCGGCGAGGCTGCGGGCGCGGGCGCCCTCGTCCTCGTTGAGCGCGCGGGTGACGGTCAGCTTGCCGGACTGGCGACGATCGCCGACCGCGCCCTTGTTGCGGTCGCCGGGGCGTGCGGGCGCGGCGGCGGGAACCGGGCCCTTCTGCGCGCCGGGCTTCTTGCTGGCACCGGACAATGCCGAGCCGGCAGCGGCGGCAGCCGTCGCGGTGGCACCGGCGGCGGGTGCAGCGGCAGCGGGCTCCGGACGGCGGATCTCGGGCCGCTGCACAGGCGTGAAGCGACGCGGGGCCACGACCACTTCGGGCGCGGGCTGCGGCGCGGGCGCCTGTGCGACCGGCTCGGCTGCGGGAGCAGCAGGTGCGGCCTCGGTGCTTGGCGCTTCAGGAGCGACGGCCTCGGCGACCGGCTCGGCGGCAGGCGCGGTCTCGACCGGTGCTTCGGGCTCGGGGGCGGGTGTGGCAGCAGCGGCCTGCTCGGCCTGACGCGACTCTTCGACGCGGCGCTTCTCGTCCTCGATGGCACGGGCGCGGTCCGCCTCTTCGCGCTTGCGCATCTCCTCGGCCGTCCGCAGGCGATCTTCCTCGGCCTCGCGCTGGAGGCGCGCGACGCGCTCCTGCGGCGTCTCGTTCGAAGGCGCGGCGGGGCGCCGGGCGGGAGCCGGTGCGGGCGACGGCGGAGCGGCGGGTGCCGCGACCGGTTCAGGGGCCGCAGCCACCGGCTCGGGCTTCGTCTCGACGGCCTCACCAGGACGTCCCAGCACCTTGCGGCGCTTCACCTCGACCACGACCTTGTTGGTCCGGCCGTGGCTGAAGGTCTGCTTGACCTCGCCAGCCTCGACCGAGCGCTTGATACCAAGCGGCTTGCGTCCGAGGGTAGGCTTGTTGTCGGTCTCGCTCATAAGTCTCTGTTCGCCCTTCGAATCAATTCGTCGTTGCGGCCACGGTCTCGGCTTGCGCCGGCCCTTGGCCTCCATCAGCTTCAGTCTCGGCCACGGGAGCGGCCTGCCCTCGGAAATGCAGCAGGCGCTGCAGCGGCACGGCGACTCTTTCGGCCGCCTTGCCATCCGCCAGCGCCAGGTGAACGACGTTGTCGCGGCCCAATGCCACAGACAGCGTCGCTCGGTCCAGTGGCAACACCGTGCCCCGCAAACCACTTCCTTCAGCATCGCTGCCCACGCGCCAGGCCTGGTCCAGCTTGCGCGATCCGTCCTCGGCCGCGTCGGCCGCGTGGGCCAGCCAGCGCACTTTGCCGTTGCGCGCATTCTCGGCGATCCGATCGGATCCAACCAACAGACGCCCGGCCTTCGTTTCCAGGCCAAGCCGGTCGGTGAATGCCCGGACCAGAGCGGTTTCGATGCGCTCGGCCAAGTCCTCGGGTATGGTAAGCGGAGTGCCTTCCAGCGACTTGCCGAAGGCGCGCATCATCGCTCCCTTAAGTTTGCCCTTCGCTTGTGCTTTTTCAAGGGCTTCGCGCGACACGCCGATCCACGCGCCGCGCCCCGGGGCACGCGCGTGGACATCGGGCAGCACCACGCAGGCGCCGTCCGGACCGGGCGGAGAGACCGCCAGCCGGATCAGCGCATCGCGCGGGGCCGCTTCGCCCGAGAGGATGCAAGTCCGCTCGGGCGTGTTGCCGGAACTGTCGGAACTCAGCCGATCATTGTGAGGAATCCGCATGGGCGGCCTCCTCGGTTGCAGGCTCGGCGCCTTCCGGTTCTTCGTCGAACCAGTGCGCGCGCGCGGCCATGATGATCTCGTTGCCCTGCTCTTCGGTCAGACCGTATTCGCCCAGCACGCCGCCCTTGTCCTCGTCGCGAGCGCGGCGATTGACGGTGCCGTCGCGGCGACGCTGCTCGACGCGCTTCTTGGCGATGAGTTCGTCGGTGGCGAGGTCGGCCAGATCGTCCAGCGTGCAGATTTTCGCCTTGCCCAGCGTGACCAGCATGGCTTCGTTGAGATGCGGCAGCTCGGCCAGGCCATCGTCGACGCCCAGCGCGCGGCGCTGTTCGCGATAGGCTTCCTCACGGCGCTCCAGCGCTTCCTGGGCACGGCTCTGCAGCTCTTCGCCCAATTCCTCGTCGAAGCCTTCGATGTTCGCCAGTTCGGCAACGTCGATGTAGGCAACTTCCTCCAGCTCGGTGAAGCCTTCGGCCACCAGCAGCTGCGACAGCGTCTCATCGACGTCGAGCTCTTCCTCGAACATCTTGGAGCGCTCGACGAATTCCTTCTGGCGCTTCTCCGAGCTTTCCTGCTCGGTCATGATGTCGATCTGCGATCCGGTCAGCTGCGAAGCCAGACGCACGTTCTGACCACGACGGCCGATCGCCAGCGACAATTGGTCGTCGGGCACCACCACTTCGATGCGGTTCTCTTCCTCGTCGATGACGACGCGGCTGACGGTCGCGGGCTGGAGGCCGTTGACGACGAAGGTCGCGGTGTCCTCGCTCCAGGGGATGATGTCGATCTTCTCGCCCTGCAGCTCCTGCACGACGGCCTGGACGCGGCTGCCCTTCATGCCGACGCAGGCGCCGACCGGGTCGATCGAGTGATCGTGGCTGATCACGCCGATCTTGGCGCGACTGCCCGGATCGCGGGCGGCGGCCTTGATCTCGATGATGCCGTCGTAGATCTCGGGCACTTCTTGCGCGAACAGCTTCTTCATGAAGTCAGGGTGCGCGCGGCTGAGGAAGATCTGCGGACCGCGGTTCTGCCGCTCGACCTTGAGCACGATCGCTCGGACACGTTCGCCGACACGCGCGGCTTCGCGCGGGATCTGCTGGTCGCGGCGGATCACACCCTCGGCGCGGCCCAGGTTAACGATCACGTGGCCGAACTCGACCGACTTGATGACGCCGGTGATGACTTCGCCGGCGCGGTCCTTGAACTCTTCGTACTGGCGATCACGCTCGGCATCGCGGACCTTCTGGAAGATCACCTGCTTGGCGGATTGCGCGTCGATGCGGCCCAGATCGACTGGGGGCAGCGGATCGACGATGAAGTCGCCGATCTTGGCATCCTTCTGCAGCTTCTGCGCCTGAGCAAGATCGACCTGCTTGAAGTAGTCCTCGACCTCCTCGACCACTTCCACGACGCGCCACAGGCGAAGGTCGCCGGTGCGCGGGTCGAGCTTGGCGCGAATGTCGTTTTCGGCGCCGTAGCGGTTACGGGCGGACTTCTGGATCGCCTCTTCCATCGCCTCGATAACGATCGACTTGTCGATCATCTTCTCGGTCGCGACGGAGTTCGCGATCGCGATCAGCTCGGCGCGGTTGGCGGTAATCGCACTGGCCATGGCTTAGTCTTCCTGTTCCTCAAGAATTTCGTCGGCGCCCTCTGCTTCGAGCGGGCGGGTAGCGGCGATCAGCTTGTCCGTAAGGATCAGCCGAGCGGAAACAACGTGGTCGAGCGGGAAGGTTACCCGCCCCGACTTGCGATCGTCGAACAAGACCGTGTCGCCTTCGAGCCCGGCGAGATCGCCGTGCAGGCCCTTGCGGTTGCCTTCGATCGGTTCAGCAAGGTTGATCTTGGCCTCGTGCCCGGTCCAGGCGGCATAGTCCTTGGGACGCGTCAGTGGCCGATCGATGCCGGGTGAGCTGACTTCGAGGCGATAGGCCTCTTCGATCAGGGTCTCGCCGGCTGCTTCCAGCTCGTCGAACTTGTCGGAGATGCGGTGCGACAGCGTCGCGCAGTCATCCAGCACCAGCTGGCCGGTCGCCGGGTTCTCGGCCATGATCTGCAGCGCGATCTCGTCGTCGCCGACCTCGCTCTTGCCGAAGATCCGCACGCGCACGAGATCGAAGCCGAGGGCTTTGACCTCAGGCTCAACAACCTCCGTGATGCGTGCGATATCGGCCAAACTGAACGCTCCAAGTATCGGCATGGGATACGCGGGATGGGTGCCGGCCCCTTGCGGCGCCAGCCCGATGTCGCGTTACCAATGTCGGGATTGATCGCTATTTAGACCAACCCTTCGGACATTGCAAGATGATTGGCGGATTTGCCGTCGTCGAGCCGGGCTTGACCCGGGTCCGGTTCCGCCAAAGCACGCCTTATCGGCGAGGCGCCTCGCAGCGGGCTCGCTACATGACGAAACCGGATCCGGGTCAAGCCCGGGTCGACGGGGCCGGCTCGGTCAGGCCGTGTTTCTTCAGACAGTGGCGCAGTTGATCGTAGCTCAGCCCCAATGCCGTCGCGGTGCGGCGCTGGTTCCAGCGGTGCCGCTCCAGTGCGGCCGAGACGAGGCTGCGCTCATGCGCCTCGACCGAGGCTCGCAAGTCGGATGTCGAGGGCTCGACAGCTTTCGGCGCCGGCAGTGCCGAAACCACCGGCTCGCCACAAGACACCCCCGGCGCCCAGGCGCTCTCGAACGGATCGAAGACGATGTGTCCGATGGGCCGCCCCGGATCGTCCCAGCGATAGACCGCGCGCTCGACCACGTTGCGCAGTTCGCGCACGTTGCCTGGCCATGCATAGCTTTCCAGCGCATCCATCGCCGCACCCGCAAACCCCGGCCAGCTCTCCCAGCCCAGTTCCGTCGCCATCCGCCGGCCATAGTAGGCGGCGAGCTCCGGTACGTCCCCTTCGCGCGCGCGTAGCGGCGGCAGAGTGATGACCTCGAAGCTCAGTCGGTCGAGCAGGTCGGCGCGGAACTTGCCCTCGGCGGCGCAGCGCGGAAGGTCGGCGTTGGTCGCGCCGACGATCCGCACGTCCACCTGCATCGGCCGCGAAGAGCCGATGCGCGTGACTTCGCCGTACTCAACCGCGCGCAGCAGCCGCTCCTGCGCCGCCATCGACAGCGTGCCAAGTTCGTCGAGAAAGAGCGTGCCCTTGTCCGCCTCCTCGAAGCGCCCTGCCCGCACCCGGGTGGCGCCGGTGAAGGCACCCGCCTCGTGACCGAACAGCTCGGCCTCGATCAGCGTCTCGGGCAGCGCCGCGCAGTTGAGCGTGACCAGCGGCTCCCCCCAGCGCGGACTGAGATGATGAAGGCGCTGCGCGATCAGTTCCTTGCCGGTGCCGCGCTCACCAATCACCAGCACCGGCCGTCCGGTCAAAGCCGCGCGAGATGCGCGCTCGACCGCATCGAGAAAGACGGAGGCTTGGCCGATGAAATGAAAGTCGCGCTCCATGCCGACGATTTAGCGTGAATCCCCACTTGTTGGCAATAATCCCGAACTGCGCTCCTGCGACTTCTTCAACCAACCTCGGAAAACCGGCATTCTCGAAATTGGCACGCGCTTTGCGAAGTACCTGGCACCCACCAAGTTCAGGTACTGGCAAGGACAAGACCCATGCTTTTCCGCAACGAAGCACCCGCCGGCAGCGACACTCCCCGCACCCGTCTCGACGCCGCGATCATCGCCAGCGTTCTGGCGATGGGCGCGCTCAACCTGCTGGTGATGGCGGGACAGCTCGGCCTCAGCAAGGCTTACGCCGCTTCGCCATGCCGCTGCGGCACGATCGCCGGCGTCGCCCTTGCATGACGCGACTGGACAGCGAAATCGCCGAGTTGCGGCGCGACGAGAGCGGCCCCGCGCCAGCCTCGCTGCTGACGCTAGACGGGCTGGACGAACCCCGCTCGACGCGGACCACCCAGAACGCGTATTATCCCCCTCAAGCCGACCGGCACATGACCAGAAAGGGCATCCCCAACATGGGTATCTTCTCCCGGACGCGCGACATTATCGCCGCCAACTTCAACGACCTGCTCGAAAAGGCGGAAGACCCGGCCAAGATGATCCGCCTGATCATCCTCGAGATGGAAGAGACGCTGGTCGAAGTGCGCACCTCCAGCGCGCGCACCATCGCTGACCAGAAGGAGATGCGGCGTCATGTCGTCAAGCTCGACAAGCTGCAGGCGGACTGGTCCGACAAGGCGCAACTGGCACTGAGCAAGGATCGCGAGGACCTCGCCCGCGCCGCTCTGGTCGAGCGCAAGAAGGCGGCGGACATGGGTGACCAGCTCAAGGCCGAGATCGACGTGCTCGACGACGCTCTGCGCGCCTACGAGCAGGACATCGAGAAGCTGCAGAGCCGCCTGCGTGAAGCCCGCTCTCGCCAGACCTCGATCGCCGCCCGGCTGCAAAGCGCCGAGAACCGTGTGAAGCTGCGCACGCTGCTCTCCAGCGAGCGGGTGGATGAGGCGATGGTGCGGTTCGACCAGCTCGAACGCCGGGTCGACTATGCCGAGGGCCGCGCCGAGTCGATGAGCCTGGGCGACAGCCGCCAGCCGACCTTGGCGGACGAGATCGCCGCGCTGGAAGACGGCGACAGCATCGAGGCGGAACTCACCGAGATGAAGCGCCAGATGGGCGGCACGGCGTCACCCTCGACGCCGAACTGAACGAACACGACGGCACGACAACAGCATATCCGTGAAGGGAACAGGACAGTGGCACGCGGACAATTCTATCTCGACAAGGCCAACGGCAAGCTCGCAGGCGTGTGCGCCGGGATCGCGGACTACAGCGGCGTGGACGTACTGTGGATCCGGATAGCGGCGGTGCTGCTGACGCTGATGGTCTCGTTCATCACCATCCCGATCTACATCGGCGCGGCCCTGGCAGCGCAGAAGCGGCCCGCCTCGCTCTACAACGAGGCCGAGGAAGACCGCATGCTGCGCCGGATGGACAAGGCGCGCAATCGGAACCGCTATCGTTCGGAGCTGTCCGACATGGATCGTCGCGTCGCCGAGATCGAGGCACGTTACGGCAGTAGCAACGCGCGCCTTGCGGCCGAAATCGACAGCCTGCGCTAAGCGCTCGTCAAAGGATCAAGCATCATGGATAATCTGGCGATACTTGTCCCGCTGGCACCGTTCATCATGGTCTGCTTCATCGTGTGGACCAAGCACCAGCGAAAATTGGCCGAACTGCAGATGGCCAACACGGCGGAAAAGGCGGCCCAATATGCCTCCCACTCGCGCGAACTGGACGAGCGCGTCCGCGTGCTCGAACGCATCGTCACCGATGGCGGCTATGACACCGCGCTGCAGATCGAAGCCTTACGCGATGCTCGCGAAGTGGAAGCGCAGCGCCGGACCGAGCGTGACCAAGCAATCAACTAAGGCCGTCGCGCCTGCACAAGGGATGAGAATACGATGAGTTTCGGGGCTGTCATCGTCGCGCTGTTCGCCATCGCGGCCTTCGCCTGGCTGAGAGCGCAGAAGTATCGCGGCGACCAGGGCCTCGCCGGGCCGGAGCTTAGCCGCGAGCCCGAGCTGGAACGCGAGATCGCGCAGCTGCGCCAGCGCATCGCCGTGCTGGAACGCATCGCCATCGAGGAACGGGGCAGCGGCGACCGCCTGGCGCGAGAGATCGAGGCGTTGCGGGATTGATCCACCATAGGCCTCACCCCCTTCTCTTCGTCATTCCCGCGAAAGCGGGAATCCATCTCCGACACGATCCGAATGATGAAAGCGGTGGAGTGCCCGATGCTGCTGCGGCACCCTTCCTGCACGCAGCACGGCGGTGCGAATCGCAGCGTCAGGAGATGGGTTCCCGCCTGCGCGGGAATGACGAAGTGAGTGGATGGACGGTGTGACCTTTAACCCATCAAGGCAGCGCCGACTTTAACTCCTCGATCCACACCGCCGCACTCGCATCGGACGGCGCCCGCCAATCCCCACGCGGGCTGAGCGCGCCGGCGCTTGACACCTTCGGACCGTTCGGGATCGCCGAGCGCTTGTACTGGCTGAAGCTGAAGAAACGCCACAGGAACTGCTCCAACCACCGGGCGATCACCGGCAGGTCATAGGCAACTTGGGCCTCCTCCGGCATGCCGGCCGGCCAGCGGCCCTGACTCACATCGTGGAACGCGTGCCAGGCCAGGAACGCCACCTTCGACGGCTTCTGACCGAACCGCATGATGTGGTGCAGAAAGAAGTCGTTCAGCGCATATGGACCGATCTTCGCCTCGGTACTCTGCATCGCGCCGTCTTCGCCGGCCGGAACCAGTTCGGGTGAAATCTCGGTATCGAGGATCGACAGCAGGACCTCCGCCGTCGCGGCGTCGACCTGGGTCTCGGCAGTCCAGCGGATCAGGTACTGGATCAGCGTCTTGGGCACGCCGGCGTTGACGGCATAGTGGCTCATCTGGTCGCCGACGCCGTACGTGCACCAGCCCAGCGCCAGCTCCGACAAGTCGCCGGTGCCGACCACGAAACCTGAGTGCTGGCTCGACAAGCGGAACAGGTAGTCGGTCCGCAGGCCCGCCTGCACGTTCTCGAACGTGACGTCATAGACCTTCTCGCCGCGCCCGAAGGGATGGCCGATGTCTTTGAGCATCGTCGTCGCGACCGGGCGGATGTCGATCTCCTCGGCAGTGATGCCGAGCGCGTTCATCAGCTTCCAGGCGTTGCTCTTGGTGCCCTCGCTAGTGCCGAAACCGGGCATGGTATAGCCCCGGATCGCGGTGCGCGGCATGCCGAGGCGGTCGCAAGCCTTGGCCATCACGATCAGCGCGTGGGTGGAATCGAGGCCGCCGGAAACGCCAATGATCAGGCTCTTGGCTTTGGTGGCCTCGATCCGGCGCATCAGGCCGTCGACCTGGATGTTGAACGCCTCGTAACAATCGGCGTGGAGCTTCTCGGCACGGTTCGGGACGAACGGGAAGCGATGCACGTCGCGCTTCAGGCCGATGTCACCGCTTGCCGGCTGATGGTCGAAGGCGACGGTGCGGAACGTATGCTCGGGACTGCCCACGGCGCGGCTCGCGTCCGCATAAGTCGGCACACGCAGGCGATCGTTGACGATGCGGGCGCAGTCGATGTCGGCCACGCACAGCTCCGGCTCCAGCGAGAACCGCTCCGATTGCGCCAGCAGCCCGCCCAGTTCGTAGATCACGCCCTGCCCGTCCCACGCGAGGTCAGTGGTGCTCTCGCCGTGCCCGCCCGCCGAGTAGACATAGGCCGAGGCGGTGCGCGCCGACTGCGAGGCGCACAGCATGTGCCGCTCGTCCGCCTTGCCGATGACGATGTTGGAAGCCGACAAGTTGCACAGGATCGTCGCTCCGGCGAGCGCGCCCAGGCTGGACGGGGGCGTCGGTGCCCAGAAATCCTCGCAAATCTCAATGAAGAAGCGGAAGTCGCGCAAAGCGTTCGAGGCAAACACCAAGTCGGTGCCGAACGGCACGTCCTGCCCGGCGACGCGGATCGTGCGGTCGGTCACGCCGATGCCGCTGGTGAACCAGCGCTTTTCGTAGAACTCGCGATAGTTGGGCAGGTAGGACTTGGGCACGACGCCCAGCAGCTTGCCGTCGGCGATCGCCAGCCCGCAGTTGTAGAGCCGGCCCCGGTCCGCCAGCGCGGCGCCGATCAGCAGTACCGGCGACAGGCCGCGACTGGCTTCGACGATCGCGCCGATAGCGTCCTCGACCGCTTCGATCATCGCCTGCTGCAAGTGCAGGTCGTCGATCGCGTAGGAGGACAGGCACAGCTCGGGATAGACCACTAGGTCGACGCTCGCTTCGTGCGCGCGGCGGGCTTCGGCGATGATGCCGTCGCGGTTGTAGGCGACGTCGGCGGTGCGGACCTTCGGAGTCGAGGTGGCGACGCGGACAAAGCCGTGGCGGTGCATGTCGTAGAAGGGGTGGTCGGTCATGGACCCGACCTGACACTTGGGGCGGCTTTGCGCAACGATTTGGGTGTCGAGCCGCGCCGCCTTGCTCGTGTCTCGCCCCTTGCCCCTCCACCGCGATCGCCTACATGGCAAACCCATGCGCAGCCTCGACGACATCCGCGAAGAATACGAGTTCCTCGATGGCGACGAACGCTATCGCATGCTGATCGAGCTTGGCCGCGACCTCGACCCGATGCCCGACGCGTTGAAGACCGACGCCACCAAGGTGCGCGGCTGCTCGGCCAGTGTGTGGGTCTATCCCACCAAGGCGGACGACGGCACTCTGCACTTCCTGGCCGACAGCAACGCCGCGATCACCAAGGGCATCGTCTCACTGGTGCTGGCCGCTGTGCAGGACCGCCCCGCCGCCGACGTGGCGCAGACGGACATCGCCGCCAAGCTGGAGCCGTTCGACTTGCGCAACCAGCTCTCCTCCAATCGCACCCAAGGTGTGCCCAACATGATCGCGCTGATCCGGGAAACCGCGGCGCGTTATGCCGGGTGATGATACCCAGCCGCCGGTGACCGGCCGCATGCGCCTGGTCTGGGCGGGCGCGGGATGGTTCTTCGTCGGACTGGGCACGCTGGGCATTTTCCTGCCGCTGCTGCCCACAGTGGTGTTCTACCTGCTCGCGGCCTGGTGCTTTTCCAAGAGCCACCCGCACCTGGCGGACAAGCTCTACGCCAACAAGCGCTACGGCCCCCATCTCGTCGCCTGGCGCGATCGCCGCGCGGTGAGCCGCAAGGGCAAGGTCTCGGCAATCCTGGCGATGAGCGGCAGCGTGCCGTTCGTGTTCTTTACGCTAGGGTGGCCGCTGGTGCTAATCCCGGTTATTGTATTGCTGGTGCTGGGCCCGTGGATCTGGACGCGGGCGGAATGACGTCGACTTAAATCCTCCCCTCAAATGGGGGGGACCGCCATCGCAGATGGTGGTGGAGGTGTGTCCCACCTCTCGTGCGAGCACGATGGCGGTGACACCCCTCCGTCAGTTCTGCGAACTGCCACCTCACCTTGCAGGGGAGGATCGGCAAGCCGCTCTTATCATTACCGCAGATCGAAGCGGTCGGCGTTCATCACCTTGGTCCAGGCCGCCACGAAGTCGCGCACGAACATTTCGCCCGCATCCTTGGCCGCATAGACCTCCGAAATCGCGCGCAGCTGCGAGTTGGAGCCGAACGCGAGATCGGTCCGCGTCGCGCTCCACTTGTGCTCTTCGGTCTCGCGAATGGTGCCCATGAACACCTGGTCGCTGCTCTCGTCGACCACCTTCCACGCAGTGCCCATGTCGAGAAGGTTGACGAAGAAGTCGTTGGTGAGCTGACCCTTGCGGTCCGTCAGCACGCCTTCCTCGATGTCGCCGTGGTTGGCGCCCAGCACGCGCAACCCGCCCACCAGCACCGTCATTTCCGGAGCACTAAGGCCCAGAAGCGCGGCGCGGTCGATCAGCAGTTCCTCGGTCGGCACGCTCTTTCGCGTCGGCAGGTAGTTGCGGAAGCCATCGACCTGCGGCTCGAGCGGCTCGAAGTTCTCGACATCGGTCCATTCCTGCGAGGCATCGGTGCGACCAGGCGTGAAGGTGACGGGCACGCTGTACCCGGCATCCTTGATCGCCTTTTCGACGCCAACCAAACCGCCCAGCACGATCAGGTCGGCGATCGACACCTTCTTGGCCGCAGTGTCGAACTTGCCCTTGATCCGCTCGTAGACCGCCAGCACCTTGGCGAGCTTAGCCGGCTCGTTGACATGCCAGTCCTTCTGCGGCTCCAGGCGGATACGCCCACCGTTGGCGCCGCCGCGATGGTCGGAGCAGCGGTAGGTCGAGGCCGAGGCCCACGCCACCGACACCAGGTCCGATACGCTCAGACCCGAGGCGAGGATCTTGTCCTCCAGCGCCTTCACGTCAGCCGCGCCGATCGTCTCGTAATCGGCCTTGGGGATCGGGTCCTGCCAGATCAGGTCCTCGGCCGGAACGTCCGAACCCAGGTAGCGCGCCTTGGGACCCATGTCGCGATGGCACAGCTTGAACCAGGCGCGAGCGAAGGCGTCGGCGAACTGATCGGGATGCGCGTGGAAGCGCTCGGAAATCTTGCGATATTCAGGATCGACCTTCATCGCCATGTCGGCCGTGGTCATGATCGTCGGCACCTTGACGCCAGGCGTGTGCGCCTTGGGCGCGAGCGTCTCTTCGGGATTGCCGACCGGGTGCCACTGCCAGGCACCGGCGGGGCTCTTCTCCAGCTCGTACTCGTGGTTGAGCAGGTTGTCGAAGTAGCCGTTGTCCCAGGTGATCGGGTTTGCGGTCCAGGCGCCCTCGATGCCGCTGGTGATCGTGTGATCGCCCATGCCGCTCTCATGGCCCGACTGCCAGCCAAGCCCCTGCATCGCGATGTCCGCGCCCTCGGGATCGGCCCCGACCAGGTTGGCATCGCCCGCACCGTGGCACTTGCCGAAAGTATGGCCGCCGGCGGTGAGCGCCACGACTTCCTCGTCGTTCATGCCCATGCGATGGAAGGTCTCGCGGATGTCGCGCGCCGAGCCGACCGGATCGGGCTCACCGCCTGGGCCTTCGGGATTGACGTAGATCAAGCCGAGCTGGATCGCCGCAAGCGGGTTCTCCAGCGCCAGTCCGGATTTCTCGTCAATGCGGGTCTGGCCGAGCCACTCCTCCTCGGTGCCCCAGTAGATGTCCTTCTCGGGCTCGAACACGTCGACGCGGCCACCGCCGAAGCCGAACACTGGACCGCCCATCGACTCGATAGCGACGTTGCCGGTCAGGATCATGAGGTCGGCCCACGAGAGCTTGCGGCCATACTTCTGCTTGATCGGCCAGAGCAGGCGACGCGCCTTGTCGAGGTTGCCGTTGTCAGGCCAGGAGTTGAGCGGCGCGAACCGCTGCGAGCCTGACGACGAACCGCCACGTCCGTCACCGGTGCGGTAGGTGCCGGCACTGTGCCAGGCCATGCGGATGAAGAACGGGCCATAGTGACCATAGTCCGCCGGCCACCAAGGCTGGCTATCGGTCATCAGCGCGCGCAGGTCGGCCTTCACGGCGTCCAGATCGAGCGTCTTGAAATCGGCGGCATAGTCGAAGTCGTCGCCATAGGGACTGCCCTTGGCGCCCTTTTGCGGAAGAATGTCGATCGAGAGCTGGTTCGGCCACCAATCACGGTTGCTGCGGCCGAGCAGCTTGCGCATCGCCGCGCCCTCTTTCATCGGACAGCCGCTCAGGGGGCTGCTGGTCTCTGCGTCCATGGTCTGTCTCCTCTCGATCGTGAACTGACAGCTAACTAACCAGTGTCAGATTGCAGATAGAAGCGAGATCAGCAGATCACAGCCATTTACGCAGCCGAATACGCCAAAAGATGTCCTGCGTACGGTAGCGGACCCTTCAGGGTGAGCGGCTTAGTCCTCCACCGCTTCGCGCAACACCGCCACGCCGCTTTGCCGCTGGCGCTTCAAGTCGCGCTTCAACGCCGCCGGATCGCGCGCGACGACGAAGCCGAAGCTGACCCCGCCCTCTTTGCCGATCGTCGCATGGTGCAGCTTGTGCGCCTGGACCAGCCGCTTGGCGTAGCCGCGCTTGGGCACCCAGCGGAAATAGCGCTGATGCACCAGCCCATCGTGGATCAGCGTGTAGATCACG
>Ga0163161_10001267_pt1 | contig 18868 bp, 21 predicted proteins | sample S45metaG_FD_129847 | JGI IMG/M metagenome (GOLD analysis project Ga0163161, IMG submission 129847) | Switchgrass rhizosphere microbial communities from Kellogg Biological Station, Michigan, USA - S4-5 metaG | ecosystem: Host-associated > Plants > Roots > Rhizosphere > Soil | place: USA... | reverse complement strand
TTTTTTTATTCTGAATTTTTATTTTTTATCTAAATTATCTCATCTATTACTTAAAAAAACCGTCACTTATACAGAAGAAGTTTTAGTTTATCTTTTATTAAATTTTATCCATTACTTTCCGAAACAGACTTTTGATATGAGCAATTTCAGACTGGTAATTTGTTTTCTTTCTGCACCCGAAATACAGGGTGTTTTCTAATTTTTTCTCGCCTTCCCAGATTAATTTCACATCACCGTTTTCAATCTCATTTTTACAAAGAAAATCCGGAACTACAGCTAATCCCGTCCCCCCTTTCAGACAACGAATAATTGAATTCAAGTTGGGAACAATATAATTCGGACGAAAATTCGGTTTATGACCAAAATTTAAAATCCAGAACTGAAAAAGGTGCTCCATATCTCCAGTCGTACCGTACCATTTTTCCTGTTTCAGCCATTCTTCGGCGTGCTCGATTCCTTTTGTTTCTAAAATATTTTTAAAACTTTCTGTGTTAATATTTTTCCCGCCTACTAAGACGATCTGTTCAGAAGAAAATGCTTCATGTAAAATATTCGGCGAAGTTCCTTTTTTGGGAGTGATAATCAAATCTAAAATTCCTTTATCCAATTGATCCAGCATTTCGGGATATTCACCAAAACTGATAATTAAATTAAAATCTAAACTGGAAACATATTGCTCCAAAGTCGTTTGGAAAGTTTCAAAACACATACCAACACTGATTGTCGGAGTGTGCTTTTCCGTAGATTTCTGAAAGTTTTTTTCTACATCTTCCAAACTTGTCAACGGATCAGAAACTGCATTGAATAAGACCTTTCCTCTCTCTGTCGGAATCATTTTTCTTCCTGTCCTGTCGAATAATTTATATCCCACATAAGCTTCCAACGAACTTAAATGCAAACTTACTCCAGGCTGCGAAATAAACAGAGAATCTGCCGCACCTGTCAGTGTTCCGGATTTATAGATCGCTTTAAAAGTTCGGTACCATTCTAAATTAACCATAATTTTAGTTTGAATTTTGAATTTGCTCTGCAGTTAATTATCAATTTCTCTGTGCAAAGTTAGTGGGAAGTTTTTAAAAATAGACATTTTTAGTATCATAATTATAATACTTAGTTATGATTTACATTATTTTTATTATATAAAACTGCACCATAAATTTGCATCATAAAATTTAAACAATCATTACAGAAATGAAAAAAGTATTAATCATCAACGGCGGACAAAACTTCGGACATTCCGGAGGAAAATATAATCAAACCATTGCAGACAACACTTTGAAGGTTTTAAAAGAGTTTGAAAATGTAGAAATAAAAATATCCAACGTAAGCGAAGGGTACGATAAAGACGAAGAAGTTCAAAAATTCGTCTGGGCAGATTTCATTATTTATCATACGCCAATTTGGTGGTTTCAGCTTCCGAATGGTTTAAAAAAATATATTGATGAAGTTTTCACGGCAGGTCACGCAAAAGGAATTTATATGAGTGACGGCAGAACTTCAGACAATCCAAAAATCAATTACGGAACCGGCGGAATGCTTGGCGGAAGAAAATATATGGTCACCACAAGCTGGAACGCACCCGAAACGGCTTTCACGCTTCCCGGAGAATTTTTTAATGAAACAAGTGTTGATAACGGACCACTTTTCGGTTTTCACAAAATGAATGCTTTCGTTTCTTTAGAAAAAATGGATAGTTTTCACTTTCATGACGTAGAAAAAAATGCCAATATTGATCGTGATATGACCATTTATAGAGATCATTTAAAAACTGTTTTTTCCAAAGAATTAAAACCACAATTAGTCTAATGAAAATTTATCTGACCGCAATTATCAACGCCAAAGAAGAGCATAGAACGGAAGTTTTAGAAGTTCTTCAAAATATGGTTACAGAAACTCAAAAAGAGGAGGCAAACGAATTGTACACGCTCCATCAGGGAATTGAAGATAGAAATCAGTTTATTTTTTATGAAATCTGGAAAAGTGAAAAAGGTTTGGCGCAACACAATCAGCAACCTTACATTCAGGCTTTCGGAAAGTTAATTGAAGAAAAACTGCAGGAAAAACCTCAGATTTATTTGACTAATAAAATCTAGAAAACTATTAAAAAATACCTGTCATTATCAATAGACAGGTATTATACCTTTTAAAAGTAGATAAAAATGTTTTTTAACACTTCTACTTGTAAAATCTTTTGGTATGCAGAACTTTTAAGATGTAAACATATTCATTTTCAACTATGTAATGAATGGCATACGGAAATACATTTGTAAAAATTATACGAATATTCTTATATCTTATTTGATAATGCAATGGATTTTTGAATAGTATTTCTATCGATTGTGTTAATTCATTTTGAAACCTATCCTTTAGAGAATTGGATAAATCAGAATAATAGTCCAAAGCATCTTTGATGTCTACTTTTGCTTCATTTGAAAGCTCAACAAAATACCGCATTATCTTATAAATAGCTCTTTTTTAGCTTCTTCCCAAGCGGTAAATTTCAGCTCACCATTCTTATGTTCTTTCAGTATCTCATCCATCATAGCTTTATATTCAGCCGTAAGTTCAAAACTATTCGCCTTCTCTTTAAGAACTTGCTCCATATAATTTTTCAGTTTTCTTCCTTGCTTTTCTGCCTGAATTTGGAGCATTGCAAGGGTTTCACTATCCAATGATATTTCCTTTCTATTTTTAGACTTTATCATAATCGTAAACTTTACATCTAATATACGTATAATATATGGAAAACAGAAATTCTTTTAGACATCTCATCTCTGAAGTCACTTGATAATTCTACGCAATCCATTTGAATAGAAAATAGTAATCATTGGAAAAGATCATGAAGTGATTATCAACGAAAAAAAAAGAGTTTCTCAAATTGAGGAACTCTTTTTCTTTTAAACTTTGAAAAACTATTTCGCGATCGGCAAATGCGTACTGATTGCAATTCTGTTCCAAGCATTGATCGTTACAATTGCCATGATGATTTCTGAGATTTGTTTTTCGTCGAAAATCTGTTTCGCTTTGTAATACGTTTCTTCAGTTAAACCTTTTTGGCTGATCAAAGTGATCTCTTCAGTCATTGCCAAAAGTATCTGTTCATGTTCTGTGTAAAGCTCCAAAGCTTCTCTCCAGGCATTCAGAAGATAAATTCTTTGTGGAGTTTCGCCATATTTCATCGCATCTTTTGTGTGCATATCCAGACAGAATGCACATCCGTTGATTTGTGAAGCCCGGATTTTAATCAGTTCTTTCTGAATGTGATTTAAAGAAATCGTTTGAAGGTAACCTTCCAGCCCCATCATAGCTTTGTAAGCTGCGGAATCTGTAGTTGCAATGTTTACTCTTGTACTCATAATGTTTTGTTTTAATTTTATGGTACAAAGTTCTATTTTTGAAGCCTGAAAAATCTTAAACTGGTTTAAGAACGTAATTTCGCTCTGATTTCACTCAGATATTCCGGCGTAAAACCTAAAAAAGAAGCAATAAGATATTGCGGAATCCTCTGGATAAACCAAGGATAGAGTGTGCTGAAATGCACATACAATTCTTCTCTCGACATCTCGTACAAATATCTGATTCTTCTTTCTGCCGCCGCATAAGATCTTTGGTAGATCATTCTGAAGTACCGCTCCATCACGGGATGTTTTTTCAATAATTCTTCCTGAGTCTGTAAATCAATGACTAAAATTGTAGATTTTTCGACCGCCTGAATATTGAAGCTTGATTTAATCTGTCTTTCGTAAGCAAAGGTATCGGTGATCCACCAGTTTTCTATGGCAAATTCTGTGGTTTGCTCAATTCCTTTTTCGTTGATAAAGAACTTTCTTAAACATCCATTTAAAACAAAATACATCGATGTGCAAAGTTCATCTTCCAGCATCAGATTTTCTTTTTTTTTCACTTCGAAGACCTTAAAAAAGGAGAATATCGAACAATACTCGTCTTCACTTACCGAAATGAATTTATCCAAATGTATCTTAAAAGTATCCATTTTTGAAATTAAGTAATCAAACTTAACTTTATTTTTTTAGTTTTACAATGACAAAACATAAAATCATGGAAATCGTTTCAAAAATTTTGATCGCATTAGTGGCACTGGAGCACATTTACATTCTCTGGATGGAAATGTTTGCGTGGGAAACCAAAGGAAAAGAAGTTTTCAAAGCTGCTTTACCTGCCGAAATGTTTAAACCGACGAAAGGTTTGGCAGCCAATCAGGGATTATACAACGGTTTTCTTGCCGCCGGATTGATATGGTCTTTCCTGATTGAAGATCCGAAATGGCAAATGAATGTTGCTTTATTTTTTCTAAGTTGTGTTGCCATTGCAGGAATTTACGGTGGAATCTCTGCGACAAAAAGAATATTTTTTGTTCAGGCTTTACCTGCGATTTTAGGGATTGTGGCGGTACTTTTGAAATAAAATTTCCTCTTTCAAGTCAATATAAAGTTTGTCATTCCGTAGGAATCTCAACGTTGCAAAAAGACTTTGCTTAGATTCCTACGGAATGACAAACTTCTTGTTAGAGATTCGTAATTTCGATCAATTTTTCCTTCATTTTTTCAGGTTTAAATTCCCCTTCGTGATAATACACCAACTTTTGATTTTTATCTAAAACAATCCACAACGGATAAACAGGCTGGTTTTTATTGTTCGACAAAGCCAAAGCCAACTCATGAATTCCTGAATTTCCATTGGGTAAATATTTAAATTCCTTTCCCTGAAAATTGATTTTTTCCTTTGTTTTTTCAGCCTCAAAATTGATCATGTAAAAATTTTCGTTAATGATTTTAATTAAATCTTTATCCTTTTTCAATTGGAAAGATTCGATTTTACAAACCGAACACCAATCGGTGTACAAATGAATAATAATTGGTTTTTGATTTTCTTTTGCTAAGTTTTCAAGCTCTAAAAAAGTGCTTGTTTTCATTTGTGAAAAACAAAATCCTGAATTCAATAATATTAAAAATAACAAAAACCTCATCACTTTTTTTCTGTTTAAGTTTATAAAAACCCTAAAAATTGTAATTCAAAACATTAAGTTGAATAAGTTTAAAAGATTTTTTAAGAAAATATCTGAAGATATTATTTAGCACCCTGCTAAATTTAGATTTATCTAAATCTTCATAAAACTTAAAAACTAAAACATCTTAATGTTGAAAATAAATCAAATTTCATTTTCACTTTAAATTATATTTCACACCCAAAAAACCTCTGATTCTCTGCATCGGAGCATAACCGTAAGTCGTATCAAAAGTATAATGATTGGGATTATTGATCGGGTCATTCACATTTTTATCAAACGGGTCAAAAGGTCGCATCAGCGGATCATTCGGAGTGAAATTGAATAAATTTTTAATTCCGCAATACACTTCAAACCCAGATTTGAAACTTTTTGAAACCTGAATATTCGCCAACGAATAAAACGGCGAATATTCCGATCGGTAATCGTTTGGTAAAACAGGCAGTCGCATCGGTCCGTAAAACTGTCCTGTAAAATCTATAGTTAAATTACTCGGAAATTTGTACGTCAAACTGTATGTTCCACTCCATTTTGGAGCGTGAAGCTGCTGAACTTTTTCATTTTCGCCATCAAATTTCTGATAAACATCAAGGTAAGTTACCCCAAAATTTAAACTTAAAGGAAAACTGAAACTGTAATCAAGATTTAAAGATAAACCTCTTGAAACACCATAACCCTGAAGATTATCATAAATAATTTTATCCGGTTCAGAATCAAAATCTCCCACAATTTTATTACTGAAATAGGTGTAAAATGCAGAAGCATCCAGACTGATCATTCTTCCACCCACCGGAATTTTCCACATGTAGTTTAAATTTCCGTTGACAGATCTTTCAGGTTTTAGATCTGATTTTATGACCACTTCACGCGAACCCGTTAAAGCAGCGTGATCTTCTGTAAATAAATTCACGACACGAAAACCCGTCCCGAAATTCAACCTTAAAGTATGATAAGGATTAGGAGAAAGCTTCCAAGCAAAGCGCGGCGAATGTACAGAATGATGAATTTTGTCGTAATCAAATCTGTAGCCGAGTAACAATGTGTGCTTTTCATTGATTTCCCATTGATCTTGGATAAATGCTCCGAAAATTGGTGATTTCATAGGTTCATTTAACAAACCATCTGAAGACGAAGTTCCGGGAGTGTTGTCATCATAAAATGTTTTTTTGAAAGTCGCTCCCAAAATCAGATCGTGATTTCCCAGTTTTTTGTCCCAATACGTTTGTGCAAAAGCCACTTTTTGAGTTGCTGTAAAAGGATTGCTTCCATAAAATGAATTCTGGTCATGAAAATTGTAAGAAAACTGCGTAATCACACTTTCTTTTATCGGCCATTGATACACTCCGAAAGCTTCTACTCTATTCGTATAAATACTTTCTCCGTAAACTTCATTACTTCCACGATACGATTTATTCCACTGCATTTCTCCGCCAAAACGGTCTTCGTACAAATATCTTAACGCAAAACTTCCCAAGCGGTTTTCTTTTCTCTGAAAATTCCATTTATTGAAAACGGAAATTCTGTTTTGAAGTGCTGCATCCGTGAAATTATCTTTATTCTGATCTATTTTTTCATTAAAATTAAAATAATTCAGACTTAAAATTGAGGCAACATTTTTCCCGAAATTAAATTTTGTCGAAAGATCAAAATTATTCTCAGCCCAACTTGTAGTCATAAGATCAATGCTCAGTTTCGGAGCAGTCAAGGCATTTTTTGTAATAATATTAATGACTCCGCCCATTGCTTCAGAACCGTAAAGTGACGAAGCGGGACCTTTTACTACTTCAATTCTGTCAATCAGACTGTTTGGAATTCCGCTTAAACCATAAACTGTTGAAAGCGAACTTACAATCGGCATTCCGTCTATTAAAATCATGGTATAAGGTCCTTCCAAACCGTTGATGTGAATGTCTCCTGTGTTACAAACCGAACAATTCAGTTGAGGTTTTACTCCGTTTACCATGGCAATCGCCTCAAAAACATTCGGAGTCGGGTTCTTCTGGAAAAACTTTTGGCTGTAAATTTCAACCGCAACAGGACTTTTTGATTTGCTCATTGGCTTTATCGTTCCGGTAATCACCACATCATCAATATCCCTTATTTTGATTTCTTTTTTATTCGGAATTGTAACAGAATCTGTTTTTTTGGATTGATTTAAATCTAAACTGTCCGTTTCCTGAGAGAAACAGTAAGATGATAAAAAGACTAAAGAAAATAATATTCGCCTCATGAAATTAAAATTGTTAGACAAAACTAACATTTATTTTTAGAACAGCAAAACTATTTTGATCTAACGGCAAAAAATTAAACCGCAAAAGTCACAAAAGCTTTTTTTCAAAAGTTTAGCATCTGAAAAACAGCAGTGTACAACAATTCAATCTGATATTTCCATACTTATTTGAACTTATCCGGATCATTTATTGAACTTAAATTTTAGCATTCTGCTTTTGTGACTTTTGTGGTAAAAACAATAGGGTAAAAATGTTTCTAATCAATTCATTAAAAAATATTAAATTTGAGATTCCACATATAAAAGTAAAATGAGATATCATCAATCGGGAAATATCCCACCAAAAAGGCATACGATTTTCAAATCTCCGGAAGACAAATTTTATTATGAGCAGCTTTTCGGAACAGAAGGTTTTCACGGAATTTCTTCTTTGCTCTATCACGTTCATCGCCCGACACAAATCAAATCGATTGGTGAACCGAAAGACGTTTCTCCGAAAATTGCGGTAAGCAAAAATGTAACGCCAAGGATGTTTAAAGGAATGAACATCACTCCTGAAGACGATTTCATGGACAGCCGAAAGTTTCTGATGGTCAACAATGATCTGAAAATGGGATTGTCGAAACCTATAAAATCGATGAATTATTTCTATAAAAATGCCGAGTGTGACGAACTTTTATACGTTCATAACGGAAGCGGGATTTTAAAAACTTTTGTAGGTGATCTTGAATTTTCTGTTGGTGATTACATGATTATTCCGAGAGGAACAATTTATCAGGTTGAATTGAATTCTGATGACACTGTCTTTTTTGTAGTGGAAAGTCATTCTCCGATTTATACTCCGAAAAGATACAGAAACGAATTCGGACAGCTTTTAGAACATTCTCCGTTTTGTGAAAGAGATATCATTGCTCCTACTTTCAAGGAACCAAAAGACGAAAAAGGAGAATTTTTAATTAAAGTAAAAAAAGAAAATCAGATTACAGATTTCATCTATGCAACACATCCATTTGATGTTGTAGGTTGGGACGGTTATTTTTACCCATATAAATTTAACATTAAAAATTTCGAACCGATTACCGGAAGAATTCACCAACCGCCACCGGTTCACCAGACTTTTGAGGCGCACAATTTTGTGGTTTGTTCGTTCTGTGCAAGAATGTATGATTATCATCCGATGGCAGTTCCCGCACCTTACAATCACTCAAATATTGATTCTGATGAGGTTTTATTCTACACAGAAGGAGATTTCATGAGCAGAAATCATATCGATTTGATGGATTTCACTTTACATCCGGGAGGAATCGTTCACGGACCGCATCCCGGAGCAATGGAAAGAAGCATCGGTAAAAAATTCACTGAAGAATATGCGGTGATGGTTGATCCTTTCCGTCCTTTGCAAATTACTGAAGAAGCTATGAAAGTGGAAGATCCTTCTTACAAAACTTCTTGGCTGGAAAATGAAGATCATGACCTGAAAGACCGTTTGCAGGAATAATATTTCGAAAATAACTAAGAAAAATTATCATAATAGGATTGAATGTAATATTCAGTCCTTTTTATTTTAAAATAACTGACAAACATGACAAATATCTCCACTAAAGAACTAAAAGTTCAGACTAAATCTAAAGAATATGACTTAACTTTAGAATATTAAACTAAATTTAAATTACATCTAAAAATTTTCAATATGTACAATTATATTAGTGCAGAAGAAGCTGTATATACCGTAAAAAGTGGAAACCGTGTGTTTTTTCACGGAAGTGCATGCACACCAAATCATCTGATTGATGAATTGGCGAGACAATCGCACAGATTGGAAAACGTAGAAATGGTTTCAATAACCCAGCAAGGAAATGTGGAAATTGCAAAACCTGAATATAAAAAGAGTTTTTTCGTCAATTCTTTATTCGTTTCCGGCCCTGTAAGAGATGCCGTAAATTCTGAGAGAGGTGATTATGTTCCTATTTTTTTAAGTGAAATTCCTATTTTGTTCCGTAATAATATTTTACCGCTTGACGTAGCCTTGATTACCGTTTCGCCACCCGACAAACATGGGTTTTGTACATTAGGAACTTCGGTTGACGTTGCAAGATCAGCCGTTGATACTGCAAAATTGGTTGTAGCAATTGTCAATCCGCTGATGCCGAGAACACATGGTGACGGTATGATTCACATCAGTAAAATCAACAAACTTGTTTGGCATGAAGAAGAACTTCCTACGGTAGATTACGGATCAAAAGTGGGTGAAGACGAAATGCTTGTCGGAAAAAACGTAGCCGAACTGATTGACGACAGATCGACTTTACAAATGGGAATCGGGACAATTCCTGACGCAGTCTTAAAATGTTTAAGCAATCACAAAGATCTCGGTGTACACACAGAAATGTTGAGCGATGGAGTTATTGATCTGATTCAAAGCGATGTTATCAATAATAAATACAAAGGTTATAATGACAATAAAACGATCACAAGTTTCTGCTTCGGAACAAAAAAATTATACGATTATGTAGATGACAACACGGTTTTTGCTTTCAAGGATGTAAGTGTTGTTAATTTCCCGATCAATATTATGCGAAACAAAAAACTGGTTGCGATCAATTCAGCAATAGAAATTGATTTAACTGGACAGGTTTGCGCAGACTCAATAGGAACTCTGCAATACAGCGGAATCGGCGGTCAGATGGATTTTATGAGAGGTGCTGCTTTGAGCGAAGGCGGAAAACCTATCATTGCCATTACTTCAAGAACGAAACGTGGAATTTCCAGAATTGTTCCTTTCCTGAAACAGGGAGCAGGAGTTGTAACGACGAGAGGTCATATTCACTGGGTAGTTACAGAATACGGTACTGCGTATCTATACGGTAAAAATCTTCGTCAGAGAGCTCAGGAACTGATCAGTATAGCACATCCCGATGACAGAGAAATGCTGGAAAGAGCGGCCAATGAAAGATTTAAACTTTAAATAATTTCTTCCAGAAATCCCTTTCCATTAAAAAAAACTGTATATTTAATAAAATTAGACAATACCTACGAACATCAAAAGTTTATGGCAATATTTTTGCAGGAAATTTTTGTTAAATAACACACATTTGAAGACTATATATAATTCGATAAAAGATGAAGTTGTAAAGCATCCCAAAGTTAAGGATTCGGTTTTAGGGAAAGTTCAGGATTGGAAAAGAAGCCACTATATCATTCTTTCAGAAATTATTAAAGATGAATTGGCATCGTCTGAAGAACTTAAACATGATAAAAGATTTGAGCTGGGCAATACAATTTCTCATATCACATTACAGCGCTTTTTTGAAAATGATTATCAGGATAAAACCCACAACGATTTACGTTTCCTCAAAACTCTGGACAAGATCTGTATTTTTTTAGGCTTTAAAGATCTCAACTCTTACATTCATTTTATCAGAGAAAATGAGATCAACGGAAAAATAGTCAGTGAAGAGATTTTTTCCACAGATATTGTTTATAAATATTGCTCTACGGTTTTCGATTTATATAAAAACTTTCCTGTTCTGAAACTCGAATTATTTAAAGATTTAGTTTTCGAAAATTCTCCTTTTCTCGAAAGGGCTTCAGAATTCAGCAGAGAACTTTGCGAAAGAAAATTTGAACTCGTTACCAAAAATAACCGTTCAAACTTTGAAGTGTTCGATATTAATATTGTGACTGATGAGCCGGAAAAAAAAATACTCGAAACCCAAGAGTTTTGGAATCTTCTCTTCAAAGTCGGAGAAACAGGTGAGGAACATTTTGTCAATCAGCTGAATACTCAAATTTATTTTATTCGCAAAATAAACAATTCCTGGAAAATTTGGGATAATTACAATCCTGATGCGGGTAGATTAAATATTAAAAAATAAAAGCCGTAATCATTACGGCTTTCTTTGTTTCAACAACTTTCTTTCACCACCTGGGATTTCTTGTACAAATGTAAAAAATTTACCATAAAAACAATAAACTTAAATATACTTAAACGTTCTTTAGTTTTATTTAAAAATAATGAAATCGTTTGCACAATAATAATGTTTTTAATTATTTACAAGAATTTTGTAATTTGCAATCCATTAAATAAAAGTAAAAATATGTCAACACTTACATTTGCCGAAAAAATTGCTCAGGCTGAGAATTTTTTACCAATAAATGGTACAGATTACATTGAGTTTTATGTAGGAAACGCTAAACAGGCTGCTCATTATTATAAAACAGCATTTGGTTTTCAGTCAGTTGCTTACGCAGGACCTGAGACCGGAGTGAGAGATCGTGCATCTTATGTTCTTCAGCAGGGAAAAATAAGATTGATCTTAACGACAGGTCTTAAATCTGACTCTCCAGTAAGCGAGCATGTAAAAAAACACGGTGATGGAGTGAAAATTTTGGCACTTTGGGTAGACGACGCCTATTCTGCATTCGAAGAAACGACGAAGAGAGGCGGAAAACCGTATTTAGAGCCGGTAACTTTGACTGATGAGCATGGTGAAGTAAAAATGTCCGGAATTTATACGTACGGAGAAACTGTTCACATGTTTATTGAAAGAAAAAACTATACGGGACCTTTCATGCCCGGTTTTCAAAAATGGGAAAGTGATTATAAACCTGAAGAAGCCGGTTTACTGTACGTTGACCACTGTGTAGGAAATGTAGACTGGGACAGAATGATCCCGACTGTTGAATGGTACGAAAAAGTAATGGGATTTGTTAACATCCTTTCTTTTGATGATAAGCAGATCAACACAGAATATTCTGCATTGATGTCTAAAGTAATGTCAAATGGAAACGGTTTTGCAAAATTCCCGATCAACGAACCGGCTGAAGGAAAGAAAAAATCGCAGGTTGAGGAATATCTTGATTTCTACGAAGGTGAAGGTGTGCAACATATTGCAGTTGCGACAAAAGACATTATTCATACCGTTACTGAACTAAAAAAACGTGGTGTAGAGTTTCTTTCTGCTCCACCGGAAGCCTACTACAATATGGTTCCAGAAAGAGTAGGTCACATCGACGAAGATTTGAAAAAACTTCAGGATTTAGGAATTTTAATTGACCATGATGAAGAAGGTTATCTACTGCAAATCTTCACCAAACCTGTAGAAGACCGCCCTACCCTTTTCTTTGAAATCATTGAAAGACACGGCGCTCAGAGTTTCGGAGCAGGAAATTTCAAGGCTTTATTTGAAGCATTAGAGAGAGAACAGGAAAAAAGAGGAAATCTTTAATTTTTTAAACTAAACATAGAGTTTTGTCAGGATGCAGATCTTGGCAAAACTTTTTTATAAACACAGCTTATGAGAAAATTATTCATCTTAACATTATTTTTTTTCGGACTTGCCTTAAAAGCACAAAACTACGGAGCCATCAATAATGTTCTTGACCGACTGGAAGAAAGATCAGGCGTCAATCAGCATCTTGAAAATGTAAGTATTGACAATAAAAAATTTGTTCTCCTCAAAGATTTTACAGATCACACAGAGAGAAGCTTTATTGTTATCAAAGGAAAAGATGCCACTTTTGTTGAAATGTTTGATGATAAATCAACTGGGAAAAGTACATCTAACGTTTTTTCGGGAGACATTATCAGAAAGAATAACATCATCTCTCTGAGAGCAGATAAACTCGAGAATAAAAAAATTCCGATTCCTGTTGCTAAAACTCTTCTTTTGACCAAACAAAAAGAAATCTTATATCTCATCGACATCAATTCCAGAGAACGATGGATTGATGAAGAATCTTACACTAAAAAATCAAAATAATTACATTTAAAAGGTTTATTTTAAATCTAAACTCTAACTATTACATTATGAAATCATTTGTAGAATATAACTCAAATTCAGACTTTTCCATACATAACATTCCTTTCGGAGTTGCTGTATTTAATAAAGAATTTATCGCCTGCTGTACAAGAATCGGCGATCAGGTTGTAGACCTTGCGCTTTTGTACGACTTATCATATTTTGAAGAAATCGCAGGTTTAGACGACAATGTTTTCGAAGCATATACTTTAAATGAATTCATTGAATTAGGAAAACCTGTTACCAATGCAGTTCGTCTTAGAATTCAGGAATTATTGCAGGAAGGTTCCATTTTATCTAAAGACGAGAAAACTATTGAAGATGCTTTTTACGATTTGGATCAGGTAAAAATGATCATGCCTGTTCATATTCCTAACTACACAGATTTCTACAGCAGCATCGAACACGCAACCAATGTTGGGAAAATGTTCAGAGATCCTGCAAATGCATTATTGCCAAACTGGAAACATTTACCGGTCGGATATCACGGTAGAGCTTCTTCCATCGTAGTTTCAGGTACAGACATCAATCGTCCGAAAGGTCAGACGAAACCTGCAGATGTGGAAAAACCAATTTTCGGACCCAGCAAACAGCTTGATTTTGAATTAGAAATGGCTTTCATTATCAACCAAAATACGGAAATGGGAGAAAGCATATCAACAAAAGATGCTGAAAATGCTATTTTCGGAATGGTGGTTTTCAACGATTGGTCTGCAAGAGATATTCAGTCTTGGGAATATGTTCCTCTAGGACCATTTTTGGCTAAAAATTTCGGTTCTTCGATTTCTCCGTGGGTTGTAACTTTGGAAGCTTTAGAACCTTTTAAAACTACTTCTCCTACTCAAGATCCTGAAGTTTTAGATTATTTGAAATTTGAAGGAGATAAAAATTACGATATCAATCTTGAAGTTTACATCCAACCTGAAAATGGTGAAGAAAATCTCATCTCAGAAAGCAATTACAAACATATGTACTGGAATATGACTCAGCAATTGGCTCATCACACGGTAAATGGTTGCAACCTTGAAGTTGGTGACATGTATGCAAGCGGAACGATCTCAGGAAGCGATCCGAAATCTTTTGGTTCTATGCTTGAATTAACGTGGAGAGGTCAAAACCCAATTACTTTAAGCAACGGACAAGAAAGAAAATTCATTGAAGACAACGATACTGTAACTATGAAAGCTTGGGCTGAAAAAGATGGGGTAAGAGTTGGTTTCGGTGAGGTTTCCGGTAAAATTATTCCTACAAGATAAATATTTTTAACACATAAGTCACAGAGAGATTTTAATTATAACCACCGAGTTTGTCATTCCGTAGGAATCTAAGCTTTTTAGACTCATGTCGAGATTCCTACGGAATGACAAACAAAGTGGCTTTACACAGACAATATTAAAAACTTTTACGTTTTAAATTAAACATGAAAACAGTAATTCCATCAGAAATAACTCCCGTTCAACTCCAAACCATCATGCAAACAGCCGTTTCGCCACGACCGATTGCATTGGCTTCTACTATTGACAAAGACGGAAACAGCAATTTATCGCCGTTCAGTTTTTTCAATATGTTCAGTACGATTCCTCCGATTTTGATTTTTTCACCATCGAGAAGAGTTCGTGACAATACTACAAAACATACTTTGGAAAACGTTATCGAAGTTCCTGAAGTTGTCATTGGAACCGTAAATTTCCCGATTGTACAGCAAATTTCTTTAGCATCAACAGAATATGGAGATGATGAAAATGAATTTATCAAATCCGGATTGACGATGAAAGATGCTGATTTGGTAAAACCAAAATTGATTGAAGAATGTCCCGTCAATTTTGAATGCAAAGTTTTAGAAGTAAAATCTCTGGGAGATCAGGGCGGAGCGGGAAATTTAGTAATTTGTGAGGTTCAGAAAATTCACATCAGAGAAGAATATCTGAATGAAGAAGGAAATTTAGACCAGAAAAAACTCGATATGGTTGCCCGTCTTGGCGGAAACTGGTATTCGAGAAACAATGAGAATAATTTTTTTGAAGTTCCGAAACCTTTAGTCACCAAAGGAATCGGTTTTGATCTTCTTCCTAATGCTATAAAGTACAGCAAGGTCTTTACAGGTAACGATTTGGGAATGCTTGCAAACGTGGAAGTCCTGCCTTCAGAAAATTGTTATGATGATGAAAACATTCATCTAGAAGCTCAGAAATTTTTGCTTGAAAGTAGAGTCGAAGAAGCTTGGAAGATTTTAGTAAAATAATATTTTTGAATTAATCGATTTTTCTTTACTATAATAAAACCACCCCGTCTAAATTTTCTTTAAAAATTTATCCACCCCTCCAAAGGAGGGGAATTTTTCAAATTCATTTATTCATTCACAATTTTATCATTAATAAAATCAATACATTTCTCAACCACAGCATGCAAATCTAGAGGCAATTTATCTCCTATCCACGGTTCTTTGGCACCGAAAACATGATTTCCATTTTCGATTAAAAATAATTCTGAATTGGGATGTAAAACATGAAGATGTTCTGCATCTTTAACACTGACTCCCGCATCATTAGTTCCGTGAATTATCAGAACATGGGCTTTTGCCATTTCCATTGAGCGCTCAACATCAAAACGATGTTCATTATTTTTAAAATCTTCATAAAATTGATAATAATGAGGCATTTCCTGTTTGGTTCTCGCATTTTCCACATAGTAAACCCTTTTATTTTTCCATTCTTCAAGACCTTCACCTTTTGGAAATCTGTCTAAAGTATCGACACTCGCTAAAGTAATCAGAGCATTTATTCTTTCATCTTCACAGGTTTTCACAATAGAAATCCCTCCTCCGCGGCTGTGACCAATCAAAATAATTTTCTGGTCATCAACTTTCGGGTTTTCAGTAAAATGATTTATGACAAAATCAAGATCAGAAAGCTCTTTAGAATAATTATTATCTCCAAAAGCATCTAAATCATCAAACTCCGTTGGATTTGTAATCGTAGTTCCATTATGCGAAAAATTAAATTTAACAAAGAAAAAACCTGCATTGGCAAACTTTTCTGCCATCAAATCCCATGCGCCCCAATCTTTGTAACCTTTATAACCGTGAACGAAAATCAATAAAGGTAATTTATTGTCAGCTTCAGGATAAATTGCATCAGCAAGAAAATCTTTGGTTTCAGGATTTGCGAGTTTTATGTTGAGGTTTTTTGTAATGTTCATATTTTTTTATGTACCGTTAATATCCATTTTTTGTCATTCAGTAGGAATCTAGATTATATTTTAAACTAAAATTGCAGCTTAGATTCCTTCGCAATGACAAAGCTAATTTATAATTAATAGAAAACTTAAACAATTTTCATCCTAAAAATAGCATAAATAGAATTAAACACAAAGTAAAATCTTATTTTTGCGTTATGTTGGATTTACGAACAGTTACTGTACAACGTTATATTCTTCCGCTTCGGGAGGGTGGTTCTCTGCCTGCATTAGCAGAAGCTGATGACGAATTTAAATATGTTCTGAAATTCCGTGGTGCAGGGCACGGTGTTAAAATGTTGATTTCTGAACTTTTAGGCGGAAAAATTACACAAGCATTAGGTTTAAAAATTCCTGAATTGGTTTTTGCGAATCTTGATGTTGATTTTGGAAGAACCGAAGCCGATGAGGAAATTCAGGATCTCCTTAAATTTTCTGAAGGTCTTAATTTAGGGTTGCATTATTTATCAGAAGCTATAGCTTTTGACTCAAGTATAAAAGTTGACCCGCTTCTGGCTTCCAAAATAGTCTGGCTGGATGCTTTTATCACCAATATCGACCGTACTTTTAAAAACACGAATCTTTTGATGTGGCATAAGGAATTGTGGGTGATTGATAACGGTGCATCATTTTATTTCCATCATTCGTGGCAGAATTTTGATACGGCGGCAAAAACGCCTTTTAAATATGTGAAAGATCACGTTTTACTGCCTCAAGCAAAAATGCTGGATGAAGCGGAAAAGTTTGCCCACGAGGTTTTAAATGAAAATATTTTCAGGGAAATTGTCAATTTAATTCCTAAAGACTGGCTGCATTGGAATGACGCCGATGAAAATCCAGAAGAAATAAGAGAAATCTATTTTCAGTTTTTAAAAACACGATTAGAAAATTCCCAAATCTTTGTAAACGAAGCCAAAAATGCAAGAGGATAAAATATACGAATATGCCGTAATACGCTTGGTTCCGAAGGTTGAAAGAGAAGAGTTTTTCAATATCGGATTGGTGATGTTTTCCAAGAAAGAAAAATTCATCAAAGTAGAATATTACCTTTGTCCGGATAAGTTTAAGTTCATGCGAAGTAAACTGGACTATGATGATATCATTCAAAATCTGGAAAGTTTTCAGAAAATTGCAAGCGGCGCAAAAGATGGTGGCCCGATTGCTCAGCTGGAAATTCCCGATCGTTTTCGTTGGTTGACTGCGGTGAGAAGCGCAGTTGTACAGACTTCAAGACCTCATCCTGGAAAATCTAAAGACCTTGAAAAAACTTTTGGTAAACTTTTTGAGGAGTTAGTAAAATAACATACCTCATTAATTTACTTTATGAATCTATCTTCAGCACAAACCAATATCTACAGGTTTTTTCTAAACCTGTTTTTTATTTTCTTTTTTACAGCATCCACATTTGCACAAACCGCCAAAAGCAGTCTTCTTCAGGAAAAAACCGCAGTTTCTGAAAACATTAGTTATAAAAAAGACAGCGAAGGTAAAGATCTTCTTTTAGATATTTACAAGCCAAAAAATTCTACGGTCAAAAAATTACCCGTTGTCATCTATCTGCATGGCGGAGCTTGGGCTCTCGGCGACAAAGTAATTGCTCCGGATAACTATATTGAACAGACCATTCTAAAACTTACTGAAAAAAACTTTGTAGTTTTAAGCGTCAATTATCGTTTAGTAAGTGAGGATATTCATTTTCCCCGTCCGATTGAAGACTCTAAAGACGCAGTAAGATGGGTGAGAAAAAATGCTGAAAAATATGGTTTTGATTCAGAAAATATTGGTTTCTGGGGAGTTTCTGCAGGTGCACATCTTTCACTTTTATCTGCCTATACTTCTGATAATGAATTCGTAGGAGATTCAGAGCTTTCGAAATATTCCGGGAAGGTAAATTATGTGGTGGATAATTTTGGTCCGACAGATATTAATAGACTTCTTCATACAAGAGCGCCAAAACCTTTACTATTTATTGTAGGTTTGATTGCAGAAAAAATCATTGACATCAGATCAAAAATCGCAAAAGGAATGACAGGGTATGATATTAAAACCGACAGAAAGAAAGTCATTGAATTCTGTAAAACAATTTCTCCTTTAAATTACACTCAAAATACTGTTCCTACATTAATTCTGCATGGAAACAAAGATAAAGTTGCACCGATCAGACATTCTAAAAGATTGGTAAAAATGCTGAAAAAAGTAAATACTGAAAATTCTCTAATCGTTGTAGAAAAAGGTGATCATGGTTTTAAAACTACCGACAAGGCTTATCAGTATGAATTAAATGATATTATGGTAAATTTTATTATCGCTCACAAAAAATAAATAATTTTTTAATTAATAGGAAAAATAACAATTTTTAACATTCCGAAATTAACCAATGATGATTTTGCAAATCTAAAAATCATCATTATAACTAATTTCATATGAATCTTAAAAATTTACTTTCAGCATGTTTTCTATCAATTGTTTTTGCATCCTGCAGCTCAGATGACTCTTCAGAGCAAACTCAACAACAAAATCCGGAAACTACCGAATCAATGTATTTTCCACCAACGAACAGTGACGAGTGGGAAACAA
>Ga0163161_10001266_pt1 | contig 18870 bp, 16 predicted proteins | sample S45metaG_FD_129847 | JGI IMG/M metagenome (GOLD analysis project Ga0163161, IMG submission 129847) | Switchgrass rhizosphere microbial communities from Kellogg Biological Station, Michigan, USA - S4-5 metaG | ecosystem: Host-associated > Plants > Roots > Rhizosphere > Soil | place: USA... | reverse complement strand
TCAACAAAAAAGCTTTTAGAAAATCTCTAAAAGCTTTTATTAAGAATTGATTAAATGCTAAACCTTTCCCAGAAAAATGGAGGCTCTATTCCTAAAGCTCTGAGATAAACAAATCCCTGTCCACGGTGATGAACTTCATTATCCACAAAATAGAGAATATTCTGATACACAGGAAATTCGTATTGACCAAATAAATTGAAAGTTTCCTGGAATCTTTCCTCTGAAATCTGGTTAAAATAATGGTTGATCACTTCCGTTTCAGAATCCCATTTTGCAAGAATTTCTTCTTTTGTTTTCGGTTGAAAAGCTTCTTCAGAAAATTCATTTTCCTGAGTTTCAACAATTCCTTTTAAAGCCGGACCTGCAATGCTGATCAATTCAACGGCTAATTTTGCAAACGGCCTCATTCCGCCGATAGAAAACTCGAATAATTCTTTTTCGGGAAACATTTCAATCACTCTTCTTGTAAGGTTTCTGTGTCCTTGCCAATGCTCTAATAATTGTGCTGAAGAGATAAACTGTTTTCTTGCTGTCGATGTAGTTGTCATAATTTTGTTTTATTTGTTAATGTTGAGACAAAGGTAAGATGAGGTGGTGACAACAGTTTGTCAGTAGGATTTTAAAAGTTTTAAACATTATTGATCAGCTTCAAAATAATTAGATATTTTTCACGTTAGACGGATATCCGATACACAAATGTTTCAAATGAAAATATGTAGAGGTAGATAAATAATTTTGAGTAAGACCAATCTTTCGGGGTTGGTCTTTTTATTTGATAATTGGTTAAAAGTACTGAGTGATTTTTTCAGGAGCTGTTCCGGCTATCCGCTGTATCTTTTTTTGTATCGGTCTCCGCTGCGCTGCGGCCGCCACAAAAAAAGGATGCCGCTTCTATCCGGGCTAGAATATAGTGCTTCATTACCTTTGTAGATTATACATTTTCAGATTTTTATAAAAAGAACTAATTTAGTCGTGTGAAAATGGAATTGAGGTGCCAAATTCAGATTTACCTCAATTTTAATAAATCTTTAAATCTAAAAAAACTTAATCTTTTAATAATGTTTTCATAGCTTCGTTATTTTATACATTTAAACTTTACAAAAATGAAAATATATACCAAAACAGGGGATAAAGGACAGACTGCATTGTATGGAGGGACACGAGTTTCTAAAGCAAGTGCGAGAGTAGAAAGCTACGGAAATATTGACGAGCTTAATTCGTTTATAGGAATTTCAAAAAGTCATATTACGGATGATGAGGTTTTAAAGCAATTGAAGAAAATTCAGTTTGACTTATTTACAGTGGGTTCTGAAGCAGCAACTCCTGTTGATAAACTGATGTTGGCGAATGGAAAATCCCGTCTTCCGTTAATTATTTCCGATACAGAAATTGAAGAATTAGAAAACTGGATGGATGCTTTTGAGGAAAAATTAGAACCGCTTCAATATTTCATCCTTCCGGGTGGTGGAAAATCTGCAACATTTTTACACGCTGCAAGAACGATTTGCAGAAGAGCAGAACGTTCTTTGGTTTTCTTAAATGAATCGGAAGAAGTACGACCGGAATTGATTAAATATTTAAACAGACTTTCAGATTATCTATTTGTTTTGGCAAGATATATTTCAAAAATCAACAGCGAACCGGAAGAATATTGGAATCCGAACGAGAGATAATATGAAAAAAATATTTCTACTTTTTATATTGTTGTTTTCTCACGCAGCCTTTTGTCAGGATATTACCGTTTATCTTGATGAGGGCAACGAATTGATATCTAAGAATAAATTTTCTGATGCCGAAAATACCTTCCGTAAAGGTTTGAAAGAAGATCTAGAAAATCCCATTTTAAAATCACAATTAGCTTTAGCATTAATCAATCAGGATAAAAATGATGAAGCAGGAAGAATTCTTGACGAAATTTTAGTCAGACAACTGGAATTCACTGCTGCACTTTGGTATGGCGGAATCAATAATTTCAGTAAAAGCAAACCCGATTATAGGAAAGCAATCTTTTATTTTGAAAAAGCTTACCATCTTATTGACCCGGATTCTCCACAGTATTTTGCCGTAAATTATTATGTCGGAAGATCTTACAGAAAGCTTCTGTATTCGGAAGGTCTTACTTATCAGGAAGTTGACCGTATGCTGGAAACCTACAAAAAATATGTACAACTGCAACCCAACGCAGAAGATAGTATGGATGCAAAAAGTTTTATTAAAAAAGTAGAAGAGAAAAGACCCGGCAAAAATGTGGCTAAATGGATTATTACGAGGCAGCAGAATATTGAAGAATTAATTAATAAAACTGCAAAATGAGCAAAAAAGTTTTATTATTCATCAATGGTGACGCACCAAAATCATTTCCCGATCCCGAAAACTACGATTTGATTGCTTGTACAGACGGCGCTTTTCATTATTTAAAAAAACTGAATTTTCCTCTAGAAAAACTGGATTTTATTTCAGGTGATTTCGATTCTCATTCAGGGATTGATGAAAAAGTATATGAAGATAAATTTATTTACACTCCCGATCAGGAAAAAACAGATTTTCATAAAGCTTTGGAGATTATTGCAGAAAAAGGCTTCAAAGATATCGATGTTTTTGGAGGAAGTGGGGGAGAACAAGATCATTTTTTGGGAAATCTTACGGTTGCTTATTCATTTAAAGAAAATTTAAACATAAAATTTTATGATGAGTTTTCTGAATATTTTTTTATTCCTAAAAATTTTGTTTTAAAAGATGTGAAAAACAAACTGATATCATTATATCCTTTTCCGACAGCTGAAAAAGTTACAACCAAAGGCTTAAACTGGGCTTTAGATCATGAAAATCTGAGCATTACCTCAAGAATCGGAACGAGAAATTTTGCAGCGGAAAATGAAGTTTCCATTGAATATGAAAAAGGAGATGTACTCATATTTGTTGGTCGCAATGATCTCTGATTTTTACATAGAAAATAACGATCTCGGTAATTTTAGATCTGTGAAAACTTTAAGAAAATTTAAAACCAAAAAATCAAACTTTTTTAGCAATTTTGCATTCTTAATTCACTTGTCAGAAAATGAAAATAAAATACTCGGAACTTATTGATCAGACATTGTATTTTCCAACGGAAGAATTCAATGTTTCTGAGAACAATTTGTCTTTTCACGATATTCCTTTGATGGAAGTTGTTGAAAAGTTTGGAACGCCTCTCAAGGTAAGTTACCTCCCGAAGATTTCTCAAAATATTCAGAAAGCAAAAAGCTGGTTTAAGGAAGCTTTTGAGAAAATCGACTACAAAAAAAACTACAGATACTGTTATTGTACAAAATCCAGCCATTTCAAATTTGTGATTGAAGAAGCTTTGAAGAACGATATTTCCATTGAAACCTCTTCAGCTTACGACATGGATATTGTGAAATCTCTTTATAATGAAGGGAAAGTAACCAAAGATATTGAAGTGATCTGTAATGGTTTCAAAACCGATGATTATCTGGCAAAAATTTCGGATATGATCAATAGTGGTTTCGAAAACATCACGCCAATTTTGGATAATTACCGTGAATTGGATAAATTAACTGAAAGCATTGACACAACGTTCGATATCGGAATCAGAATCGCTTCTGAAGAAGAACCCAAGTTCGAATTTTATACTTCAAGATTAGGAATCGGATACAAAGATATCATCCCATATTACAGTCAGAAAATTGCAGAACATCCGAATGCAAGACTGAAAATGCTTCACTTTTTCATCAATACCGGAATCAAAGACACCGCGTATTACTGGAATGAATTGTACAAATGTCTTCGTGTTTACGCACGTTTGAAGAAAATTGCTCCTGAAGTAAATTCATTGAACATTGGTGGTGGTTTTCCAATCAAAACTTCTCTTAATTTCGATTACGACTACCAGTATATGGTGGAAGAAATCGTTTCGCAGATCAAAAAATTCTGTGAAGAAGAAGGAGTTGAAGAACCAAATATTTATACGGAATTCGGAAGCTTTACAGTAGGAGAAAGCGGTGCAAATTTATATAAAATTATTTCGCAGAAACGTCAGAATGACAGAGAAAAATGGAACATGATCGATTCATCTTTCATGACGACACTTCCTGATACCTGGGCGATCTCAAGACACTTTATCATGCTTCCTCTTAACCGTTGGGAAGATTCTTACGAAAGAGTGTTCTTGGGAGGTTTAACGTGCGATTCAGATGACTATTATAATTCTGAACAACATACAAACGCTATTTATTTACCTGTTTTCAGCGATACAAAACCTTTGTACATTGGTTTTTTCCATACGGGAGCTTATCAGGAAACGATTGGTGGTTACGGTGGAGTTCATCACTGTTTGATGCCACAACCAAGACATATTCTGATTCAGAAAGATGAAAATGGAGAATTCCAGTATGAAATCTTTAGAGAAAGACAGGAACCTGAGGATATTTTGAAAATTTTGGGTTACTAAAATACTGTGCTCTGAGCGCGGTCGAAGAGCAGCCAAAACTTACAAAAACAGCACTTAAATATTTAAGAGCTGTTTTTTTCATCTAAAAGAATTTCGAAATCTTACTAACTTCCAATTCAGAATAATCTGAAACGACAATATTCGCCAAACTGTAATTCTGATTATGTGTATGCTCACTTTTATAAGCTGCACAAAAAATATTTGCACGATGTGCCGCCAAAATTCCATTTGTTGAATCTTCAATGACTATGCAGTTTTCAATTTTTTCATGAGCCATTTCAGCTGCTTTAATAAAAATCTCCGGATGAGGTTTTGATTCTTTTAAATCTGCACCGCTGATTTTTCCGTTGAAATATTTTTCCAATTCAAATTTCTCAAAAACCATATTGATGGTCGTCATTGTTGCCGAAGATGCGAGAATCAGGGTAATCCCGTTTTCGTAATAATGCTCGATCAATTTTCTTACTCCCGGAATCAAATCAAACTCTTCATCATGATAAAAAGAATCTTTGAAGTGCGCTCTTTTGATTTCTGCGATCTCTTCAAAGGTTTGAGAAAGATTGAATTTCTGAATTAAAGTCTCACAAACTCTTTTCGTGGAAGCACCGGTGAACGAAGTGTAAAGATCTTCAGAAACGTGGATTCCCAATTGGTTAAATGTTTTGAAATACGCTTTTCTGTGCAAAGGTTCTGTATCTACAATAACGCCATCCATATCGAACAGCACAGCTTTTAAGGACATGTTTTGAATTTTTACAAAGGTAAGGAAATTTGGTTGGAAGCTTTAACCGCAAAAGAGACAAAAGACCAAACTAAAAATTAAGATTTTGAAAAGTAAACAAAATAAGAGTATTACATTTTGCAAACTTTTGTAATTCTCTATTAGCAATCATTTCTTTTGTTCTTTTTGCGGTAAAAACAAATGGTTTGCTTTTCAATTCAATTATGACTGTGAATCAAATTAAATAAAAATTCCACACGAAATGGATTTTTTCTTTCGGTTTTTCTTTGGAAATTTGTGGTACAAAACAGAATGAAAATGTCCGTACAGAACGTAATAGATTATCACAGAATTGCCAAAGCAATTGAGTTTATTCAGAGCAATTTTAAACTTCAGCCAAATTTGGATGAGGTTGCTGAGATGATAAATTTAAGTCCGGCACATTTTCAGAAGATTTTTACGGATTGGGCAGGAACAAGTCCGAAAAAATTTTTGCAGTTCATCAGTCTTGAGCATGCAAAAAGTTTATTGAAAGAAGAAAAAGCAACGCTGTTTGATGCTGCTTTAGAGACCGGACTTTCCAGCACGAGCAGATTGCATGATTTATTTGTGAAAATCGAAGGAATGTCGCCTGCAGAATATAAGAACGGAGGAAAAAATTTAAACATCAATTACAGTTTTTCCGAAAGTCCGTTTGGGAGAATCATCACGGCTTCTACAGAAAAAGGAATCTGTTCTATGGCTTTTGAAGAAAACCCAAGATCTGCCTTAGGAGATTTAATCAGCAAATTTCCGAATGCATCTTTTTTTGAAAAGAGGGATGAGTTCCAACAAAATGCTTTATCCATTTTCAATAAAGACTGGACAGAACTTAGCACAATCAAATTACATTTAAAAGGAACTGATTTTCAGCTCAAGGTCTGGGAAAGTTTACTCACCATTCCGATGGGAAAATTATCAACGTACGGAAATTTATCTTATAAAATAGGAAATCCAAAAGCTTCAAGAGCTGTTGGAACTGCGATTGGAAGTAATCCTGTAGCATTTCTCATTCCATGTCATCGCGTGATTCAATCTTCAGGGAAAATTGGTGGTTATATGTGGGGAAGCGATAGAAAACAATTGATAATCGGCTGGGAAAGCTCGAAGGTTTATTCTGATTCGTTAAACACAATTTAACACAAATATTATCAACGAGAACAGTATTTTTTTTAACCAAAATCAGCATTAATTTTGTCATTCCGTAGGAATCTAGACCTATTTATTAACGATTATATTTTAACAATACGTTGCTTAGATTCCTACGGAATGACAAACTTACGCTGAACATTCAATACAACACACACACAGTAAACTTTATGATGAGTCTATTCGAAGATATATCAGATTTTCCTTTAAATATTCTTCCCAACCACGGAACTGTCCATTATTACGGGAAGATTTTTTCTGTTGATGAATGCGAAAAATATTATCAGTATTTATTCAATCAAATTCCGTGGGAAAATGATGAAGCAGTTATTTTTGGAAAACTGATTTTTACTAAAAGAAAAGTCGCTTGGTTTGGCGAAAAAGAATTTGAATACACTTATTCAAACAGGACAAAATATGCAAAACTCTGGACTCCTGAATTGTTAGTTTTAAAACAAAAATGCGAAGAAGTTTCCGGAGAAACTTACAATTCTTGTCTTCTGAATTTATACCATGACGGAAGTGAAGGAATGGCATATCACAGCGACGGTGAAAAAGATTTAAAGAAATATGGAGCGATTGCATCATTAACTTTCGGAGCGGAAAGAAAATTTTCTTTTAAACATAAATTATCCAAAGCAAGAATTGATATTATGCTTGAAAACGGAAGTTTATTGGTGATGAAAGGAGAAACTCAGGAAAACTGGCTCCATCGATTACCTCCAACAACAAAAGTGAAAACTCCGAGAGTGAATTTGACGTTTAGGACGATTGAAGAATGAGTTTTAAGCATAAGAATGTATTAAACAAAATTTTGTCATTCCGGAGGAATCTAGACTAATTTATTAGAGGTTAAATTTTAAAATACTTTGCTTAGATTCCTCCGGAATGACAACTAAATGTTTATTTTTCTTGCAGATCAATCTTTAGAAATCTACGTTATCAGGTAAATCTGCGAGAAAGAATCGAAAACAAAAAAAAGCTGTTCGTTTGAACAGCTTTTACAATTTATTTCAAAACCTCAACTTCAATCGCCGAGTCGTCAAAAACTTTAATAAAAGCTTTCGTGTAATCTTCCTTCGTTGCCGTATTCGGATTTTCTAAGAATTTCTGAGGATTCACCGAGAAAAGCGGAAACCAAGTCGAAGAAATCTGAATCTGAATTTTATGTCCCTTCTTAAACGTATGGACAACATCCTGTAATCTGAAATTTACCGCAGTTTTTTGATTAGCAACCAGCGCTTCAGGTTTTTCTCTCGAATTTCTGAATCTTGCAGGCATAATTTCGCTTCGTACCATTTGATGATAATTTCCGTAAACTACACCTTCTTTCTTTTCTGTTGGCTTAAAATCTTCAGGATAAACATCAATTAATTTAACTGCAAAATCTGCATCGGTTGACGTTGAAGCGATATTTAATTTAGCTAAAATTTCTCCGGCAAAAGTCATGTCTTCACTCAAAACATCAGTGGTAAATGTCAAAACATCGGGTCTTCCAACGGCAAATCTTTGATCTTCCGACATGTAATTTTTCGGAGTAAATCCGTTAAAATCTTTCAGTTGATCTGAACTTAAAACAGGATTGTTGGGATCACTGTAATATTCTGAAGAGCCTTGTCCGGAAGTTGCTTTTAAAGTTCCGTTAGCCAAATAAAAATTAACTTTCTGAGCATTTTTTGGCGGATATTGTGCAAATTCTTTCCATTCTTTGGCTCCTGTATCAAACATTAAAGCTTCCGGTAAACCCGCATCTTCCTTCGTATTTCCTTTTAAATAATGATTGAAAAATTTTGTTTCAATGTTTTTCTGATAATAGGTTGCAATGCTGTCTCCGAAATAAATTTCGTTATGAAAATGTTTTCCCTGTTCGTAAGACCAGGCTCCGTGAGAAAAAGGTCCCATCACGATGGTGTTTTTGGCTTTCGGACTTGTTTTTTCGATGGTTTTGTAAATGTTCAAAGGTCCTGAAAGATCTTCCGCATCAAACCAGCCTCCAACTGTCATCACAGCATGATTTACGTTTTTAAGATGGGGTAGAAGACTTCTTTTTTGCCAGTATTCATCATAGTTTGGATGATTCATAATTTCGGTTATGAAGAAATTGTCTTTGTAATATTTGTCGTATGCTTCTTTCAACGTTCCCAATTCTCTGTAGAATTTTAAACCGTCTTCTGATGTAGATTTTATCATTGAATCAGAATACCATGCTTTTTGTTCAGGCTTAGTTTTTTGAACTCCAAAAACAGGAAAAGTTCTGAAATAACCCAACATAAATTTTCCGTTATGCAGAAAATCGTCATTCCAGAAATCAGAAATTGGAGCTTGAGGCGAAGAAGCAACCAAAGCCGGGTGTTGCGCCAAAGTTCCTACAGCTGTGTAAAATCCGGGATATGAAGTTCCGTATTGACCTACTTTTCCGTTGTTGTCTTTGATATTTTTGATCAGCCAATCGATGGTGTCATAAGTATCGGTGCTTTCGTCGACATCTTTTTTCGTTTTACGCTCAACTTGTGGAGTCATATTGGTAAAAGTTCCTTCACTCATGTATCTTCCGCGAACGTCCTGAAATACAAAGATGTATTTGTCTTTCATTAAATATTGATTGGGACCAAGCTTAGTTCTGTATTCATTTTCACCATAAGGCGCAATGCTGTAGCAGGTTCTCTGCATCAGAAAAGGATATTTTTGCTTTTTCGAAATATCTTTAGGAATATAGGCAATGGTAAACAATTTTACACCATCACGCATCGTGATGTAAAATTCTTTTTTAGTGAAATTATCTTTCACAAAACTGTCTGTCTGAGCTTGGTTTTGAGATTTTCCTAAAATAAAAAAGAAAATAAGTACAATTGAAAAAGGAATCTTCATAATAGAAATTTGTCGCTAATTTATTAATAAAAAACAAAAGCTTCAGTTTTAATTTAAAAAAGAAAATGACCAGAATTTCTCCTGATCATTTCAAAATATATAAAGGTTGGTTTGGTCGTTACTTTGCGTCAGTCTTTTTACCGGCAAACTTATTGAGTTTCATCATTAAAGAAAACATCACATATCTTTTCAAAATCAAGTCTTCACGGTCTTCAAAATAAGCAGGCATAATCGTTCTTCTTACACTTTGGTTTTGGTTGAGAACGTCATATACTTTCACTTTTGCAGTCAGCTGTTTATTGAAGAATGAATATCCCAAACTCGTGTTCCAGAAGTAAAAATCTCTTTTGAAACCCGGAGCTATGTTTGAGTTGGTGTTGTATTCAAAATCGTTGCCAAAGACCAGTTTTGTTTTAAAAATATAGTTGGTAAGCTCCAATTTTACCACCTGATTTGTGGTTTGTACTCTTCCAATATCATAGTTGGTGTAGTCGGAAAAATTGTAACCGATTTTGTATGAAGGTTTTATCGTTATTTTATCTTTGATTTCATAAGTGAGATTGAATCCTGGATTAATTGAATAGGAATCACTTGTATATTGTGCAGAATTGATAAAACCTCTATTATAACCATAATTCATAATGAATCTAGGGTTGAGCGTCAATTTATTTTCTTTCCATTTAAAGGTCTTGCTAAAACCGCCTCCGAAATTCATGCTTTTATTTCCGCTCACGTTTGCGTAGGTTACAAACTGTTTTCCGGAATCGTCAAAATAAGAGTAGTTGACAACGTCATTATTTCCGTAATTAAAACTTAGGTTAAAATAATAATTAATGTTTTTGACCATATTGAAATTGCTGTAATACAGATAAACCTGATTTCTCCATGAGTTTTTAAGTTCAGGATTTCCCTGATAAGCAATCAACGGGTTGGCAAAATCTACATAGGGCGTAAGTTGTTCTGCAGTAGGAATTGTGTAATTTGCATTATTGTAAAGACTCAACCTTTTATTTTGGGAAAACTGGTATTGCACATTAAAACTATAACCAGGAAGTGCAAAGTTTTTCTGAAGATCATATTGATTTCCGTTAAATACAGAGTTTACCTTCATATTTGATATGTCAAGATCTGCAGTTGCCCACAGATTCAGATTGTTTTTATTAATTTCATAAACTAATTCCGGACTGAATTTGTCGATTTTTTGATTCATTCTGTTGGATAATCCCATGTTGTAACTGGAATAATCACCTGTGTTTTGATCAAAATCATTGACTTCCCTCAGATTTCTGTCGAGACTGTTTTCATAATTTAAATTTAAACTAATTGAGGTTGAATCAGAAAGCGGTTCAGAATATCCTGCGCTGAATCTGTAACTGTTGGTCTGCGTTTTATTTTTTGAAAGCTGATTTCGAAGGTCGCTGGGATCGGTGGTTTGATAAAATAAAGTTTGAGATTTATTCAGTTGATCACTCTTCGATTCGGAAATCGTCGTATTCATATTGACGTAGGCCGTTCTTCCTTTTTTATTAAATTTTTTAGAGAAATAGATGTTCGGATCAAATGAATTGCTTTCGGAATCTGTGCTTGTGTAAGCATCGCTTTCATTCAGAAGAGCGGCATCTCTTAATGTACTTGATTTCGAATTATTAAAGCTAAAACCTTCAGTTCTCGAAAAAGACGGAGAAATATAAATGCTGGTCAGAGAATCAATTTTTATCTGTGCAGAAGTGTCAAAATTATATTGTCTGTTCTCATTTTCGCCATTGCTTTCTGAGTTGGTTTTCAAAGTGTAATCGGGAAGAAGTGTCGTTCTAGAAACTTTGGATCTCGTTTTAAGATTATTATCAGAATGCATCAAACTGAAGGTTTCCAGATCTGCGTCTTTAGACAATTTATCGCTGTAATTAAAACCTACCGTTGTAGATCTTTGTATTCCTTTGTTATTTCCGTTTCCGCCCTGACTGTAAAAAGTTGTTCCTCCAGAAGTTGTAACGCTTCCTCCCTGCATCAACCAGGAGTTTCTTCCGTGTCCCATACTGTCAAAAACCTCATCATTTGAAAATCCCTGAGAATTAATGTTATTTGACGATGCGAGCAAACTGATTTTGGTATCATTTTTAAAATAACTTAGAAGTCCGCTTCCTTCATAACGTTTGTCTGAACCATAACCCAATGTCAATCTTGAAATCAGACCTTTATTTTTCTTTTCATCAATATTAAAATTGATTGTCGTGTTATTTGATTTGGCGGCTTTACCACCAAGTTCTTCCTCTTTGGTTTTGGTTGTTGTAAACTGGATGTTTTTAATAATATCTGCCGGAAGATTCTGTAAGGCGATTTTACCGTCTTTGTCGAAGAACGGTTTCCCGTTGATCATGATCTGGTCTACGTCTTTACCGTTAACGGTGATTTTCCCTTCGTTACTGATCTCCACTCCCGGAATTTGTTTTAATAGCTCTTCAATTTTACTATCGGGACGAACTTTTATTGCAGAAGCATTAAATTCAATTGTATCTTTTTTAATTTTAACAGGCGAAGCAGAGATTGTAATTTCTTCTATGTTAAAAACGGTATTTTTCTCCAGTTCAATATCTCCTAAAGACATTGATTCATAGATTTTGTCGTATTTTTTTGAATACGAAATTAATTTATCGGCATCAATTTTAAGAACAGTTGGTTCTTGTGTCTCATCAGTTTTCAGAGAAAATTTTCCCTCGCGATTCGTCGCTGTGTAATTGATGATTGATGAGTCTTTTTCTTTGAGAAGATAAACGGTAGCGTTTTCTACAGGTCTTTTTTCGAAATTAAATACTTTACCATCCACGCTTAACTTTTGTGCATTGAGAATAACTGCGTTGAATACGAAGAACAACAGCAATAAAATTTTTTTCATCTATTTATTTTAATGGCGCAAAAGTATAAAAAAAACATCCCCAATCGGGGATGTTAAATGTTAAATATTTCTAAAAAGCGTGAGTATATCTCTGTTTACGCTCTCAAATATCTTGAATATGCATAACCTTCCTGTCCGTCAGCAGTTTTCACTTTCCACCAATCGTCAGAAGTCTGCTCGATTAAAGTTACTGAAGAACCTTTTGCCGCTTTACCAACAACAGCCGCTTCTGTAGAAGGTTCCTGTCTGATGTTTAGATTAGAATCTTCTGTTGCAATTGTAAGTGCTGCACCCGCTGCCAAACCTGCAACCTGTACATCAATGTTGATATCTGAAGCAGAATAAGTAGAATCAATAGCTCCTAAAGCATTCCAGACTGCATCTTTTGCAGCAGTATTAGAAGCGTTTCCGGAAACATAAAGAATTCCGTCCTGCTCCTGAACCTGAAGATTTGAAACTCCCGCAGACTGAGCGGCAGAAACCACACTCGAATATTTATCTTGTAATGTGCTCATCTCTAATTATTTTACAGTATAGTTATAGTTTACTTTTCCAACTTTCAAAGCATCCACAGATTCTTTGATTTTTCTAGCCTGAGCTGAAGATGCAGTTCCTGTAAGAGTCAATTCTCCGTTTACAACTTCCACATTTACAGATGGGAAATCTTTTAACGCATCTTTCACTTTTTGCTGAACCATCGGATCTACCGCTGATGTAGTTGTTACCGGTTCAGGAGCAGTTACCACAGGAGCGATAGTTGCCATATCGTGTACATCTTTTACACCTTTGATTTCTTTTAGAGATTTGATAGCTGCGTCTTTTTCAGCCTGTGAAGCGAATGTTCCACCTAAGTGTGCAACACCTTCTTTGATTTCCACAGTTGCTGAAGGATTGGCAGCTACAACTGTAGTTGCTTGAGTCTGAAGATCAGCATCAGAAACTTTCTTTTTACACGAAATAGATCCAAACGATACTGCCAAAGCCAAGGCAGACATTGCGATTGTTTTTTTCATAATTGATTTAATTTAATGTTTTAATTAGACTCAAATGTAATAATAAAATTTATACCATTTTATTAAAAAATAAATAAATATGTCAAGGTTTTAATTTAATCGTGTCATTATCTGTATATTAATTTTTTTCTACTGAATTTTTAGCAATTTTAACATTAGTTTAAGCTTCAACCGAAAAACCATTATATTTGTGGCTATTGAACTCTATATATGAAAGGACAGAATAAATTATTTATAGCAATCATCATTGCATTGATCGTGGGTGTGGTAATTGGCGGATTTGTACATCTTCAATATCCTGAAAGTGCAAAACCCTTCTCGGATAATATTAAACTTCTGGGAACTGTCTTTATCAGGTTGGTTCAGATGATCATCGCACCTTTGGTTTTCACAACTTTGGTCGTGGGAATTGCCAAAATGAGTGACATCAAAATGATAGGCAGGGTAGGATCAAAAGCAATGCTTTGGTTTATTTCTGCTTCTTTAATTTCTCTATTCATTGGTTTGATTTTAGTTAATTGGCTTGAGCCGGGTCACGTAACGAAACTTCCGATTCAGGATGTTGCCTCTGCCGACGAACTCTTAAAATCAAGCAAAGGTTTCTCAATGGAAGATTTTGTGAAACATATTATTCCTAAAAGTATTTTTGAAGCATTTGCAACCAATGAGGTTCTTCAGATTGTAGTTTTCTCCATTATGTTTGGAGTTGCTTTGGCTAATTTGGGTGACGAATATGCTCAACCAGTCATCAAATTATTTGACATCATTGCTCATGCAATCCTGAAAATGGTTGGTTACATTATGTGGTTTGCACCGCTTGGAGTTTTGGGAGCAATTGCGGCAGTCGTCGCAACGAATGGTTTTGAAATCTTTAAAGTTTATGCCATTTACCTAAGAGACTTTTTCTTTGCAATAGCAGTTTTATGGCTTGTTTTATTAATCGTTGGCTATTTAATTTTAGGAAACCGTCTTTTTGAATTATTAAGAAGAATAAAATCACCATTATTGATCGCTTTCTCCACGACAAGTTCGGAAGCTGTTTTCCCTAAATTGGTTGAAGAGCTGGAAAGATTTGGCTGTAACAATAGAGTCGTATCGTTTATTTTACCTTTAGGATATTCATTCAATCTGGATGGAAGTATGATGTACATGACATTTGCCTCTATTTTCATCGCTCAGATCTACGGAATTGAAATGACTGTCGGACAACAAATTACCATGCTTTTGGTGTTAATGTTGACTTCAAAAGGTATTGCGGGAGTTCCACGAGCATCTTTGGTAATCATTGTGGCAACCTGCTCAATGTTTGGAATTCCGCCGGAAGGAATAGCCTTAATTCTTCCAATTGATCACTTCTGCGATATGGCAAGAAGTATGACCAATGTTTTAGGAAATGCTTTGGCAACTTCTGCAGTTTCAAAATGGGAGGGTCAACTTGATAACCATGGCGGAGATCTATAAAATGTCAATTTAGCTAAAGCAAGTGAATGGTCAATGGTGAATTTTAAATACGTCACTACTGACCATTTATTTTTTGAACTATTTGACTTTTTCGAATTGAGTTTTTTTTAAGGAGCAATTTCCCACTTTCCATTGCAATCTTTTTTTTGCAAAAAAGGATTTTTCATTACAATCGGGTCAAAGGTTTTCGTCAAATTTGAAACTTTTATCTCACTTGTATTACTTTGCTGAGTGGAACGCCTTTGCGAACGAAAAATATTCTCAAGCATTTTAAAGAAAATCTTTGCGAACTCAGCGTTTAAGATAATTTCAATTAATTATAATAAATGAATTTACAACAACATAAAAATACAATTGCTGATAAAGGATTTTCCGTTATCAGCAATGTTTTTTCTACGGAAGAAGTTGAAAAAATAAGTGAAGTCATTCAAAATATTGACATTTCAAAAGAAACGTTTAGAAAATCCGAAGACCTTTTTGCAATCAGACAGTTTTTAAAGGAAATTCCTGAAGTGAGAGATTTGATTTTTAATGAAAATTTAAAAACAATCATCAGAGAAATTTTTGGCGAAAATTATTTTGTCGTCAAAAGTATTTACTTCGATAAACCTGAAAAATCTAACTGGTACGTTGCCTATCATCAGGATTTAACGATCTCAGTTGATAAGAAATTAGAACTGGAGAATTTCGGACCATGGACAACCAAACAAAATCAGTTTGCAGTGCAGCCGCCTTTAGATATTCTTGAAAATATTTTTACCATAAGAATTCATTTAGACGATACCGATGAAAATAATGGAGCTTTAAAAGTAATTCCAAAATCTCATTCGAAAGAAATTTATAGACCTGAAACCATCGATTGGAATGTGGAAACCGAAAATATCTGCAACGTTGAAAAAGGTGGAGTGATGATTATGAAACCTTTGCTTCTGCATGGGTCAAACCGAACGACAAATGGTAAAAAACGGAGAGTGATTCACATTGAGTTTTCGGATAAAGAACTTCCTGAAGAATTGAACTGGTCTGAAAAGATGAATTACATTAAATAAAAGTCGTGATAAGTTTTGGCTAAAGCCAAATTGATTTTTACATATTGATAAACGGGCTAAAGCCCGTTCCTATTGATGAAAATAAGAATGCCAAATTTCTTCTCAGTGATTTTTAAATAAAAAAAATCTGCCTAATCAGCAAAATCTGTGAGCAAACTAAAAACCTCTTCAAAGTCGAAGAGGTTTCATTATTTTAAAATTCATATTTTTACTTCACAGAAATCTCATCCACAAAAATATAAGCATCACCACCTGCACCTTGATGCCATTCAGGAAGTTTTCCAAAGTGATAGGCTTTTACTTTCAGATAGCGTGCTTCAGTAGGTAGAATTTCTGTAGCGAAATCTTTCACCTGAATGGTTTCGTCTTTGGCATCAATGTTATTTTCCAAAGTTTTTAGAAGAATGAAAGTTTTACCATCCATTGAAGCATAATATTCTACTTTCTTAGGCATTAATATCCATGCTCTGCTGTCTTGTAAATAGGTGGATGAAATATACTTGATTTGCTGAGGAGATTTAAAATCAATGATCGCTTCCACAGTTTGCCCTTGATAACCTTGCCATTCTCCTTTTCTCCAATTGGTATCACCGTTGATTCCGTCAATCAAAGCAAACTTTCCACCTGCTGTGTATTGAGGATTTACTTTAGCATTGATGGTAATATCCCAATGATTGGGTCTTCTGTTGAAATTGGAAGTTGTGATGCCGCTTTTCTCGCCATTTCTTTCTGCATAAGTGGAAACCTGCGTGGTTTTGCTGATGGTAAATGGTTCTTTGTAGACTTTAAAAGTTTTTCTCACGTTGGCGTCATTTTCATCCATCGTCATGTAGTAAACTTTATCTTTCTCGTTCAACGGAGTAATTTTCACCTGAGTCGTAAAATCAAACAGTCGATCCGCAGCAATTACCGGAGAAGCAGTTTGTTCGGGATATTTTAAATCTTTAGCCACTTTTACATTTTCAAAACCTAAATGTTTTAGCTCATTTTTCGGAGTATTTTTAGTGATAATTCTGGTCGTTCCGTCTTCGAGATGTAATTTAATTTCATCAAAATAAGGCGTTACCGTTTCCCATTCAGATTTTCCCGGAGTTACAGCATAAATTCCCATTGAACTTAAAATAAACCATGCACTCATTTGTCCGCAATCTTCGTTTCCGATCAATCCATCCGGCGAGTTTTTGTAAAAATTATCAAGAATATATTTGATTTTTGCTTCCGTTTTTTGTGGTTTATCGACGAAATTATAAAGATAAGCAATGTGATGACTCGGCTCGTTTCCTTGAGCATATTGTCCCATCAATCCTGTAATATCAACTTGTTCTCTTCCTGTCGTTTTATCAGAAGCGGAGAAAATTGCATCAATAAATTGTTCAAATTTTTCTTTTCCACCATGAGCTTCAATCAGACCCGGAATATCCTGCGGAACGGAATAGGAGTAATGCCACGAATTTCCTTCCGTATAATTGTTGTTGACTTCACTCGGATCAAACGGTTCGTACCAGTTTCCGTTCTTTCTTGCCTGCATAAAACCGTTTTTCGGATTGTAAAGGTTTTTCCAATTTTGAGAACGTTTCATGAAATATTCGTAATCTTCTTTTTTGTTTAAAATTTTTGCCATTTGAGCAATACACCAGTCATCGTAGGCATATTCTACAGTTTTTGAAACGCTTTCATGCTCATCATCGGTGCTGATGTAGTTGTTCTGTTTATAAGCATTTAAACCAAAAATATCCTTCATTGCCGAATTTTTTGAAGCTTCAAACGCTTTTTCATAATCAAAACCTGTAATACCTTTTGCCATCGCATCCGCAATCACAGAAACGCCATGATAGCCAATCATACATTCCGTTTCATTGGAAGCCAGTTCCCAAACAGGAATTCTACCGCCTTGTTCACGTTGCTTAATGAAAGTATTGACGAAATCTGCCGTTCTTTTTCTGTCGATCAAAGTCATCAAAGGATGCGCACCTCTGAACGTATCCCAAAGCGAGAAAACGGAATAGTATCCGAAATCTTTCGCCATGTAAAATTTGTTGTCCCTGCCACGGTATTTTCCGTCAACATCCATGTTGATGTTCGGTTGTGTGAAAACGTGGTATAAAGCCGTGTAGAAAACTGTCAGTTTATCTTTGTCGGAAGATTTGACTTCAATTTTGGATAGTTCTTTGTTCCAGTCTGCTTCGGCTTGTTTTTTTATGGTTTCAAAATCATTTGAATTTCCTTCAGCCAGCATATTTTTTCCTGCACCTTCATAATCTGTCGGAGAAATGGCTACTTTTACAAGGATTTTTTCTCCTTTTTTAACTTTGCTTGAAAATGCAATTTGAATTTTTGTTCCGTTATAATTTGTATCAGCAACACTAGGTCGTGATGGACTCTCAACCAGTGATTTTGTTTCAATCATCGGTTTTGAAAACTCAATTCTCGCATAAATGTATTGATTGGTTGCCCAAGCTTCACTTCTTCTGAAAACTTCGATGGTTTTGCTGTCAATAATTTTTACTTCACCTTCCAGCAATTTATCTCTGTGATTTAAGTCTAAAATAATATTTGCGTTTCCGGCTTTGTTAAATGTGTATTCGTGATAACCGACTCTTTTTGTTGTGGTTAAACGTACATCGATGTTGTGTTTGTCTAATTTAACAGAATAAAACCCAGCTGTTGCTTTTTCATTTTTATGAGAAAATTTTGATGAATATTCTTTTGGAGTCAGTCCCGGATTTCCCATTGTCGGCATCAACATAATGTCTCCGTAATCAGAAACTCCTGTTCCGTTTAAGTGAGTATGTGAAAATCCGTAAATTACCGAATCGGAGTAATGATAACCGCTACAGCCATCCCAACTTCCGTCAATTCTGGTGTCGGGTGAAAGCTGAACCATCCCAAAAGGTACGATGGCACCCGGAAAAGTATGACCGTGACCGCCTGTTCCAATGAAAGGATTCACGTATTGCGAATAATTTTGTGAAAATAAATTATGGCTGATCAATCCTAAAAGAATGAAGAAAAATTTTTGCATGAGTTTAAAATTAAAATCCCCCTAAAATACTACAATAATTCGTTCCACAAAAGAATTTATCTATCGCCATCTTTATTGATTCTAAATAGCTAAAATTTCCGTAAATTTGTAGACAATTTATATTTTTATGTTGACTAAAGAAAAGGTTCAGGATTTCCTTAAAGAAATAGAAGTAGATGATTTGGTGAGTAACTTTCAGGTAATG
>Ga0163161_10001265_pt1 | contig 18886 bp, 19 predicted proteins | sample S45metaG_FD_129847 | JGI IMG/M metagenome (GOLD analysis project Ga0163161, IMG submission 129847) | Switchgrass rhizosphere microbial communities from Kellogg Biological Station, Michigan, USA - S4-5 metaG | ecosystem: Host-associated > Plants > Roots > Rhizosphere > Soil | place: USA... | reverse complement strand
GGCCGTGACGCAGATGATCCGCAAGGTCACCGACAAGAGCCGCGGCATCCGCCTGGGCAACTACGTGCAGATCCGCGCCATCGAGGACGAAGAGCTCGAACAGGTCTGGAACGGCAAGAAGACCGCCAAGGAAGCCCTGGACGCCATCGTGACGCGCGGCAACGAGCAACTGGAACGCTTCCAGAAGGCGAACAAAAGCTAACGATTGAAAGCTGGACCTTGGTGTCCGGCTAATATCGCCCGCCCCCGTTCGCTCTTGCACAAGGGCGGGCCGGGCGGGATTTTTTATTCAGAGGGATCATGGAAAAACGCGTTTTCTTTCGCTCGGGCTGGCTGCCCTGGCTGCTGTTGACGCCGCAGATGGCGGTGATCCTCGTGTTTTTCTTCTGGCCGGCGGGGCAGGCCATCCTGCAGTCGCTGCAGCAGCAGGACGCGTTCGGCACCTCGGTCGAATTCGTCGGCCTCGACAACTTCAGGCACCTGTGGGGCGACTCGAGCTACGCCGCGTCGTTCAAGACCACGGCCGTGTTCTCCGTGCTGGTGGCCAGCATCGGCATCAGCCTGTCGCTGGTGCTCGCCGTGTTCGCCGACCGCATCACGCGCGGCGGCACCTTCTACAAGACCATGCTGATCGTGCCCTACGCCGTGGCGCCCGCCGTGGCGGCCGTGCTGTGGGTCTTCATGTTCTCGCCCTCGCTGGGCGTGGTGGCCTATGCGCTGGGCAAGATCGGCATCGACTGGAACCACCTGCTCGACTCGGGCCACGCCATGACGCTGATCGTGATGGCCTCGGTGTGGAAGCAGATCTCCTACAACTTCCTGTTCTTCCTGGCGGGGCTGCAGTCCATCCCGAAGTCGCTGATCGAGGCCGCGGCCATCGACGGCGCGCGCCCATGGCGCCGCTTCTGGACGGTGCAGTTCCCGCTGCTGTCGCCCACCACCTTCTTCCTCCTGGTGATCAACGTGGTGTACGCCTTCTTCGACACCTTCGCGATCGTCGATGCGGCCACCCAGGGCGGCCCGGGACAGGACACCACCATCCTGGTCTACAAGGTCTATCACGACGGCTTCAAGAGCCTGGACCTCGGCGGCTCGGCCGCGCAGTCGGTGGTGCTGATGGTGATCGTGGTGGCGCTGACCGTCATCCAGTTCCGCTACGTCGAGAAGAAAGTGCAGTACTGATGAAGCAACAAGAAAAACCCGAACTCGGCGGAGCGCAACATGGTTGAGCGGCGCGGAACGCAGGGCATCCTGGCCCACGTCATCATGATCCTGGGCGTCTTCATCGTCGCCTTCCCGCTCTACCTGGCGTTCGTGGCCTCCACCCACACCGCGCAGGAGATCGTGCAGGCGCCGATGCCGCTCCTGCCCGGCTCCAACATCGTCGACAGCTACAAGGGCGCGCTCTTCGGGCGCGAGAACAGCGCGGGCTCCAATGCCCCGGTGGCGCACATGATGTGGGTGAGCTTCGTCACGGCCATGGTCATCGCCATCGGCAAGATCTCCATCTCGCTGCTGTCGGCCTTCGCCATCGTCTACTTCCGCTTCCCGTTCAAGAAGATCTGCTTCTGGGCCATCTTCGTGACGCTGATGCTGCCGGTGGAGGTGCGCATCCTGCCCACCTACAAGGTGCTGTCGGACCTGAACATGCTGAACACGTACGCGGGCCTCACGGTGCCGCTGATCGCCTCGGCCACGGCGACCTTCCTGTTCCGGCAATTCTTCCTCACGGTGCCCGACGAGCTCACCGAGGCCTCGCGCATGGATGGCGCGAGCCCCATGCGCTTTTTCTTCGACGTGCTGCTGCCGTTGTCGAAGACCTCGATCGCGGCGCTGTTCGTGATCCAGTTCATCTACGGCTGGAACCAGTACCTGTGGCCGCTGCTCGCGACCACGAGCGAAGACATGTACCCGGTGGTGGTCGGCATCAAGCGAATGATTGCCGGCGGCGACGGGCAGAACGAATGGAACGTCGTGATGGCCACGGCCATCCTCGCGATGCTGCCGCCCGCGCTGGTGGTGGTGCTGATGCAAAAGTGGTTCGTCAAGGGCCTTGTGGATACCGAGAAATAAAAAATGGCAGCTCTCTCCCTACGCAACGTCATCAAGCGCTACGGCCACGGGCCGAAAGCCAACCAGGTCATCCACGGCGTGAGCGCCGAGATCGCCGACCATGAGTTCATCGTGATCGTCGGCCCCTCGGGCTGCGGCAAGTCCACGCTGCTGCGCATGGTCGCGGGCCTGGAGGAAATCTCCGCTGGCGAAATCGCCATCGGCGGCAAGGTCGTGAACCAGCTCGAGCCCTCCGAGCGCGACATCGCGATGGTGTTCCAGAACTACGCGCTCTACCCGCACATGAGCGTGTTCGCGAACATGGCTTACGGCCTGAAGATCGCCAAGGTGCCTGTGCCCGAGATCAAGGTGCGCGTCGACAAGGCCGCCAAGATCCTCGAACTGGGCCACCTGCTCGAGCGCAAGCCGCGCGAGCTCTCCGGCGGCCAGCGCCAGCGCGTGGCCATGGGCCGCGCGATCGTGCGGCAGCCGCAGGTGTTTCTGTTCGACGAGCCGCTGTCGAACCTCGACGCCAAGCTGCGCGCACAGACCCGCCTCGAAATCCAGAAGCTGCACCGCGAGCTGGGCATCACCTCCCTCTTCGTGACGCACGACCAGGTCGAGGCCATGACGCTCGCGCAGCGCATCATCGTGATGAACGGCGGCGTGATGGACCAGTTCGCGACGCCAGAGGAGGTGTACAACCGCCCGGCCACCACCTTCGTCGCGAGCTTCATCGGCTCGCCGCCGATGAACCTGCTCAAGCATGCCCCGGGCGTGCGCGCAGGCCAGATCCTGGGCATTCGCCCCGAGCACATGAAGCTCGACGAAAGCGGCTGGACGGTGCAGGTCGAGCAGGTCGAATTGCTGGGCGCCGAGCGCCTGGTGTACGGCCGCATCGGCGACGAGCAGATCATCATGCGCACCGACGAAAGCGATCACCCGCCGGTAGCCGGCGACACGGTGAAGATCGCGGCGCGCGAAGACAAGCTCCACTGGTTCGACGCCGGATCGGGCAAGCGGGCGGATTGAACGATGGCCGAACGCAGCCACTGGCCCTACCCCCGCTGGGTCGCGCACCGCGGCGCCGGCAAGCTGGCCCCTGAAAACACGCTCGCCGCCTTCCGCTTCGGCGCGGCGCACGGTTATCGCATGTTCGAGTGCGATGCCAAGCTGAGCGCCGACGGCGTGCCGTTTCTCATGCACGACGCCACGCTGGAGCGCACCACCAACGGCCGCGGCGTCGGCGGCGAACAGACGTGGAGCGCGCTGTCGCAGCTCGACGCGGGGGGCTGGCATTCGCGCGCCTTTACGGGCGAGCCGCTGCCCACGCTGGAGAACCTGGCGCGCTTCTGCCTGGCCAACGATTACCTGCTCAACATCGAGATCAAGCCGACGCCCGGCGCCGAGCGCGAGACCGGCGAGGTCGTGGCGCGCGAAGCGGCGCGCCTCTGGCAAGGCGCGGCTATTCCTCCGCTGCTCACCTCGTTCCAGGTCGAGTCGCTGCGCGGCGCGGCCGCGGTGCAGCCCGAATTGCCGCGCGGCCTGCTGCTCGATTCGCTTCGCAAGGGCTGGCTCGACACGGCGCTCGATCTCGGCTGCCGGGCCGTCGTCTGCAACCACGCGCTGTGGGACGCCGCCACCGTCGCAGAGGTGCATGGCGCAGGCATGCGCTCGCTGAGCTACACCGTCAACGACGACTGGGCCGCGCAGCGGCTCATCGACCTGGGCACCGACGGCATCATCACGGACCGGGTCGACCTGTTCAGCCCCGCCGGCTGAGCCTTGCTCGCAGCGCTTACCTGCTCTTACGAAAATGGCCGCTGGGGCCGCTCCTATGATGCAGCCATGAGTTGGATCCCCCGCCTAGCGACCTTTTGCCTTGCCGCCCTGCTGATGTGCGGTGGCGCCATGGCGCAGCCAGACCTCGGCGGCAGCGCCACATCGCTGCCCGCGCCGGCCCCCACGGTGGCCGAGTTGCGCGACCAGTTCACCAAGATCACCGCCACGGCGGACACCGACGACGATGCGCGCAAGCAGCTTGCGCAGATCAACGCGATCGGCACGCAGGCCGACAAGTTCGTCGCCGCCCGCACCGGCGAGCTGGCCGACCTGAACGCCCGGCTCGGCGAACTGGGCAACCCGCCGGCCGCGGGCGCCACCGAAGACCCCGACATCACCCGCCAGCGCACGCGCCTGACGAAGGAGCGCAATGCGCTCGATGCCGACATCCGCCTCGCGCGGCTCTTGTCCGTCGACGTGCGCCAGCGCGGCACCGACCTCGTCACCCAGCGCCGCGCCCTGTTCGAGGCGCAACTCACCGAGCGCGCAGCCTCGCCGCTCGGCGGCGAATTCTGGAGCGACCTGCGCGAGGCCTGGCCCGACGACCTGGAGCGCCTGAAGACGATGACGGCCGCCCTGAACGACGGCCTGCAGACCGCGCTCCAGCCCGAGACCCGCACCCGGGTGATCGCCGCGCTGATTGCCGCGCTGCTGCTCGCCGTGGTCGGCAACTGGGCGGCCGAGCACCTGCTCACCCGCCTCGCCGCGCGATGGCTGCCGGCCGGGCGCCTGCGGCGTTCGGTCCTGGTGATCGGCATCGTGGGCAGCCACGTGCTGCTGGTCGCGATCGCGGCGCACGGCTTCGTGGAAGTGCTCAAGCAATATGCCACCTGGGAGCCGCAGGCACGCAAGGCGCTGCAGTCGTCGGCGCAAGCGCTGGTGTTCATGGCCTTCGTGATCGGGCTCGGCCGCGGACTGCTCGCCACCCGGCGCCCCTCGTGGCGGCTGCCGCCGATTCCCGATGCGATGGCCACCCGCCTGGCCGCGCTGCCCTGGCTGGTGGCGCTGGTCGCGGCGCTGGCCTGGACGCCCGCCGAGGTCAACGCGCTGATCGATGCCAGCTTTGCCGCCGTGATCGCCACGCACGTGCTCACGGCGCTGGTGCTCACCACGCTGGTGGGCGCGGTGCTCTATCTGGTGAAGCCGCTGCGCGCCGACGCACCCGATGCCGGCCTGCCCGAGCGGCCGATGTGGGTCGGCCTGCTGGTGGCGCTGATCGCCGTGCTGATGATCGCGATCTGGGTGCTGGTGGCCGTGGGCTACGTGGCGCTCGCGAGCTTCCTGGCCTCGCAGCTCACCTGGAGCGGCATCGTGGCCGCGGCCTTCTACGTGCTGTTCAAGTTCGCCGACGACGTGTTCATGGCGCTGGTGTCGTCGCGCAGCACCTTCGGCCAGCGGCTGCAGAAGAGCTTCAACCTCGCGCCGCAGACGCTGGACCAGGCAGCCACCGTGCTCTCTGGGCTGAGCCGGGTCGGACTGTTCTTCTATATGTTGATCGCGCTCGCCGCACCGCTGGGCACGGGGCCGGGCGAGGTGTTCCAGCGCAGCGGCAAGTTCGGCACCGGCGTGAAGGTGGGCGAGTTCCAGCTGGTGCCGGGCGCCATCCTGAGCGCCATCGCGGTGGCGGTGGTCGGCTTCATCGTGATGCGGGTGTTCAAGCGCTGGCTCGAACGCAGCTACCTGCCCAACACGCAGCTCGAGCCGGGCATGCAGAGTTCGATCACCACGTTGCTGGGCTACGTGGGCGGAATCTTGGTGATCGCGTTCGCGCTCTCGGCCCTCGGCATCGGCATCGAGCGCATCGCTTGGGTGGCGAGCGCGCTGTCGGTGGGCATCGGCTTCGGGCTGCAGGCGATCGTGCAGAACTTCATCTCCGGGCTGATCCTCTTGGCGGAGCAACCGGTGAAGGTGGGCGACTGGGTGGTGCTGGGCACGGCCGAGGGCGACGTGCGGCGCATCAACGTGCGCGCCACCGAGATCGTGCTGGGCGACCGCTCCACGCTGATCGTGCCGAACTCGGAGTTCATCACCAAGACCGTGCGCAACATGACGCTCTCCAATGCCGAGGGCCGCGTGCTGATTCGCCTGCCGATGCCGCTGACGACCGATGCGCAACGCGTGCGCGAGCTGATCCTGGAAGCCTGCCGCGCGCACGAAGGGGTGCTGGAAACGCCAGCGCCGTCGCTCACGCTGGAGGGCATCGAGAACGGGCTGCTGATCTTCCAGGCCATCGCCTACGTGGCGAGCCCGCGGCTGGCGGGCGGCGTGCGCAGCGACCTGCTGTTCGTGATCCTCGACGAGCTGAAGAAAGCCGGGCTGCCGATGGCAACGCCGACCACCTTCATGATGGCACCCACCGAGCCCGCCGCGGCCGCGCCGGCGCCCGCGACGCAGAACTCGCCGATCCCCGGCATGCCGACCTGAGGCTCATCACTCCAGCGGCAGCGCCGTGGTGCACTTGATCTCGTTCAGGCACACGCTGGACCGCACGGCCGACACGCCGGGCATGTGCATCAGCGTGTGCATCAGGAACTGCGAGAGCGACTCCAGGTCGCGCGCGACCACCTTCAGCACGTAGTCGAAGTCGCCGGTCACCGAATAGCACTCCAGGATCTGCTTCAGGTCGGCGATCAGGTCCTGGAACTTGGGCAACTCGTCGACGTGGCCTCGCGCCATGGTCACGTGGATGAAGGCGATCACGCCCAAGCCGACGTGGCGCGCGTTCAGCCGTGCCGCATAGCCGCTGATCAGCCCCAGTTCTTCGAGCCGCCGGTGCCGCCGCAGGCACTGGGCGGGCGAGAGATTGGCGATTTCGGACAGCTCCAGGTTCGATGCGCGGCCGTTCGCCTGCAAATGCTCAAGAATCCGCCGGTCGATGCGGTCGAGTTCGATCTCATGCAATTTCATCTCTTACATCCTTCATTGGATGCAATTATGTTTCTTAAAGCGGGGTAAGCACTAGCCGTCCATGCACCTTAATTGTGCAAAGTACGATCTAGACTTCGAAGCTGCCGGGACTGCACACGCAGTTCCCGACGCCGCTGAATTCCCCGCCCCGGCGCACGCCGCGGCCTCCTCCTCAGACATTCCCATCCCCATCCGGAGACCCTCACGTGAAAAACGCCCTGCTTCGCACCCCTTTCAGCGCCGTCGCCCTGGCCCTCGGCATGCTGGCCGCCGCGCCGTCGTTCGCGGCCGACACCAAGTCGGTGGCCGTGACCGCCATCGTCGAGCACCCGGCACTCGATGCGGTGCGCGACGGCGTGAAGGCCGAGCTCAAGGCGGCCGGCTACGAAGAAGGCAAGAACCTCAAGTTCACCTACCAGAGCGCGCAGGGCAACGTGGGCACCGCCGCCCAGATCGCCCGCAAGTACGTGGGCGATGCGCCCGACGTGATCGTCGCCATCGCCACGCCGTCGGCACAGGCCGTGGTGGCCTCCACCAAGACGATTCCGGTCGTGTACTCGGCCATCACCGATCCGGTGGCCGCCAAGCTGGTGAAGAACTGGGAGCCCTCGGGCACCAACGTGACCGGCGTGTCGGACCTCTCGCCGCTGGAAAAGCACATCGGCCTCATCAAGCAGGTGGTGCCGAACGCCAAGCGCATCGGCGTGATCTACAGCCCCGGCGAAGCGAACTCGGTGGCGATCGTCGCTTCGCTCAAGAAGGCCGCGGCCGATGCCGGCATGACCGTGGTCGAAGCCGCCGCCGCCCGCACCGTCGACGTGCCGACCGCCGCGCAAAGCCTGGTGGGCAAGGCCGACGTGATCTACACGCCGACTGACAACAACGTGGTCTCGGCCTTCGAGGGCATCGTGAAGGTCGCCCAGCAAGCCAAGCTGCCGGTGGTGGCGGCCGACACGGCCACCGTCGAGCGCGGCGCCGTGGCGGCCCTGGGCCTGAACTACAACGACATCGGCCGCCAGACCGGCAAGATCGTCGTGCGCATCCTCAAGGGCGAGAAGCCCGGCACCATCGCCTCGCAGACCAGCACGAACTTCGAGCTGGTGGTGAACCCCACCGCCGCCAAGGCGCAGGGCGTGACGCTGTCCGAATCGCTCCTCAAGAGCGCCAAGGTCGTGGCCACGAAGTAATAAGAAGCCAGCTTCTTTATTTATGTCGCTCATCGCTTCGCTGGGCGCCATCGAGATCGGTCTGATATTCGGACTGGTCGCGTTGGGCGTCTTCATGTCGTTTCGCATCATCAACTTCCCCGACCTCACGGTGGACGGCAGCTTTCCGCTGGGCGCCGCCGTGGCCGCGACGCTGATCGTCCTCGGTTGGAATCCGGTGGCCGCCACCGCGGTCGCCTGCGTGGCGGGCGCCGCTGCGGGCTGGGTCACGGCGTGGCTCAACGTCAAGCTCAAGATCATGCAGTTGCTCGCGAGCATCCTGGTGATGATCGCGCTGTATTCCATCAACCTGCGTGTGATGGGCAAGCCCAACGTGGCGCTGATCACCGAGCCGACCGTGTTCACCATGGTCGACTTCGGCGGCATGCCCGAGCAATGGGCCAAGCCGCTGTTGCTGCTCTTCATCGTGATCGTCGCGAAGATCGTGGTCGACATGTTCTTCGCCTCCGAAGCGGGCCTCGCGATGCGCGCCACCGGCGGCAACGCCCGAATGGCGCGCGCGCAAGGCATTTCGACCGACTTCCACACGATGGCGGGCCTGGCGCTCTCCAACGCGCTGGTGGCGCTGGCGGGTGCGCTGTTCGCGCAGAGCCAGGGCACGGCCGATATCTCGATGGGCGTGGGCACGATCGTGATCGGCCTGGCCGCGGTGATCATCGGCGAGACGCTGCTGCCGGCGCGCAGCATGGTGATCACCACGCTGGCCTGCGTGCTGGGCGCGCTGCTTTACCGCTTCTTCATCGCGATGGCGCTGAACACCGATTTCATGGGCCTGCAAGCGCAGGACCTGAACCTGGTGACCGCCGTGCTGGTCGCGGTCGCGCTGCTGATCCCTGCTTACAAGCGCAAGCTGCGCGGCCTCTTCAAGGGGAAGAACTGATGCTGCGCGCTCAAAACCTGGAGATGACCTTCAACCCGGGCACGCCGATCGAGAACCGCGTGCTGCGCGGGCTCAGCCTGGAAATTCCCACCGGCCAGTTCGTCACCGTGATCGGCTCGAACGGCGCGGGCAAGTCGACCTTTCTCAATGCAGTGAGCGGCGACCTGATCGTCGACAAGGGCAGCATCGAGATCGACGGCAAGGACGTGACCCGCATGAACGCCTGGCAGCGCTCGGGCATGGTGGCCCGCGTGTTCCAGGACCCGATGGCCGGCACCTGCGAGGCGCTGACCATCGAGGAGAACATGGCGCTGGCGTGGAAGCGCGGCGAACGCAGGGGGTTCGGCTTTTCGCTGAATCGCAACCTGCGCGAGCTGTTCCGCGAGAAGCTGTCGATCCTGAAGCTGGGGCTGGAGAACCGGCTGGCCGACCGCATCGGCCTGCTCTCGGGCGGGCAGCGGCAGGCGGTGAGCCTCCTGATGGCGTCGCTCAAGCCCTCGCGCATCCTGCTGCTGGACGAACACACCGCCGCGCTGGACCCGAAGACCGCCGCCTTCGTGCTGGAGCTGACCGCGAAGATCGTCGAAGGCAGTCAGCTGACCGCGATGATGGTGACGCACAGCATGCGGCAGGCGCTGGACTACGGTTCGCGCACGGTGATGCTGCACGAGGGGCAGGTGATCCTCGACGTGGCCGGACCGGAACGCTCTGGCCTCGATGTGCCCGACCTCTTGCGGATGTTCGAGCAGACGCGCGGCGAGAAGCTCGACGACGACAAGCTGCTGCTGGCCTGATGGCGACAGATACCGTCTTCGTGCGTGCGATGCGTGCGGACGACCTGGACGCGGTGCTCGCGATCCAGCTCGCCTGCTACGGCGCGGGCTTCGTGGAAGACGGTGCGCTGATCGCGCGGCGATTGGCTGCGGCGCCGGAGACCGGCTGGGTGGCCGGGCACGACGGCGTCGTCCGGGCGTACCTGGCGGCCTATCCCTCGATCGCCGGCAAGCTCACGGCGCTGCATGGCGAATTCGAGGTCGCGCCGGAAGCCGACGCGCTGTATCTGCATGACCTGGCGGTGCACCCGGGCGCTTCGGGGCTGGGTCTCGGGCCGCGGCTGGTGCGCCATGCATGGGCGCACGCGGCGAAAGCCGGCTGGCGGCAATCGACGTTGGTGTCGGTGCAGGCGTCGGTCGGCTTCTGGGAACGGCAGGGCTATGCGGCGATGCAGCCGGCAGATCCGGCGCAGCAGGCTCGGCTCTCGACCTATCCCGGCACTTCTGTCTACATGGCCCGCCGGCCGGACTGATCAGCGACGCCAGCCGCGCATTGCGAGCCACTGCACGGTGCCGCAGACCGCCACGAGCGCGGCATAGGTCGTCATCACGCCGTCCCGCCCGAAGACCACCAGGCCCACGACGAGCACCCCGACGCCGGCCCCGAAGGTGACTGCCCACTGCATCCACCAGCGCGGAACGCCGGCGCGGCGCCCGCCCAGGAACCGCCCCACCAGGGCCAGCACCAGCGCGACGAACGCCGCGGGTGCCACAAAATTAAGCAGGTGATTGAGGAGGGCCAGCAGGTCCATCGAGGAGAGGTGGGAGGGCGCGCCACCATGTGGCGAAGGTTATGGCTGTTATAGGGAAAGCCATTTATCCCTCGGCAAGCCCCGAGCCGCTGCTGATTTTATAATCACGGCCATGTCTGTCTGGGCTCTCGGCTTGAACCACACGACCGCGCCGCTCGATCTGCGCGGTCGTTTTGCGTTTGCGCTCGATCAGATCGCTCCGACGCTGCAGAGCCTGCGCAGTTCCTTCCCCAGCGGCCGCCACCCCCAGGTGGAGGCCGCGATCATCTCGACCTGCAACCGCACCGAGATCTACTGCGCCTCCGAACACATCGCGCTCGACCACACCTTCGGCTGGCTGGCCGAGAGCGGCGGCGTGGCGCCCACCCTGCTGCGCTCGCACGCCTATACCCTGCACGACGACGAGGCTGCGCGCCATGTCTTTCGCGTGGCCAGCGGGCTCGATTCGATGGTGCTCGGCGAGGCCCAGATCCTCGGTCAGATGAAAGACGCGGTGCGCGCGGCCGAGAACGTCGGCGCACTGGGCACGACGCTCAACCAGCTGTTCCAGCGCTCGTTCGCAGTCGCGAAGGAAGTGCGCACCGCCACCGAGATCGGCGCGCACTCCATCAGCATGGCCGCCGCGGCCGTGCGGCTGGCCGGGCAACTCTTCGAAGACCTGCGCAAGACGCGCGTGCTCTTCGTCGGCGCGGGCGAAATGATCGATCTCGCGGTCACGCACTTCGCGGCCAAGGAGCCGAAGTCCATCGCCATCGCCAACCGCACGCTCGAACGCGGCGAAAAACTCGCCACGCGCTTCGGCGGCGAGGCGATGCGGCTGGCCGACCTGCCGGCGCGGCTTGCCGAATTCGACATCGTGGTGAGCTGCACCGCGAGCACGCTGCCGATCATCGGCCTGGGCGCCGTCGAACGCGCGCTCAAGGCGCGCAAGCACCGCCCGATCTTCATGGTCGACCTGGCCGTGCCGCGCGATATCGAGCCCGAAGTGAAGGCGCTGGAAGACGTCTATCTCTACACCGTCGACGACCTCGCGCACGTGGTGCAACAGGGCCAGGCCAACCGCCAGGCCGCGGTGGCGCAGGCCGAAGTCATCATCGATGCCGGCGTGCAGAGCTTCATGCACTGGCTGGGCCAGCGCAGCACGGTGCCGCTGATCCAGCAGCTCAACGCACAAGCCGACGAATGGCGTGCCGCCGAGATGACGCGCGCCCGCAAGCTCTTGGCCAAGGGCGAATCGGTCGATGCGGTGCTCGAGGCGATGTCGCGCGGGCTCACGCAAAAGATGATGCACGGCGCCATGGCCGAACTGCATTCGGGCGATGCCGCATCGCGCGAGCAAACCGCGCAGACCATCTCGCGCCTGTTCCTGCGCAAAGAGCGTTAGCGACGCTCGTCAGCGGCCCGGCCCTGCGTGCCGCGGCCTCCCTGCGCCCTGCCGCTGCACGCGGCATTCATCCCCCCATTTTTTCGAGCCGCTTCTTCCGTGAAATCCTTTCTGCGTCACCAACTCGAACGCTACGTCCAGCGCCTGGGCGAGCTCGACTTCCTGCTCTCGCGCGAAGACATCATGAGCGACATGGCGCAGTACCGCACCATCTCGCGAGAGCACGCCGAGATCACGCAAATCGCCGGCCGCTACGAGCGCTACAAGCAGCGCGAGGCCGATATCGCCGGTGCGAAGGAAATGCTCGACGACCCGGACATGGCCGAGATGGCGCGGGAAGAAATCGCGGGCGCCGAGGCCGAACTGGTGCAGCTCGAGGAAGAGCTGCAGCGCCTCTTGCTCCCCAAGGACCCCGACGACGCGCGCAACGCCTTCATGGAAATCCGCGCCGGCACGGGCGGCGACGAATCGGCCCTGTTCGCGGGCGACCTGCTGCGCATGTACACGCGCTACTGCGAACGCGCTGGCCTGCGCTGCGAAATCGTGAGCGAGAGCGCGAGCGAACTCGGCGGCTACAAGGAAGTGGTGATCCGCATCGTCGGCGACGAAGTCTTCGGCAAGCTTCGCTTCGAATCGGGCGGCCACCGCGTGCAGCGCGTGCCCGCCACCGAGACGCAGGGCCGCATCCACACCAGCGCCTGCACCGTCGCCGTGCTGGCCGAGCCTGACGAAACCGTCGCGGTGCAGATCAACCCCGCGGACCTGCGCATCGACACCTACCGCGCGAGCGGCGCCGGCGGCCAGCACATCAACAAGACCGACTCGGCGGTGCGCATCACGCACATCCCGACCGGCATCGTGGCCGAGTGCCAGGACGACCGCAGCCAGCACCGCAACAAGGCCAAGGCGCTGCAGGTGCTGTCGGCGCGCATCCAGGAAAAAGACCGCAGCGAGCGTGCCGCCAAGGACGCGGCGATGCGCAAGGGGCTGATCGGCAGCGGCGACCGCTCGGACCGCATCCGCACCTACAACTTTCCGCAGGGGCGGCTCACCGACCACCGGATCAACCTCACGCTCTACAAGCTGCTGGCGATCATGGAAGGCGACCTCGGCGACGTGCTGGAGGCGCTGCGCGCCGCGCGCGAGGCCGAGCAACTGGCCGAGTTGGAATCGAGCCTGCCCGCGTGATGGCCGAGGAAGTCACTTCCCCCTCCACCGTGGCCGAGGCGCTGGCCGCGGCCGTGGCCCTGGGCGTCGATCGACTCGATGCGCAGTTGCTGCTGCTGCATGCGCTGGGCCGTGCGCCGCACGACCGTGCCTGGCTGCTCGCGCACGACACCGATGCCATGTCCGATGCCGCATGGGCGGCGCTCGCGGCGCAGCTGTCGCGCCGTCTGGCGGGCGAACCGGTAGCCTATCTGCTCGGCACGAAGGAGTTCCACGGCCTCGACTTGCAGGTCGACGCGCGGGTGCTGGTGCCTCGCCCGGACACCGAGACACTGGTCGACTGGGCCCTGCAATGCCTCGAAGGCCGCAACGCACCCCGCGTGCTCGACCTCGGCACGGGCAGCGGCGCGATCGCGCTGGCGCTGCAGCATGCGCGCTCGGATGCACAGGTCGATGCGGTCGATGCCAGTGCCGACGCGCTCGCCGTCGCAGAGGCCAACGCCCGGCGCCTCGGCCTCCCGGTTCGCTTTGCCCAGGCTCACTGGCTCGATGGCGCCGCCGACGGCTACGCGGTGATCGCCAGCAACCCGCCGTACATCGCCGCCGATGACCCGCATCTGCCCGCGCTGCGGCACGAGCCCTCCTCCGCGCTGGTCGCGGGCGCCGACGGGCTCGACGACATCCGCCAGATCGTCCAGAACGCCCCCGATCACCTCGCCGAGGGCGGCTGGCTGCTGCTCGAACACGGCCATGACCAGGCCGCCGCCGTGCGCCAACTGCTTGAAACCCGCGGCTTCGTCGAAGTCCAAAGCCGGGACGACCTGGCAGGCATCCAGCGCTGCTCGGGCGGAATCTGGCGCGCGGTGAAATAATCCCCTTCAGCCCCCACTTTTCAGGAGTCCCCATGTCCGACGCCCAGCAACGCATCGACGACCTCGTCAAAACCAACGAACTCGTGCTCTTCATGAAGGGCAATGCCAGCTTCCCGATGTGCGGTTTCTCGGGCCGCGCGATCCAGATCCTCAAGGCCGTCGGCGTCGACACCAAGACGCTCAAGACCGTCAACGTGCTCGAAGACGACGGCATCCGCCAGGGCATCAAGGAATACAGCAACTGGCCCACGATTCCCCAGCTCTACGTGAAGGGCGAATTCGTCGGCGGCTCGGACATCATGATGGAGATGTACGAGTCGGGCGAGCTGCAGCAGGTGCTGAACGGCAACCCGGCCTGAGCTTCCGGGCTTTGCCATGAGCCACGATCACGCGGACCACGGCCACTCGCATGAGGGCGATGAAAGCCCGGCCTGGAAGCATGACGGCGTGCGCGTGATCGGCGCCAACCAGCTCGACGTCAACACGGCGCAGACGCCCGGCATGAACCGGGCAGCCGCCATCAACTTCGCCCGCGTGGGCGCCCAGAAGCTCTGGGCCGGCACGGTGACCATCCATGCCGATGCCAAGACCGGCGCCCATCACCACGGGCACCTCGAATCGGTGATCTACGTCGTGCGCGGCCGGGCCCGTATGCGATGGGGCGAGAAGCTCGAGTTCACCGCCGAAGCCGGACCGGGCGACTTCATCTACGTGCCGCCTTTTGTGCCGCACCAGGAAATCAACGCCAGCGCGACCGAGACGCTCGAATGCGTGCTGTGCCGCAGCGATGGCGAGGCGGTGGCAGTGAACCTCGACATCGAGCCTGTAGAGAAACCCGAATCGGTCCTGTGGGTCGACCCGACCCATCCGCACGGCGGCGTCTGAAGGTTTTTCGCGGGCCGAGTCATGGCACCATGGCACTCTTCGCCGTGCCACCATGAACCTCACCCAAAGCCTGCTCATCATCGTCTTGCTGATCGCGATGAGCGCGTTCTTCTCCCTTGCCGAAATCACCCTGGCCGCCTCGCGGCGTCTTCGCCTGCGCCAGATGGCCGACGAGGGCGATCCGCGCGCCGAGCGCGTGCTGCGCGTGCAGGAGCAGCCGGGCCATTACTTCACCGTGGTGCAGATCGGCCTCAACGCAGTGGCAATCCTCGGCGGCGTGGTGGGTGAGGGCTCGCTGAGCCCGTACTTCGCGCGATTCTTCGAGAGCTGGCTGAGCGTGGAAGCGTCTGCCAACGTGGCCTTTCTGTGCTCGTTCGTGATCGTGATCGCGGTGTTCCTGGTGTTCGCCGACCTGTTCCCCAAGCGCCTCGGCATGAGCGACCCGGAGCGCATCGCAGTGCGCATGGTCGGGCCGATGCTGGTGCTGATCACCACCTTCAAGCCGCTCGTGTGGTTCTTCACGCGCTGCACCGACCTGCTGTTCAAGGTGCTCGGCATGCCGATGGCACGCGACGACAAGATCACTTCGGCCGACATCCTTGCGATGACCGAGGCTGGCGCGCGGGCCGGCGTGCTCGCGGTGCGCGAGCAGCAGGTGATCGCCAACGTGTTCGAACTCGACACGCGCCTCGTGAGCAGCGTGATGACGGCGCGCGAGAGCATCGCCTGGTTCCTGCACGACGACCCTGAATCGGTGCTGCGCGCGCGCATCGTGGCCGAGCCTTTTTCAGCCTACCCGGTGTGCGATGGCGACATCGACCATGTGCTGGGCTATGTCGATGCCAAGGAGATGTTCCAGCGCGTGCTGAGCGGCCAACCGCTCGCGTTCGACCAGGGCCTCACGCTGCACAAGGCGCTGGTGATTCCCGACCGGCTCTCGCTGACCGAGGTGCTCGAGCAGTTCCAGCAGGCGCACGAAGACTTCGCGATCATCGTCAACGAATACAGCCTCGTGGTCGGTGTGATCACGCTCAACGACGTGATGAGCACGGTGATGGGCGACCTCGTGACGATGCCCGACGAGGAGCAGATCGTGAAGCGCGACGAGAACTCGTGGCTGATCGACGGCATCACGCCGATTCAGGACGTGCAGCGCGCGCTGCAGATCGACGAACTGCCGCATTCGGAAGAGTACGAAACACTCGCGGGGTTTTTGATGGTGATGCTGCGCCGCGTGCCGAAGCGGACGGACAGCGTCGCCTGGGGCGGCTACACCTTCGAGGTGATGGACGTCGACAGCTACCGCATCGACCAAGTCATGGTCACAAAAACCTAGCGCGAAGTCCTGGCGCGCCCCGCTGGGCAGGGCCGCTTTCGCCTATTCGCGAAAGTGAGATTCAAGCTGCCGAACGGTCCCTCTCGCGCTCGCGGTCTCTTTCGCGTTCTCGCGCCTTGTCGTCGTAGGCCCAGAGCCGCTGGTTCGCGAACACGGCGTTCGGGTACGGCGACTTGCCGCGGCTGCCGTTGTAGCGGCCGAGGGTCATGTACAGGTCGCCGTTTTCGCGGTCGAGGTAGTGGCGCAGGATCACGCAGCCAAAGCGCAGGTTGGTCTGCATGTGGAAGAGCTTGGCCGAATCGCTGTCGCCGATCACGCGTGTCCAGAACGGCATGACCTGCATGTAGCCGCGCGCGCCGGCACTCGACACCGCGAACTTGCGGAAGTTGCTCTCGACCTGCACCAGCCCGAGCACCAGGCTCACGTCGAGCCCGGAGCGCTTGGCCTCGTACCAGGCGGTCTGCAGGAATTCCTTGCGCGAGGGCCAGTCGGCGATCTTCTTCTTGAGCCGCTCGCTCATTTCGCCGAGCCAGCGCAGGTAGGCCAGGCGCGCCTCGGTGGTCGTGAACTCGGGCACCGGCGGCGCCTTGTTATGGATGGCCGAACTCAGCGCGGTGCGCACCGAGTCGATCAGAGGCTCTTCGATCTGGGCACCGGCAAAAGCCGCCTGCGGCAGCGCCGCCAACGACAGCACGCCCGAAGCCGCGGCAACGCCTATGCACTTGCGGCGCGAGATGGCCATGCCATCCGCCGCGGCGGTTGCACCTGGGTCGTCGTTGCAACGGCCGGTGAAGCTCATGCAGCGAGCTTGCCGGCGATGAAGTCGGCGATGCCGGTCGACGGCACCTTGGTCGCAGCCGTGTCGCGGCGATGCTGGTATTCGAGCTGGCCTTCCTTCAGGCCACGGTCGGAGATGACCACGCGGTGCGGCACGCCAATCAGCTCCCAGTCGGCGAACATCGCGCCGGGGCGCTCGCCGCGGTCGTCGAGCAGCACATCGACGCCGGCTGCAAGCAGCTGTTCGTAAAGCGCCTCGGCGGCTACCTTGACCTCGGGGCTGCGGTCCATGCCGATAGGGCAGACCACCACGGTGAACGGCGCCAGCGCGTCGGGCCAGATGATCCCGCGCTCGTCGTGGTTCTGTTCGATGGCGGCGGCGGGCAAGCGGGTGATGCCGATGCCGTAGCAGCCCATCTCGAGGAACTGCGGCTTGCCGCCTTCGTCCAGGTACGTGGCGTTCATGTCCTTGCTGTATTTCGTGCCCAGCACGAAGACGTGGCCCACCTCGATGCCGCGCTCGATGGCCAGCACGCCCTTGCCGTCGGGCGAGGCGTCGCCCGCCACCACGTTGCGCAGATCGGCCACGATTTCCGGCTCGGGCAGGTCACGGCCCCAATTGACGCCGGTCATGTGGAAGTCGACTTCGTTGGCGCCGGTGATCCAGTCGGCCAGCACGGCGGCCTCGCGGTCGGCCACGAGTTTGACGGGCTTCTTCAGGTTCAGCGGGCCGAGGTAGCCGGGCTTGCAGCCGAAGTGCTCGTCGATCTCGGCGAGCGTCGCGAAGCGGAAGCCCTGGTCGAGGCCCGGCACCTTGCTGACCTTGATCTCGTTCATGTCGTGGTCACCGCGCAAGAGCAGCAGCCAGACCTGCGAGCCCTTCGGGTTGCCGGTCTCGTCGAGGATCTCGGTGGCCAGCACCAGCGACTTGATGGTGGTCGCGAGCGGCACGCCGAGCAGCTCCGCCACGTCGGCGCAGGTACTCTTTCCGGGGGTCGGCGTCTTCTCGAGCGCCTTGGCGGCTGCGGGACGCGGACTGGCCGGAGCGAGCGCTTCAGCCTTTTCCAGGTTGGCGGCGTAATTGCTGTCGGGGCAGTAGACGATGGCGTCCTCGCCCGTCGCGGCGATCACCTGGAACTCTTCGCTCAGGTCGCCGCCGATGGCGCCGCTGTCGGCCGCCACGGCGCGGTAGCGAAGACCAAAGCGGTCGAAGATGTTGCGATAGGCCTGCGCCATGACCTGGTAGCTGGCCTTGGCCGCGTCGAGGTCACGGTCGAAGCTGTAGGCGTCCTTCATGATGAATTCGCGCCCGCGCATCAGGCCGAAGCGCGGACGGCGCTCGTCGCGGAACTTGGTCTGGATCTGGTAGAAATTCTTCGGCAGCTGCTTGTAGCTGCGGATTTCCTGGCGCGCGATGTCGGTCACGACCTCTTCGCTGGTCGGCTGGATCACGAAGTCGCGGTCATGCCGGTCCTTGATGCGCAAGAGCTCGGGGCCCATCTTCTCGAAGCGGCCGGTCTCCTGCCAGAACTCGGCCGGCTGGACTACCGGCATCGCGAGCTCGACGGCGCCGGCGCGGTTCATTTCTTCCCGCACGATCGCCTCGACCTTGCGGATCACGCGCAGCCCCATCGGCATGTAGGTGTAGATGCCCGTGCCGAGCTTCTTGATCATGCCGGCCCGCATCATCAGCCGGTGGCTCGCCACCTCGGCGTCAGCGGGCGCTTCCTTGAGGGTGGAGACAAAAAAACGGGAAGCTTTCATCGGGATCGTGGTGATGGAATCGCTGGATTCGACGTTCGGAAGTGGGGAACTGCTCCCCCGGAGAGACCCTGAGAGACTGGCATCGCGCTTGCCGAGGGCAACCCGGCATGCATAATCGACTCAGTTCAAAAATTGGGGTTTGATTATGCTCGACCGGGACGGCTTCAGGCCCAACGTCGGCATCATCCTGCTCAACCAGAGAAACCAGG
>Ga0163161_10001264_pt1 | contig 18909 bp, 18 predicted proteins | sample S45metaG_FD_129847 | JGI IMG/M metagenome (GOLD analysis project Ga0163161, IMG submission 129847) | Switchgrass rhizosphere microbial communities from Kellogg Biological Station, Michigan, USA - S4-5 metaG | ecosystem: Host-associated > Plants > Roots > Rhizosphere > Soil | place: USA... | reverse complement strand
GTTTGCCAGATTCGGCATATTCATTTAAATTTCTGGCGTATTTATTCAGTGCATTGTAAGTTGCCTCTGCATTTTGATCGGTTACCCGGTTGTCACCACGCAAAGCCATCACTGCTTTTTTGAGATCTTTTTCATTTACACCCTGGTCTTTTAACAGTTTAGATGTGTCGTCGTTAACCGCCAGCAGACCCAATAGCACATGCTCAACAGAGACAAATTCGTCTTTGAATTCTTTCAAATAAGACTGCGCTTTCTGCAATGCTGAATTAGAACCAGAAGATAAGTAGACGTTGCTGCCACTTACCTTGGGAAATTTAGCAATCTGTGCATCCAGGTGCTGGTTGAGCAGGTTAATATTCACATTGAGTTTCTTGAGCACATAAGAAACCACATTTTCATCAACATTCAGCAAACCCTTAAGCAGGTGAGCTGTTTCAATAGCCTGTTGCTGATTGCCCTGGGCTATTTCGGAAGCCTGTTGGATTGCTTCCTGGGCTTTTATAGTAAAGTTGTTGAAGTTCATAGCAACTGATAAACAAACAAAATGCCATATTGTTGTTTGATATTCGATCGGAAATTTTGTCTGTAAATTTGTTTTTATACTGTCTAAATTACTGATTTTTAGTGTTTTGTACTGAAAAAATGTCTTGTTTGATTTGCAAACAGAGCTTTTTCTCTCCTGGGCTTTCAAATCTTTTTAAATTTGCTCAGCTGCAGTCAGCACAGTCGGCAGCTAAAAGATGGGATTTATGAAGGAGTTTATACGTTTATATTTAGATGCTTACCGGGGTTTGTCTACGCCAGCATGGATGCTGGCCCTGGTCATGCTGATCAACAGGAGTGGGGCAATGGTTATCCCTTTTCTTGGCGTATATATGATCAACCACCTTAGTTTTTCCCTGGAAGATACAGGTACTGTGTTGAGTTGTTTTGGCATTGGTGCTGTAGCGGGCTCTTTCCTGGGTGGATGGCTTACCGATAAAGCCGGGCATTTTAAAGTGCAGTTGTTCAGTTTAATCTTTACGGTACCGATGTTCTTTTTACTTCCTGCGTTAAACACGGTACTTAAACTGGCTTTAGGCGTCTTCGTATTAAGCATCATATCTGAAACTTTCAGGCCTGCAAATTCAGTTTCCATTGCCTATTATTCTAAACCAGATAATGTAATCCGGTCGTTTTCGCTGAACAGAATGGCAATGAATCTTGGTTTTTCTATTGGCCCGGCTTTGGGTGGTTTCCTCGCAGCTGTATCTTATACTTTTCTGTTTTATGGTAATGCTGTTGCTGCATTTTTATCGGCGGTACTCTTTTTTATTTACTTTAGAAAAAGAAGGGGAACCGAGAAAAAAGAACAACATAAAGAGGCGGTAGCTGAAGCAGAGGACGGAAAAAATTTGTCTCCATACCGGGATCTGCCATTTATGCTGTTCAGTTTGTTCTGCTGTATATTTACCATCTGCTTTTTTCAGTTGCTTAGTACTTTGCCGTTATACTACAGGGAAGTCTATAAAATGACAGAAGCCGATATTGGCGTGATCCTGGCCTTTAGTGGGGTAGTGGTCTTTTCCCTGGAAATGCTGCTGGTCCATATCGCCGAAAAAAGAATGTCTTCTATGGCCATCATCGTTAATGGTACATTGATGTGTGCCCTTTCCTTTATTATTCTTAACCTGGCATCTGGTACCTGGGTATTGTATAGTGCAATGTTTGTGCTTTGCCTGGCCGAAATACTGGCTATGCCATTTATGGCCACAGTTACTTTAAAACGGTCTTCTGTGAAAACCAGAGGGGCTTATATGGGAATCAATGCCCTTTCTGTATCTGCCGCTCACGTATTTTCTCCCTTTATAGGGACCAGGATTGCGGCAGCATTTGGTTTCGAAACTTTATGGTGGGGTACCGGAGCTGTATTGTTGCTCACCGCAATGGGATTTTACTGGGCGATGAAAAAAATGAAGGCCTGACAATCTTAAAGATCAACAGGCCTGGTAATTTTTTTATGAGTAGTTCTTATCCTAAGATCTCAGCTAATTTTGCTGTTTGGTGATCAGCTAGTTTTTTCAATGGTCCTGAAGCCAGCATCTTCATCATCATGTTTAAATCAGCAGAAATAATATGTGTTGCTGTAGTACCACCATGGCCATTATCCGCTACTGTCCATTTTAATTCAACATCGAATGGGGCCTTTTCTGAAGGAACAGCAATAAGTTCCTGATTAGGGACACGGCTGGAAATTTTAATGGCAAGTTTAGCCATATTTTGTATGGTAAAACTAGCTTCATCTTCTGTAGAAGACCAGTTGTAAATATTTTCCGGCATTAATTGCTGATGGTTGTTCAGGTCAGCTAAAAAAGAATACACTTTTTCTACAGGTAAATTGATCTCCGCAGAGCTTTCAATAACAGTCATTATATATTAGGTTAATTGTTCAAGTTCCTGTCCCCATCCTGAAGGGTCGCGACGCCATTTGGTCAGCAGGTCCACATCATTTTGTCCAATAAAACTATGCTCAGCAGCATATTTAATTAAAGTGTCATAATTAGACAAACTTGAATATCTGCATTTAGCTTCTTTGAAATTTTCATCTGCCTGATCAAAGCCATAGGTGAAAATAGAAACCAGACCGGCAACAGACAGGCCTGCCTTTCTTAAGGCATCAACAGCCTGCAGACTGCTTTTACCAGTAGAAATCAGATCCTCCACAACCACTACCCGTTGTCCTTCAACAATCTCTCCTTCAATTAAACTTCCCGTACCATGTTCTTTTGCCTTTGCCCGTACATAAGCGAAAGGCAGACCAAGTTCCTGGGCAACCAGCACACCTTGAGGAATGCCTGCAGTGGCCACGCCAGCGATCAGATCAACGGAGCCAAACTCCTCCTGGATCAGCTGCGTAAGCTTTTGTCTGATGTATGTTCTAACTGATGGATGCGAAAGCGTAATCCTATTATCGCAATAAATTGGAGATTTCCAACCCGATGCCCAAGTAAACGGATTAGCAGGTTGTAATTTTATTGCTTTAATTTGTAACAGAAATTCAGCTACCTTTAATTCAATATCACTTTTATTATACATGGCTCAAAAATACAGAATATATATTAACGATAACACCTTGTTTATCGCAGATGTTGCCCCGGAACAAAATGAAGATATTCAACAAATTGATACACAGTCTTTTGATTTTTTAACATTTTATAAAAAATTAGGCAAAGGCTCAAAGAACCAATACCTGCTGTTGAGCGATGATCCGAAAGCTGTCTTTCAAAATCTGAAAAGCAAATGCCAGCTGATTAAAGCAGCAGGCGGTCTTGTACGGAATTCTGCAGGTGATTATTTATTTATTTTCAGAAATAAAAAATGGGATTTACCGAAAGGAAAGGTTGAGAAAAAGGAAAAAATGAAAGCAGCCGCACTGAGGGAAGTGGAAGAAGAGTGCGGAGTCAAAATCCAGAGCAATAACGAAAAACTTTGTAAAACTTATCATGTTTACGAATTGGGCACCAAGGTTGTACTCAAGAAAACCAACTGGTATGCAATGACCGTTAAGGGCCAGCCAAAACTTATTCCTCAAAAAGAAGAAGGAATTACCAAAGCCGGCTGGTTTGGGAAACATGAACTGGATCCGATCTTTAAGAACACCTATCTGTTGATTTTTGATGTCCTCAAAGCAGGAAAACTCATTTAATTACAGGTAGGGTATTGCCGCTTGCGGTACAAATTTATGCACATCACCATGGTTACGCAGAATATCGCGTACTATGGTGGAGCTTATGGCAGAATACTCGGGTTTGCTCAGGATAAAGATGGTCTCCATTTCGGGCATCATGGTTTGGTTGATCTGCGCAATGGCCCTTTCGTATTCAAAATCTCCTACTGAACGGATGCCTCGAACCATATACTCTGCATTAATTTCCCTACAGAAGTCTACTGTAAGGCCTTCGTAAAGCTGCACTTCCACATTGCTGTAGTCTGTAAATACTGCACTTACAATTTCCTGTCGCTTTTCTGCAGAAAGGTAATTCTGTTTAGAACTGTTTAAGCCTATACCCACAATGATTTTGTCAAACAGGGGCAGTGCTCGTTTCAGAATATCGACATGGGCGATGGTGATCGGGTCAAAGGACCCCGGAAAAAGAGCTGTTTTCATTGGATATAAATTTGTTTTTTAATGGTAATGAAGCTATCATGTGCTACCAAAATTTATTCATTTGGGTTTGTGTAGTGCTGCACATGATGGTTTCATACAATATTTGTCTTTTCAAAGAAACTGAAGGAGGAGTTGCCGTATTTACGGGTTTCCTGATATCCCGGTTGTCCTTCCAACCTGAGTAAGGAGGGATGTTCAACAATCAACACCCCGTTGTCCGTTAATAAATTGTTCTTCATTATCAGTTGGGGAATAAGGGGGATGGTTGGTAAGTTATATGGGGGATCGGCAAAAATAATCTGGTAGGTTTTTTTATGTTGATCAAGAAATTTGAATACATCTGCTTTGACCACATCAATAGTCGGTAGATCGTATTTTTCTATCACAGATTTGACCCAGTATACACAACCAGAATGTTTGTCTACCGCCGTAATAGAAGGAATACCTCTGGAGGCAAATTCAATACTGATGTTTCCGGTGCCACAAAATAAATCCAGGACATTGCACTCTTCAAAATCGTACAGGTTGTACAAAATGTTAAATAAGGCTTCTTTGGCCATATCTGTTGTGGGCCTTACCGGTAAACGTTCGGGCGCATTCATCCGGATTCCTTTTAACTTACCGCCGATTATACGCATAGGTCGATGGCTAATAAACTGCTGTAATAGTAAATTGGCATATCATCCAGGATGGTGCAGTCTACATTTTTATTCTGTGGGAAGTTAAAGGAGATCTTCTCAAAATACTTCTGCAGTATTTGATGTCTGCTGTCGTCTTCATTAATAATTCCACTGATATAAACCGGGATTTCCTCTCTTGTAATGTCCAGTTGTGTTAAAATTAAGAGTAAATAATAGTTAAATTCTTCTGCATCTTCAACCTCATAACTGTTCTTAAAAACCAGTTTAGAACCGTTCAGATAAATGACCGTAAAGGAACGAGCCGTGAAATCCAGAAACAGGCCATCACTAAGACCGGCTGCAAGAGCCAGTACAGGAGCGGTGAGTTCAAATTTAACCGGGTTTTCAAATGTACTGTTCAGACTGTCTTCAAATTCGGGCAGAAAGCCAAATACAGAGGTGAAATTAAAATCTTTGTTCTCCTTTATATAGACTTGTTTAGGCTGGTTTTCTGCGAAAAAATTAAGGTAGGAAGGAATATCTTTTTGCTGGTATAATTCCGATGGAACGGCAATTGTACTATCTGTAGCAACAGAAACTTTTACCGTTTTGAAAGGATGTTTCAGATAGGGGTCGTTCTTTAAATTACTGTGTAAGGTCTGCGAAATATTAGGGCATTCCTGCTGGTCAAAGATGGCTTTGAGGTGCTGGCTTTCCTGATTTATAATTGCATAAGAAAAGCTGTCGTTTGTAATTTTTATCAGTAAATTACAATCCGGTGCCGTGTTGGGATCAAATTGAGGATCCAAAAGCAGAAGGCTGTTTTTAATATTCATCTTAACAAAATTAATTCTTTTTTCTATAACAACACCATTGCATATTTGTAAAATGGATAAAGTGACGATTATAGCCCAGGCTTATCCCTTTCCACCAACAGAAGAACAACTGATTTTCTGCAGCAGGATGGCCGGGTTTTTATCAGGGCGGCTGGATGAAAAATGTTTTGTATTAAAGGGCTATGCCGGAACTGGTAAAACCACTTCTGTGGCTGCTTTGGTTAAAGCGCTTCCTCAATTTAAACTGAGGTCTGTATTGCTTGCCCCAACGGGAAGGGCCGCAAAAGTGATGAGCAATTATACCGGAAGAAAAGCCCTGACCATTCATAAGAAAATTTACCGTAAACGCTCTGCTGTAGCTCTGGAAATGGCTTTTCAGCCAGCACCAAACCTGGCCGAAAATACGCTTTTCATTGTAGATGAGGCTTCTATGATTGCCGATGAATGGAACAGTCAAAATGCTTCTTCCTTTTTAAAAGACCTGATGGAATTTGTCTATAACCAAAAGAATTGTGCGGTTGTATTTGTAGGAGATACTGCCCAGCTTCCGCCGGTAGGCAGCCTGGACAGCCCGGCACTGAATCCTGTTCATCTGGCTGAAAGCTTTTTGCTTGATGTGGTCCATGTAGAACTCAAAGAAGTGGTCAGACAGGAAAAAAAATCGGGTATATTGGCTAACGCCACTATGCTCAGGAAGCTGATCAATGATTATACGACAAAGGAAGAGCTCGGTGAATTTCCGGAAATAGAACTCCCCAAATTCATCACCAAGTCTTATAAAGATATTTTCAGGATGACGGGGGTAAAACTGGTCGAAGGATTGGAGTATGCCTACAGCAAGTTCGATATAGAAAACTGCCTCGTGGTGTGCAGGTCCAACAAATCGGCCAATGTGTATAACCAGCAGATCAGGGCGAGGCTGTTGTACCGTGAAGAAGAACTGACTGGTGGAGATCAGATCATGGTGGTCCGCAACAATTATTTCTGGCTTGGTGAAAATGAATCAGCATCTTTCATTGCCAATGGCGATATGGCCAGGATCACCAGGGTCAGAAGTGAAGAAGAACGCTATGGCCTTCGTTTCAGCGAAGTACAAATGGAGTTTCTGGATTATCCCGAACTGGGTGCCATCACCTGTAAAGTACTGCTGGATACCCTAACCGGAGAAACGCCAAATCTTTCTTATGAAGACAGTAAAAAGCTGTATGAGGGGGTGAGTTTAGATTATGAACACCTAAAAACAAAGAAAGAAAGGTTTGCTGCGATTAAAGAAGATCCATATTATAATGCCTTACAAATTAAATTCGCTTACGCGGTGACTTGTCACAAGGCCCAGGGCGGGCAATGGGATGCTGTATTTGTAGATCAGGGCTACCTGACCGACGATATGGTGGATATGGATTTCCTGCGCTGGCTGTATACTGCGGTAACCAGGGCGAAAAGAGAATTATTTTTAGTAAATTTTGCCCAGAACTTATTTACAACTCCGGCGGAAGACTAAAAACCGGCTTTAAAGATGTGCTTATGATATTTGGTTTTTCCTTTAAACAAAAAATGAAGATTGCATCATTTTTGTTCTTCATTATGTGCTCCACCATGTTAATACGGATGTTCGAAGACAAGAGCATCAAAAATATGAGTAATGCTTTTGTGTCCATGTATCACGATCGTTTGATCCCGGCAACAGATCTGTTTTTCCTGGCGGAGAATGTCTATGCAAAAAGATATTTACTGGAGGAGGCTTTAAACCCGGACCGGACAGTGGAGGTCAGCTTCAGCGGATTGAGAGAAAAATTAGGAGTCCGTAATAAAAACATCGACTCGCTGGTGCGTAAATATGAAGGTACTTTTCTGATCAAAAAGGAAAAAAGCCATCTTGCCGACCTTAAAAAGAAGCTCAGTGATGGAATAAAGATGGAAGATAATATCATCACCATGGCAGAAAAACATACGCTGACAGAAGGACGGCATCTATTTGAATCATTGGGAAAAGCAGCCTTTAACAATATTTCAGAAAAACTATCAGAGCTCAGCCGGATACAGACAGATGCCGGGGAGGAATTGATCCGGGAATCGGAATCTATCGTTTCGGGAAGTAAGATGTATTCAACCGCCCAGGTGGTCCTGGCTATTTTTATTGGTATGATGATTGTAAATCTTGTACTTACCTCTAAAGTAGCAAATATTCACAATGACAAATTTAAATTGAATTAAGCCAGAAGAGGAATACGTACAATAAAACTGCTGCCTTTGTTTTCTGTGTTGTTGACCAGTATCTCGCCCTGGTGCTGTTCAATGATTTGCCTGCAAATGTGGAGCCCTAAACCAATAGACTTTTCGCCCTGCAGACCCGATCGTCCTGCTTTGGAAAACTGGTCAAATAATTTATCCAGCAGTTCGGGGGGAATCCCAATACCAAAATCTGTTACGGTGATCAGTGCCTGTGTGTCTTCTGTTTCCAGTGAAACATACACAGGGGCATGGTAAGGGGAAAACTTTAAAGCATTTCCGATCAGGTTATCAATAACCCTCAAAAATTTTGAAGGATTGACCATGGCGTAAACCGGTTCTTTTCCAGTTTGAAAATTGATTTTTCGCTCACTGCTGAGGTTCATTTGCCAGGTTTTTACAATCTGGTCCAGGAAAGAAGAAAGATTGATTTCTTCCCTGGGCAGTAAGGTGTTGGCATTGCTTTCCTGAATAACCTCTAGTAAATCGTAGATGATGGTTTTCGCCTGCTTGGCAGAATCAAGGACCATTTCAACTTCTTCCTGTACGTTTTTCTGAACTTCTTCTTCCATCAGCATCATCGTACTCAGGGCCTCAATGTTGTTTAAAGGATTGCGCAGGTCATGCGCCACAAAAGCAAGTATTTCGCCCTTCTGGCGGTTTAGCTGTTCTACCTCCCGGTTCTTTTCTTCCAGTTGTTTAACCTGGAAGAAGTGCTGGGACTTGAAGTAATAACTGTAGCGGGAAAAACCAAAGAGCACAAAGGCAAGTACTATGGAAACAATGATATTGAATATCTTTTCCTGGATATTTAAGGAGGAAATACTAATACTTATGATGAAAAGGAGGATGATATAGAACGAAAAACCAATAACTTCCCAACGCTCCAGCAGAAAGAAAATGCTCACCGTTACAATTCCGACCAGCAGCATCATCAAGGTGTTTTTGGTGTTGTGAAGAGAAACGATATAACTGGTAGAGAAGGTGATGGAAATGAGGAAGAAAACAAAAAGTAAAGTAAGTGTTTTTTTTAACAGTTTCTTTTTTTGACGGGTTTTTAGTGCCCTGGCACTGACCATGATAAAAAGGGCTGAACCAATGATCTGAATGTAGTTGATCAGATTGTATTCCTGGTATCTGGGTATGACATTCAGATTTTCGTAAAAAAGAATATTGGCTAACCTGACTATTGAGGCAATAATGAGGATCAGCCAGCTCAGGGTTTTGACTTGCTTTACATTAATGGAATTATAAGACACCCTGAACTCATCAGCGTATTTTCCGGGTGTTTTATATCTGAATAAATTAAACAAAGCAAAGGTTTAGAATACGCGAAGGTATATCATGGCCCTGTGAAAGAGCCTGATATGCAAAAAAAGAAATAGGGAATTATCTTACGCGGTTTCTTACGGCGGTCAGATAAATTGCGGTAATGGCAACAACTAAGCAATAAGGAACTAAAGACATATAAACTTGGCAATCGCTCATTATAGTACTGCAGATAATATTCATGGTCGTAAATTTTTTGGTGAAGGTAGGTAAAAATGAATAAACTTAAAAAATACTGCCGGGTTTTTTCCATAGAAAAGGGGCCGAACTTCCCGGAACGTCCCCTTTTACTGTGAGTATCGACATCCATCGAATAAGAATAATACGACAAACCTAGTGGTTAATATGATGCTAAAAAATGACCGCTATCACTATTGAGTACTCGTTTTGTAATAATTTAACATATTTTAACATTCAGAGGGGGCTTTTATCTTGCGAAAAAATGGAGGTTTATATAATTTTCGCATCGAAAAAAAATAAGTCCAAATGGAAGAAATAAATATCACAACCGAAAGTTCATCATATGGAACTGATATCCGGGCGTTGAATGAAATGATACAACAGGAGAGTGCGTTTATAGACCTCCTTTTTATGGAAATGGATAAGGTGATCGTTGGTCAACGTTATATGGTAGAACGTTTGCTGATCGGTTTGCTGGCTGATGGGCATATCCTTCTGGAAGGTGTTCCTGGTCTGGCGAAAACCTTGGCCATTAATACGCTGTCCAAAACCATTGACGCGGGTTTTAGCCGCATCCAGTTTACACCCGACCTGCTACCTGCCGATTTACTTGGAACCATGATCTATAACCAGAAAAAAGAAGAATTTGTGGTCAGAAAAGGACCACTGTTTTCTAATTTTATCCTGGCTGATGAGATCAACCGGGCCCCGGCCAAAGTGCAAAGTGCCTTGCTGGAAGCTATGCAGGAAAGACAGGTCACTATTGGTGATACGACTTTTGATCTCCCTAAACCTTTTTTAGTACTGGCTACCCAGAACCCGATAGAACAAGAAGGAACTTATCCTCTTCCTGAAGCGCAGGTAGACCGTTTTATGCTTAAGGTAGTGCTGGGCTATCCGAAAAAGGAAGAAGAAAAGAAAATCATGAGGGCCAATATTTCGGCTCAGGGAATGGCGAAACCGAACACAGTTTTACATCCTGACGATATTCTGAAAGCCCGGAAAGTGGTGAGGCAGGTATATATGGACGAGAAAATTGAGCAATATATTATTGATATTGTTTTTGCAACCCGTTATCCTGATGAATACAAACTGGCAGATTATAAAAACCTGATCAGTTTTGGCGCTTCTCCAAGGGCCAGTATCAATATCGCCCTGGCTTCAAAGGCTTATGCCTTTATTAAGCGCAGGGGTTATGTGATCCCCGAAGATGTACGGGCAGTTTGCCATGACGTATTGAGGCACCGTATTGGTCTGACCTATGAGGCCGAAGCAGAAAATGTAACTACAGAAGATATCATTACCGGTATATTAAATGCCGTAGAAGTACCATAATTTATGGATACCAAAGAGCTCTTAAAGAAAGTAAGAAAAATAGAGATCAAAACCCGCGGGTTAAGCAATCAGATCTTTTCAGGAGAATACCAAACGGCCTTCAAAGGTCGGGGTATGGCTTTTAGTGAGGTCAGGGAATACCAGGTAGGCGATGAGATCCGGACCATAGACTGGAATGTGACCGCACGTTTCAACCATCCCTATGTGAAGGTGTTTGATGAAGAGCGTGAAATGACCGTAATGCTCCTGGTGGATGTTAGTGGTTCCAAGAATTTCGGAACCCAAACCCAGCAGAAACAGGAACTGGCAACGGAATTGTGTGCTGTTCTGGCTTTTTCAGCCATTCAGAACAATGATAAAGTTGGTGTACTTTTTTTTAGCGACCAGGTAGAGAAATTCATTCCGCCCAAAAAGGGCCGGAGTCATATCCTGATGATCATCAGGGAACTGATCGATTTTAAGCCTGAACATAAAGGTACCAATATAGCCGAAGCTTTAAGGTATTTTACCAGCGCTATTAAAAAAAGATCAACTGCTTTTCTGATCTCCGATTTTATGAGTGAGAAATTTGAAAATGAGCTCAAGATTGCCAATCGTAAACACGATCTTGTGGCTTTGAAGATCTATGATATCCATGAAGAAGAATTTCCTGATCTGGGCCTGATTCCGGTTGCGGATGAGGAAAGCGGGCAGATAGAATGGATCAATACCGGGGATAAAAAAGTTCGTCAGGCTTACAAAGCTGCTGCCCTGGAAAGGAATGGCAGATTGCAGGACCTGTTCAGAAGATCGGGTGTAGATTATACTTCTATTGGTACTCACCAGTCTTATATACAACCTTTAATGACCCTATTTAAAAAACGGGAGGCCAGAAGATAAATGATGATGAAGCCGTATTTTAATCTGAGTTGCAGCGTATTGCTGTTCTTTATATTCCTGGGTTACAGCAGTCAAGCACAACATATCCAGGTCAATGCAAAACTGGACAAATCTTCCATTTCCATGGGCGACCAGACCACACTTTCTCTAAGCGCAGTCTTGCCTGTTAAAGAGAAGATCAGTTTTCCAGCCCTCACCGATACCATTTCTTCCAAGATCCAGATCGTGAAGGCAGGCAAAACTGACACAGTTTCAGATCCTAAGCGTCCAGGGATACAGACCATTACACAGCGCTACATCATTACTTCTTTTGATGCGGGAATTCAGGTGATCCCTGCTTTTAGTTTTCAATCCGGAACGCAGCATTTTGCAACAACATCCATTCCCCTTGAAGTAGCAGCGGTAAAAGTAGATACTACAAAAGCCATCTATGATATTAAGCAGCCACTGGCTGTTTCCTATTCCTGGATAGACTGGCTTAAAGACCACTGGTTATGGGTTGCAGGTTCGGCACTGCTGGTCGTTGTACTGGCCGTTGTGATCTATTACCTGAGGAAGAGACCTAAGAAAGGACCTCCGCCGGTTGTTGTTCCCGTTATACCTCCTGACCAGCTGGCTCTGAATAAGTTGCAGTCCATCAGGGATCAGAAGCTCTGGGAACAAGGCCATATTAAACGTTATTATAGCGAACTGAGTGATGTGATCCGGGAATACCTGGAAAGCCGGTACCAGATCAAGGCACTGGAACATACTTCTGAAGAGATCTTTCTGGAGCTCCGGCACAAAGATATGCCCCAGCAGCAAAGAGCTAATTTGCGGCAGATGCTAAACCTGGCCGATTTGGTGAAATTTGCTAAAGAACGTCCGCTCAATACAGAAAATGAGCTTAGTATGGAGCATGCAATAGGCTTTATTAAGCAAACCAAAGAAAGTCCAATTAAACCTGAAAATAAAGCGCATAGAAGTCATGATGAATAGTTTTAAGGGGATAGAGTTTGCTCAGCCGGGTTTTTTCTGGTTATTACTGGTCCTGCCTTTTATGATGGCCTGGTACATTTGGAGAAACCAAAAGTTGCAGGGTACATTGCGTGTTTCGGCTATTCATGGATTTCTGAGGACTAAAAGAAGCTCCAGGCGCATTTTAAGACATTACAGTATTGTGCTGCGGGTGCTGGCGCTTGGTGCCCTGATTGTTGCCCTGGCCAGACCGCAATCTGCTTTCAGCTGGCAGGATTCTACGACAGAGGGGATAGATATTGTAATCGCAACGGATATTTCGGGAAGTATGCTTTCTGAGGATTTAAAGCCCAATCGCCTCGAGGCGGGAAAAAATATTGCCATTGATTTCATCAAAGACCGACCTAATGACAGGATTGGACTGGTGGTATTTAGCGGAGAGAGCTTTACTCAATGTCCTTTAACCATTGACCACGATGTACTCATTAATTTATTTAAAGGCATCAGCAATGGTATGATTGAAGATGGTACAGCTATTGGAATGGGATTAGCCACTGCGGTAAACCGATTAAAAGACAGCGAGGCAAAAAGTAAAGTAGTGATCCTGCTCACCGATGGAACCAACACAACAGGTTCTATTCCACCACTTACCGCAGCAGAAATTGCCCGGCAAATGAAGGTAAGGGTGTATACTGTAGGGGTGGGTACCAAGGGTTATGCGCCTTATCCGGTAAAAACGCCATTTGGCGTACAGTATCAGCAGGTTCCTGTAACCATAGATGAGGCGATGCTGAGTAAAATTGCAAATATTACTGGAGGCCAGTATTTCCGGGCCACCAATAATCAGAAATTAAAACAGATTTACGAACAGATCGACAAGCTGGAAAAGGCTAAAATTGATGTGACCCAGTACCACAAAAAGACAGAACGTTTTCTGCCTTTTGCGCTGTTGGCCGGAATCCTGTTGCTGCTTGAATTTTTATTAAAGAATACGGTGTTTAAAAGCGCCTTAAACTAAGGATATGTTACGTTTTGCACAGATAGAATTTTTATGGGGCCTGGTACTTATACCACTGTTCATCATCCTGTATCTGGTAGTGCGCAGATGGAAAAGAAAAGCCCTGAAATCTTTGGGAGACAGAGAAACTGTTGGGAAGATCATACCGGAGGTATCTTTCTCCAGACCGGGGATCAAATTTGTATTCTTTCTGATTGCTTTTGCAGCTTTGGTGATTGGACTTTCAGATCCTCAGATTGGGACTAAAATGGAAGAAGCCAAAAAGAGCGGTTCAGATCTGATTGTACTGCTGGATGTATCCAACAGTATGCTGGCTGGCGATTTGGCACCAAACAGACTGGAGAATGCAAAAAGAGCGATTTCTCAGATGATCGACAACCTGCACAACGACCGGATAGGGATTGTGATTTTTGCAGGAGAGGCCTATGTACAGTTGCCCATTACCACAGACCATTCGGCAGCCAAACTATTCCTGGACAATATCAATACAAATATTGTTCCTACCCAGGGCACGGCCATTGGTGCTGCCATCGATATGGGTTTAAAAACCTTCGATCTGGTGAGCGGCACAAGTAAAGCCATGATCCTGATGACCGACGGGGAAAATCATGAGGATGATGCTGTACAGGCTGCCGAAAGGGCCAGGAAAAAAGGCGTCACCATCCATGTCATTGGTTTGGGCTCACCGGAAGGGGCACCAGTACCCATCTATAAAAATGGAAGTCCTGTAGGCTTTCACTTGGATGAAGCGGGTAAAACTGTGGTGAGTAAACTGAATGAAGATATGGGCAAAGAAATCGCTGCGGCAGGTAATGGTGTCTACGTGAGGGCCTCTAACGCCAATAGTGGTTTGCCTTTAGTGATGGCTCAGGTAGATAAAATGCAGAAAAACACCTACGACAGTAAGGCTTTCAAGAATTATGAAGACCGCTTTCAGTTCTTTTTGGCCTTGTGTTTTGTTTTACTGATCATAGAGTTCTTTATTTCCAGCAGGAAAAATTTAAAGTTAAGCGGGGTGAATTTGTTTGAAGTAAGAAAGCCATGAAGCAATTTATAATGATGCTGCTCCTGGTGGTTCAGGGGACAATGCTGTTTGCGCAGCAGGAAAAAAGAGAGATCCATAAGGGGAACCAATTGTACAACGAGCAGAAATATGCAGATGCGGAAGCAAGTTACCAGAAGTCTTTGGAGAAATCCAAACAATCTGTAGCGGGGAATTTTAATCTTGGGGATGCCTTTTATAAACAGAAAAAGTTTGATAAGGCGGCAGAGCAGTTCAATGCACTGGCTTCTTCCTCTAAAGATGCCGGGGTTAAAGCACAGGCTTATCATAATCTGGGCAATACACTGATGGAAACTAAAAAGTATGAGGAAAGTATAGAGGCCTATAAGAAATCTTTGATGAACAATCCCAAAGATGATCAGACCCGGTACAACCTGGCTTATGCTATGGAAAAGCTGAAACAGCAGCAGCAACAAAACAAGAACAATAAGAATAAAGACAATAAGGACAAGAAGAATAAGGACCAGAAAGATAAAAACAAGGACCAGAAGGACAAGGACGACAAAAATAAAGACAACAAAGACCAGAAAGATAAGGATAAGAAAGACCAGGATAAAAAAGATCAGGACAAGAAAAATCAGGATCAGAAAGATCAGCAAAACGGGCAAAAACCACAGCCTGATAAGTTATCTAAAGAGGATGCAAAACGCATGCTGGAAGCTTTAAACAATGAAGAGAAGAACACGCAGGACAAATTGAAAAACAAAAAAGCAACCGGGGCAAAGGGCCGTATTACGAAAGACTGGTAAAACAAATGAAAGTTAGATATTATATATTATTGGTATTGGTGCTGTGGACAGGAACCCTGTTTGCAGCTGATATTAAGTTTACAGCTTCTGTAAGCAAGGCGGAGGTAGGTACAGGTGAACCTTTTGAGATTACGTTTTCTGTTAACGCAAACATCGAACGTTTCGGGGCACCTGCATTTAATGGTTTTCAGGTAGTTTCGGGTCCTAACCAGAGCTCCAGCATGACCTCTATCAATGGAAATACCTCTATGAGTATGTCGCTGAGTTATGACCTGGTGGGAGTTAAAGAAGGAGAATATACCATAGGGCCAGCTACGATTGTGGTTGGCGGTAAAACCTATCATTCCAATCCGGTAAAAATAAAGGTGGTTAAGGGCCGGCAGGTTCAGCAAAATGCCCAGTCTCCGTCTGCCGGAGGCAATGCACCTGCAGTTTCTTCTGCGCCTTCTGCAGATCTTTCCAAAAGTCTGTTCATTAAAGCTGTAGCCAGTAAAACCAATGTGTATCAGGGTGAACAAATTACGGTGAGCTATAAATTATATACGAGTGTCAATCTGGTAGATAATGCACTGGACAAATTGCCGGATTTTAATGGTTTCTGGAGCCAGGAAATTAAAAACAACAGCCAGCGCGTGGACTGGACTATAGAGAATTATAAAGGAGTAAGCTATCATGTGGCTACACTTAAACAGATCATCCTGTTTCCGGAACGTTCCGGAAATCTGGTTCTGGATCCGCTCGGTATGACTTTCCTGGTGCGGCGCGCGGTTGCCTCAAATGACATCTTTGACCAGATGTTTGGCGGAGGTTCCTACCAGGACGAGAAGTACAAAGCCAGTAGTGCTCCGGTAACGATACATGTAAAACCATTGCCTGAAAACGGTAAACCTGCAGATTTCCAGGGTGCAGTTGGAACTTTTGCCATCCAGACTGCTGTAGATAAATCTTCACTGAAGGCGAATGAAGCATTAAATTATACGGTAAAAGTTACCGGGGCAGGTAACTTAAAACTGCTCAATGCGCCTAAAATGGATTTTCCTGAAGGCATGGAGAAATACGATCCAAAAGTGACAGATAACATTGTGGAAAGTGAAAAGGGGGTTACCGGTAGCAGGGAATACAAATTCTTGCTGATTCCAAGAAAAGAGGGCAATTATACCATTGCCCCATTGAAGTTTTCTTATTTCAACCCGGCTACCCAGCGTTATATGTCTCTTTCTTCAGAGCCATATACGATTAAGGTGGCTAAGGGAGATCCGGGAACCAATGTAACCGCTTTTTCCGGTGCAAATGAACAGGAAGCCAATTTGCTGAAGAAAGATATTGCGGGCATAAAAAAGGGTGCACCCGACTTGTATAAGCAAGAGGAGGCTTTTTATGGTTCCATGGGTTACTGGTTGTTGATCCTTGTTGGGCCTCTGGCTTTTATCGCCGCCAGACTATTTAGAAAACAACAGGCCGAAAACAACAAAGACCAGGTGAAACTGAAATGGAAAAACGCCAATAAAATTGCTGCGAAGCATTTGGCCATTGCAGGTAAACAGTTGCAGGCCGGAGATAAAAAAACTTTTTACGAAGCAGTGTATAAAGGTTTATATGGCTACCTGAGTGATAAGCTGAACATTTCTGCTGCAGATCTGAACCAGCAGAATATTGCAGAACAATTGCAGCTGCGCAAGGTAGATGCCGCATTGATCAGCCGTTTAACCGATACGCTTAACCTTTGTGAAATGGCAAGATATGCACCGGTTACGGGAATTTCTGAACAAGAGGTGTTTGATAAAGCCAGAAGTATAATCAACGATATTGAAACGCACGCTTAAGGATATGAAGAATAGAATTTTGATGGTACTGCTGTTGGTACTTCCTTTGTTTTCAGCAGCAAATGAACAGGCTAAAGACCTTTTTGCAAAGGGAAATGCTGTATATACCAAAGGTCAGTACCGGGAAGCCGCGGAAATCTATCAGCAAGTGTTGAAAATGGGTTATTTATCTGCTGCGGCCAATTTTAATTTAGGTAATGCTTACTATAAACAGGGCGAGTTTGCTGCTGCACGGTCTTGTTATGAAAAGGCGCACCAGCTGGCACCTGCGGATCGGGACATTGAACTGAACCTCCAGTTGGCAAGATTAAAAAGCGGGGATAAAACAGAACATTTGCCGGAACTTTTTTTTGTACGCTGGTGGAAAGGGCTGGTTTTCCTGTTCTCTTTCTCTTTTTTGAGTATCTGGAGTGTGCTTTGCTTTTTGGGTGGATTTGCTGTGCTGATCTATTATCTCTATGCGGGTTCGGTATCGCTCAAAAAGGCGGCTTTCTATGCCGGGATCTCTATGGTGGTGCTCGGTTTAGTTTTTATGCTCTTTGCCGGAGTCCAGACGCATTTTTTCCTCAATCCATAAAGACATATACTTCGTGCTGTTTAGGGTTTGATGCTGTAAGATCTGGCCTATAAAGTTATGCTGACGGTGCAGGTCTGATTTTTCGGATAGTTCCTGCAGGGCTTTGATCAGTTCTATTCCGTTGCGTGCGTTGGCATAACGCTGGTTTAGAATGTTGATGCCATTTTTACCTGCTTCTATCCACAGCTCTTTGTTCTGGTAGAGCTGAACAGCTTTCTGGATAAAGTTCTCTTCCTGGTCTTCTATGGCACCGTTCCAGTCCAGGTTCCCTTTCATAGCTTCTGCGCCTGCAGAGGTGGTTACCGCCGGGGTACCGGTTTGCATGGCATCAATAAATTTTCCTTTAACTCCTGCACCAAATTGAATAGGAGCTAGTAAGATCCTATGTTTTTCAATGGCTTTTCTGGCATCCTTTGCACGTCCATGAACATAAAAATGTTCTTTGATGTTGTGCAGCTGTGTAACTTTTTGTGAAGGATAGGCACCGTAAATGTGCAGTCCTGCACCAGGAATTTTCTTACGGAGCAAGGGCCAGATCTTTGTTTTTAGGATCTGAACGGTATGCCAGTTGGGTTCATGCAGAAAGTTGCCAATAAAGGTAAAGCCCTCCCGTTCTTCGAAGCTTTTCCAGTTTTTAACCTGGGCTTCTGTGAGCTCTTCTTCTAGAAAAGGAAGATAATAGAGCAAAGAGGGGTCTATACGGAACTGCTCCATTAGTAATGTTATTTCCATTTCAGAGATGATCAGAGAGAGGTCGCACCTGAGAATAGCCGCAATTTCTCTTTTAGCGAGGTCTGAATAGAGGTCTGTATGGCCTGTTTTGATGGCTTGCTGCCTGGCCTGACGCAGAAAGTGGAGGTCTTCTGTATCCAGTATTTTTAATGCTCCGGGGCATTCCTGATGTACCCGCCAGCCGTATTGTTCTTCTATCATGAAACGGTCGTAAAGAACGATATCGGGCTGAAGCGTTTTAAGGAGTTCGTTAAAGCCGGAGTCATTGAGTTTGATGGGGTATTCTGTGACCTGCAGGGCTTTCAGATTACAACTGAATTCGCTTTTTGACGCTGCGGAGGCAAAGGAAATGTGGTAACCTGAACGGTGGAAGAGTTTGATCAGTTGAACGATTCTTGTGCCTGCGGCTGATGATTCAGGCTCGGGCCAGACCAG